>Ga0209541_10015175_pt1 | contig 11548 bp, 7 predicted proteins | sample RifCSPlowO2_01_FD_184027 | JGI IMG/M metagenome (GOLD analysis project Ga0209541, IMG submission 184027) | Groundwater microbial communities from Rifle, Colorado - Rifle CSP2_plank lowO2_0.1 (SPAdes) (version 2) | ecosystem: Environmental > Aquatic > Deep subsurface > Groundwater | place: Rifle...
CTGCGACCGCGACCCGGGTTCCTGTATGACAAAAGGCCTGGTGGGGCAGTGGTCTATGGACGAAGGCCGGGGCACTACCACTGCCGATATTTCCGGCAATAATAATACAGGTATTTTTATTACCGCCGCTTCCAGCCCGGCCTGGACGCGGGGGGCTCCTTGCCTCGCCGGAGCTTCATGCGGAGGCGGGTTGAGATTTGACGGGACGAATGATTATGTTCAGGCAACTCACCCGAATATAACTGCGGCTAATACTGTTGAAGCATGGGTGAAATTAGACGCAAGTTCTATTTATGCTTCTGGGGTCAATTTGCGACCAATCGTAAGTGCAGGTAGTGGTTGGAGCAGGGGATTGGTTTATTATGTTTCCGCATATACTCCTTATGGAATGGCGATGAGAGCGGATACTGAAGATTTGTCAAGAACAGCGTGGGTTGCTTTTGACGCAGACGGATTGTGGCACCACTGGGTAGGGACTTGGAACGGAACAAGGACTGCTTTGTATAAAGATGGGGTATTGGTTGATGTGGGAACTGTGGATGATATTTGGACTAACGATTCATCGGTTTACATAATGGGTTATCCTCAAGCTACAAGGGTGGTAGTCGGCTCCATTGACGAAGTGCGGATTTACAATCGGGCACTGAGCGCAACCGAAGTGCGCTATCACTACAACCGTGGAGGACCTGTCGCCTATTGGAAGTTTGACGAGGGCTCGGGTACCACGACTTACGACGGCTCGGGAAATGGCAACACCGGCCAGATGATAACTGCGGCCGGCTCTCCCACCTGGGTTTCCGGCAAATACGGCACGGCATTGTCGTTCGACGGCACGGACGATTATGTTGAAACTAGCCTTAATCTTTTAACTACCAGCGCTTTTAGTATTGAAGGATGGGTTAAGGGAACAACAGGCACTATTATTTCTCAGAGACAAACATCAGTGACGTTTAATTATCTTATCTCAAAACTTGCCGCAAGTACAATTAGCGCTTATCGACCAACATCAGCTACTTGGATTACGGGCAACTGTGCCTCCAGCGCATTTTGCCACTTCACCCTCACTTATGATGGGAAGAAACTTACTTTTTATGTCGATGCTATTTTGGTTAGTTCTGTGGCAGAAACAAATGGCTATCAAGTACCTGCTACTACAAGAATAGGTGGTGATGCTGCCGACCTTCCGGTAAGTTCTCCATTCAACGGTCTCATCGACGACGTGCGCATTTACAACTACGCGAGGACTCAAGAACAAATTTTCCAGGACTACAACCAGGGCAAATCCATCCAATTCAAGTAGATTCCCACTTCAAATAAAGGGGCTATTGCTAGGCCCGGCCTAGCAACGCACTTATTTAGTATGAATATTATTACTTTAAATGATAAAAAATACCCGAAATTGTTGAAGAAAATCGGCAAGGCCGCCCCAAAACAATTGTATTACAAGGGGGCGTGGGATGAGAACATTTTTGAAAATTGTTTGGCAGTGGTGGGTTCAAGGCAAATGACAAGTTATGGCAAGAGAGCTGTAGAACAGATTGTAACAGAGGCAGCGGCCTCGGGCATCACTATTGTTTCTGGATTTATGTATGGGGTGGATGCTATGGCGCACCAAGCCGCTTTAAATGCCGGTGGTAAAACTATTGCCGTTATGCCTTGCGGTATTGATTTAATCCATCCCGAATACCAGCAGGATTTATATTCCGAGATTTTAAACAATAATGGGCTGGTAATTTCCGAATACGAAGGAACAATGCAGCCCGCCAACTGGACTTATCCTAAAAGAAATAGAATTGTTGCCGGACTTTCAAAGGCCTGCTTGGTGGTTGAGGCCGGAGAAAAAAGCGGCTCTTTAATCACCGCCAGCTTTGCTAAAAAATACAAAAGAAAAATATTCGCCGTTCCGGGCCAGATTTTCAGCGAAAATTCAAAAGGAATATTCCAGTTGATTAAAGAAGGAGCGAAAATGTTAACTTCGGCTAAAGAAATATTAAATTTTTTTAATATAACAGGGGCTTTGTGCTTCCCCGGAGCAAGCACAAAAGGAGGAAGCACAAAATTAAAAATAGATGGCGTGGAGGGAAAAATTTTAGCGCACTTGAAAAACGAACCTTTAGAGGTGGATGTTTTGGCGAGGGATTTTAATTTACCGGTTGCGGAAGTGGGCACGATTCTTTCTTTAATGCAATTAAAAGGTTTTATTTGCCAAGAAGGCAATAAATATCGCCCCAATAACTAATTTGAGCTTTGTGCTTCCCCGGAACAAGCACAATTGCCCGTGATATTATGAGAAGAAAAATAAAATTTGAGCCAGGAAAAATTTACCATATTTACAATCGCGGAGTAGCTAAATGCTCTATTTGTGACGGAGAAGGCGATTCTTGGAGATTTTTACAAGGGTTATGTTTGTTTAATGATGTCAAAAGTGCTGCCAATGTGCTTTGGCAGCTGGAACGCGATCGTGGCAGGCTCACTTTGAATATTTTGAAGGATTACGTAATAGACCAAGGGACCGAAAGAAAATCTCTAGTGCGAATTATGGCTTATTGCATAATGCCAAATCATTTTCATTTATTAGTGGAAGAATTGATAGAAAACGGCATTATAAAGTTTATGCAGAGATTTGGCGCAGGATATGTTCGGTATTTTAACAACAAACATAACCGAGTAGGCGGTTTATTTCAGGGCAGATTTAAGGCGATACCGGTAGAGAACGAAAATTATCTTTTATATTTGCTTGTTTATATAAACGTGATTAATCCTGGGCAATTAGTAGAGCCCAATTTAAAAGAGGAAGGCGTTAAAGATATTAAAAAAGTTTTAGATTTTACGAAAGAATTTCCCTGGGGCACTCATCAGGAGTATATTGGCAAGCGCGGATCGATTATTATTGATAAAGGAATTTTTAGGGGATTACTGCCTACTTCGGAGAGCTATCTTGAATTAGTCGGATCTGTTTTACGAGAAAAAAAATATTTTGAAATCGACCATTTATTTTTAGAATAAAGAGAAAAGGGCTTTGTGCTTCCCCGGAGCAAGCACAAAGTGCCTACCTATAGATTGGAAATTAAAAATTAATAATTAGAAATTTTCATTTCATACTATGTTGGTTAAGGTAAAATCAGGGGCGAATGTCGGGCTGGAAATGCTGGAGGTGGACGTGGAGGTTAATGTGGCCAACAGGGGATTGCCGGCTTTTGACATTGTCGGTTTGCCCGATAAAGCGGTGGCGGAAAGCAAGGAAAGGGTGAAAACAGCTATTTTGAGTTCGGCCGCGGATTTCCCCAATAAAAAAATCACGGTTAACTTGGCTCCCGCAGACATTCCCAAAGAAGGGGCCTCTTATGATTTGCCGATAGCCGTCGGTATTTTAGCTACAGTAATTCAGTGTCAAATTCCCGAAAAGTCATTGTTCTTTGGAGAATTGTCTTTGGACGGTTCTTTACGCCACACCAAAGGAGCTTTGCTTTTGGCTCTTTTTGCCAAGGAAGCGGGATTTAAAAATGTTTTTGTGCCAAAGGATTCGGCCAATGAAGCCGCGGTAATCCAAGGGATTAATGTTTATCCGATAGAGTCTCTAGGTCAGCTTTTTACGCATTTTAGCGCCAAAAAAGCCGTAAAACCAGCTATTTATCAAAAAGAAGAAGTATCCGATATACCGCCGGAGTTCGATATGGCGGAAATTTTGGGCCAGGAACAGGCAAAAAGGGCCATGGAAATTGCCGCGGCCGGCGGGCATAATATTTTAATGATAGGGAGTCCGGGCGCCGGAAAAACAATGCTGGCACGGGCGCTGCCTGGCATCCTGCCTTTTTTAGGCAACGAAGAGTCGCTGGAAGTGACAAAAGTTTATTCCGCGGCCGGGCAAATTCCGGCCGGCGGTTCTTTGATAAACATTCCTCCTTTCCGTTCGCCCCATCATACGGCGTCAGCCGTCGGATTAATCGGCGGCGGCCAAAGGCCGCAGCCCGGCGAAATCAGCTTGGCTCACCGCGGAGTTTTATTTTTAGACGAGTTCAACGAATTTCCAAGAGCGGTTTTGGAAGCCATGCGCCAGCCCCTGGAAGACGGCCATTTGACCATATCCAGGGCCAAAGAAAGAGTAAAATATCCGGCCAGGTTTATGCTGCTGGCTTCGGCTAATCCCTGCCCTTGCGGTTATTTGAACCATCCCAAAAAATCCTGCATCTGTTCCTTAAGGCAGATAAAAAAATACCAAAAGAGAGTTTCCGGCCCCATTTTAGACAGGATTGATTTGCATATTGAGGTTCCAGCCGTGGATATCAGGGAGCTGGCAGAAAATCAGAAGGCCTCGGAATTTTTAGAGCCCTCCGAAAAAATCCGGCAAAGAGTAATCCGGGCTAGGGGTATTCAGCGCCAAAGGTTTTTGGGTGAACAGATTTTTACCAATGCCGAAATGAAAAACCTCCAAGTTAAAAAATACTGCGGTTTATCAAAAGAAGCCGAGCAGATTTTGCAGCAAGCCGGAATTAAGTTCCAGCTGTCGGCCCGCTCTTATTTGAAAATGATAAAGGTAGCCAGAACTATCGCTGATTTGGAAGGAGCTCGGGATATTGGGATTTCCCATATGGCCGAAGCCCTGCAGTACAGACCCAAAAGTTATGCTGAAGCATAATTTACAAATCGGTCAAGTGGGTGAGGAGATTGCTAAAGAATATTTGGAAAAAAAGGGCTTTAAAATTTTAGAGAGAAATTATAAAACAAAATACGGCGAAACCGACATAATCGCCAAATGCGGCAAAGAATTGGTTTTTGTGGAGGTCAGGACGAAAATAGGGGAAAATTTCGGCACGCCCGAGGATTCGCTGAATAAAAGAAAATTGAGAAAACTTTGGTTAAACGCCAGAGCGGGCAAAGCCACAAGAATTGACGCAGTATGCATCGTCTTAAATAATAATTTAACGGTCGAGCGTTTAAATCATTACGAAAATATACTATAGTATATAATATGGAAAACTTATTCAATAAAGTGATAAAAATCAGCATCAATTTATTGGTCTTTTTAATTCCCTTATTTTTTTTGCCGTTTTCTTTTGAAGCGTTTGAGTTCAACAAGCAGTACCTTTTATTCTTTCTGGTTTTGATCGCTCTTTTTGCCTGGATAGGGAGGATGGTTTTAGCCGACCAGGAATTCAGGTTCAAGAGGACGCCCTTGGATGTTTTCGTAATTGGATTTTTATTTATTGCGCTTCTATCAGCTATTTTTTCAGTTGATAAAGGATCGTCAATTTTCGGCTTTTACGGGAGATTTTCCAACGGCTTGCTGGGGCTTTTAAGTTTTGGAGTGCTGTATTTTTTGATAACTAACAATATCAAAGAAATTGGCGGGATACTGAAAATATTTTTATGGTCAGTTTTTTTCGTCATTTTGACCGGTTATTTGGCAATTTTCGGTGTTTTGGCTAAAATCGGCGGCTGGCTGTCTCTGCCCCAATTGATGAGGCAGAATATATTTAATCCGGTTTCCGGAAGCATGGAAGGGTTGGCGATATTTTTGGCAATAGCGATAGTTTTTTTAACCGGGAAAATACTGACGACCCCGACGCCAAAGGGTCGGGGCTCCGACCGAAGCGTCGGAGAATCCAAGAATTTTGTTTCTTGGGTGTTGCTAACTGCATCTTCGGGATTATTAATAATTATTGATTTTGGTCGGGCCTGGTGGGTGTTGCTCTCGAGCCTGGTTTTCTTTCTGGTTTTTGCTTTGCAAAAGAGGATCTTTAGGGAGAATGTAAATCGGCTGCTGCTGCCCATATTTTTAATTGTGTTGGCTGGCTTGTTTCTTTCTCTTAATTTAATGAATTTTAACTTGCCCCAAGAGCAGGTGCTGGGCCAGGGAATTTCCTGGCAGACCGGATTAAAATCGGCAGCCGATAATATAAAATCCGCTTTTTTGGGAACGGGAATAGGTACCTTTCATTATGATTTTGCCAAAGAAAAGCCGGTAAGTTTTAATCAAGACCGGCTCTGGCAAATAAGGTTTGACCGGCCGGGATCCCATTTTCCGGAGGTTCTTGGCACGATGGGATTTTTAGGGCTATTGTCCTGGCTGGCGCTGGTCTCAATGTTTTTGCTGATAAGTTATTTTTTTGCGGGCAAGAATTCGGCCGCAATAAATTACCAGCTGCCGCTGCTAATGGCTTTTGCCGCCTTGCTCGCCGGCCAATTTGTTTATTATCAGAATATGGTTTTGGCTTTTATTTTTTGGCTGGTTTTGGCTTTGTCCGTTGTATCTTGGCAAAAACCCATTAAAGAGAAAATTTTTTCCTTTAAGAATTTTCCGGAACTGAATTTAGTTTTTACCACTATTCTAATTATAATCGGCATCGGAGGATTGGGACTAATCTTTTTTGGCGCCAGATTTTATCTGGCGGATAGAACATTTCTTCAGGCAGTCAGCGCCGGAAATCAGATTCCTCTTCTTGAGAAAACGGTAAAATTAAACCCGTACCAAAGCCAATATTGGATAATTCTCGCCAGAGCTTATTTGCAGGATACGCTTTCAGAGCTGGCAAAACCCGCCGATCAGAGGGAAGACGTTGTTGTCCAGGCGAAAGTTGCTAGAGTCATTGATACCGCAAAAACAGCTGTTTTACGGGGCCCGGGCGAAGTGGCCTCGTGGGAAACCCAAGGCATGGTTTACCGGGATATAAGAGCATTTGCCCAGGGGGCTGCCGATTGGGCTATAAAATCGTTTGAAAAAGCGATTGAACTGGAGCCCAGTAATCCCGTGTTAAGAACCGAATTGGCGAAAGTTTACATTCCGGGTAATTTAGACAAGGCCAAAGAGCAATTAACCCGCGCCCGAGAATTAAAACCTGATTATGTTGACGCTGTTTTTCAGGTAGCTTTAATCAACGAGCAGGAAGGAAATTTGGCCGAAGCGATAAGGGCTATGGAAAACTTAGTTTTAAGCAATCCCTTTAATACCGAATTAAGATTCCAGCTGGGGCGGCTTTATTACAATAATAATCAGTTGAATGACAGTATCGCCGTATTTGAAACTGCGCTTCAGATTAACCCTAGTCATTCCAACACTCTTTATTCTTTAGGCGTGGCTTGGGCCAAAAAGGGGAACAACGCCAAAGCCAGAAGTTATTTTGACAAGGTGCTGGAATTTAACCCGGATAACCAGGAAGTAAAAGCGCGATTAAAAGAACTTGAGAAATAGAAAAGGGCGAAAGGGGATAAAAGGGAGAAAAGGGTAGTGAGCAAAAAAATAAATCAATTAAAATAATATGCATTACGGACAGGGAAATAAACTACAAGACGAAGTAAATCCGACAGGAAGAGACATCGCTTATTTCTCAAAAGAAAATTTTGAATGTTTGTTTTGGGTAATTTCTATAATCGGATTCTTTTCTTTATTTTTTGCTCCCGAAAATTTTATATATTTTTTAATCGGGTCTATAATTTTCTTCATTCTTTCAAAGCTATTTCGTTAAATTATCAATAATTTCTTTTTCCATTTCTCCCATTTCACCCTTTTATCCCTTAATTTTTAATTGTTAGAACCTTATGGATTTTTCCAGAAGAAAGAAGCCAGAGGGATTTAAAGAATTGCTGGTTTACAGGCGAACGGTTGAACTTCAAGATTTTATTTATGAATTAACGGAAAATTTTTCTTGGAGAGAAAACCGTCGGCGTGAACACATGAGGGACAGCGCCAGATCGGTAAAACAAAACATTGTCGAGGGATGGAAAAGGGAAACGACTCGGCAGTACATTGATTTTTTAAGTTATTCATTCGGTTCGTTGGGAGAATTAAAAGAAGATGGAGGGGATTGTTTCAAAATCAATCTAATTGGCAAAGAAAAATTTGATGAGTTGATGAGAAAATGCGGAGAGATAGATTTTTTAATGGGGCGGCTAAAAATTTCCCTAGAAAGAAAAATTACGAAAGAAGATGTCTCATCTCCTTATGATAGATGGTTGGGGAGGGAGATGGCAGAAAAAACGGAAGAAAACAGAAAATTTGATGAAGAATTAAAGAAAATTATTAAAGATGAGAAAGGGCTAAAGGGGTGAAAAGGGTGAAAGGGGCAAAATAGGTGAAAAGGGATAAGGAATAGGATCAGAGAAAGTTCATTTTTCTCATTTCTCCCATTTCTCCCTTTTTACCCCTTTATCCCTTTAACGGCTATTGACATTTTAATGGCGGTAGAGTAATATTGAATTTACGTAATCGGTTTCTTTTTAAATACTTGACCCCCTCCTTTTTAAGTTAAAATCAATAATTCAACCAACCCTAAAATAAGATAGCTATTAGGGTCTTTTCGTTTGTTATGGCCGGCATCAAGATCAAAAATTTTAATAAAGCCAAAATTTCTCTTCAGCCGCCGTATTTGTTGTCCTTGCAAAAAGAAAGCTGGGCGCAGTTTTGGAACAGGGATTTCAAAGAATTGCTGACGGAAGTTTCTCCTATAAAAAATTATACCGGCAAGGAATTTGAAATTTGGTTTTCCGATTACAAGCTCGGGGAATCAAAATACAAAACCGATTTTGACGCAAAGAAAAACAACGATTCTTACGAAGCCCCTTTGCGGGTCAAGGCAAAATTAATCAACCTCAAGACCAAAGAAGTTAAAGAGCAGGAAGTTTTTTTGTGCGATTTTCCTTTGATGACCGAGAGGGGAACCTTTATCGCCAACGGAGTGGAGAGAGTTGCCATTGCCCAGCTTATCAGGTCGCCGGGCGCTTTTTTTACCGCCGACAGGACGGGGGGCAAGAATTATTTCGGAGGAAAAATAATTCCCAACCGGGGAGCCTGGCTTGAATTTGAAACCGAACTGTCGGGCCAGCTTTCAGTTAAAATCGACCGCAAAAGAAAAGTGTCGGCCACCACTATTTTGCGGGCTTTTGGCATAGATAAAGACCAGCAGATAAAAGAATCATTCCAGGATGTTAACAAGGGCGAGATAAATTATATTGAAGAAACTTTAAAAAGAGATCCCACGCATAACCAGGCGGAGGCCCTGGTAGCGGTTTACGGGCATTTACGGCCTGGGGACTTGAGCACGCCCGACACGGCCAAGGAATTGATTTGGAATATGTTTTTCAATTTTGAAAGATACGATTTGTCAAAAGTCGGCAGATGGAGGATGCAGCAGCGCTTCCCGAATCCTAAAGTTAAAAACGGAGAGGAAATAAAAGTAGCAGACAGGGTGTTAAAACCCGAAGACGTGGTTAATGTTTTGCGGGAAATTATTAAGCTTAATAATGACCCTTCATCTCGTCCCGACCAGATTGACCACCTGGGAAACAGAAGAGTGAGGGCCTTGAATGAATTGCTTGTCAACCGGCTGAGAGTCGGATTTATGCGCCTAGAAAGAATAATTAAAGACCGGATGTCAACGTTGGATCCCGCGACTATGGCGCCCATTCAATTGGTCAACCCCAGGCCGATTATGGCCATTGTCAAAGAATTTTTCACTTCTTCCCAGATGTCCCAATTTATGGACAATGAAAATCCGCTTTCGGAATTGGAGCACAAAAGGCGGCTGTCGGCTACGGGGCCGGGCGGTCTCACCCGGGAAAGAGCGGGCTTTGAAGTCAGGGACGTTCAGCCATCGCACTACGGAAGAATCTGCCCCATAGAAACGCCCGAAGGCCCGAACGTGGGATTGGTGGGCCACATGGCGGCTTTTTCCAGAATTAATCCTTACGGATTTTTGGAGACGCCTTATTTTAAAGTTGAAGCGGGCCGGGTGATAACGCCCAAAATTCATTATTTAAACGCTTACGAAGAAGAAAAATACAATATTGCCACCGCCGGAGTCGCGATAGACGAAAAAAACAATATTATTTCTCAAAGAGTTGAGGCTAGAATTAAAGGAGAACCGGGGATAACCGACAGAAATAAAATTGATTTTATTGATGTTTCGCCCCAGCAGGCCATATCCATAGCCACTTCTTTAATTCCATTTTTACAAAATAACGACGCGAACCGGGCTTTGATGGGTTCAAATATGCAGCGCCAGGCCGTGCCCTTGATAAATCCCGAGCCTCCCTTGGTCATGACGGGATCTGAAGAAAACGTCGCCAGGGATTCCGGTCAGGAAGTCATCTCAGATGTCGAGGGGGTGGTATCTGCAGTTGACGGAAGCCACATCAAAATAAAAACCCGGCATCCGAAATCCGAAATCCGAAACTATGATTTGCGAACTTTCAGCAAGACCAACCAATATACCTGTTTCCACCAGAAGCCGGTGGTAAAAATCGGAGACAGGGTGGAAAAAGGAGATATTCTGGCTGAAGGAGGAGCAACTTCCAAAGGGTATCTGGCTTTAGGCAGGAACCTTTTAGTCGCCTTCGTGCCTTGGCGGGGAGGAAACTTTGAAGACGCTATTTTAATTTCCGATAAATTGGTCAAAGACGATGTTTATACTTCAATTCATATTGAAAGTTTCAGCTGCGATATCCGGGAAACGAAATTGGGTCCGGAAATCACGACCTCGGACATACCCAATGTTTCGGAAGAAAAATTAAAGGACCTGGACGAAGAAGGAATTGTCCGCATCGGAGCCGAAGTGGGGCCGAATGATATACTCGTGGGCAAGATTTCGCCAAAAGGCGAGCAGGATTTAACGGCAGAAGAAAGATTATTGAGGGCTATTTTCGGGGAAAAAGCCAGGGACGTTAAAGACACTTCTCTATTAATGGAGCATGGAAAAAGAGGCCGGGTTATCGGGGTTAAAATATTTTCCCGGGAACAGGGCCACCGTTTGGATCCGGGAGTTATCAAGAAAATTGAAGTGGAAGTGGCGGAATTAAGAAAAATCGAAGCCGGAGACAAATTAGCCGGCCGCCACGGGAACAAGGGAGTCATATCCAAAGTTTTGCCCGCAGAAGAAATGCCGTTTTTAGAAGACGGCACGGGAGTGGATATTGTTTTAAACCCAATGGGCGTTGCTTCCCGAATGAACTTGGGACAGATTTTGGAAACTCATTTGGGCCTGGCCGCCCATATTCTGGGATACAGCGCAATTTCGCCGTCACTGTCTGGCGCTACGGAAAAAGAAATAAAAGAAGAATTAAAAAAAGCGGGATTGGGCGAAGACGGCAAGGCAAAATTATTTGACGGCAGAACCGGGCTTCCTTTCCCCGGCAGAATCACCGTGGGAAACATGTATATGATGAAGCTTATTCATATGGTGGAAGATAAAATCCATATGAGATCCATCGGTCCTTATTCTCTAATCACGCAGCAGCCCTTAGGAGGAAAAGCCCAGTTTGGCGGACAGAGATTCGGGGAAATGGAGGTCTGGGCTTTGGAAGGTTACGGCGCTGCCCATATTTTGCAGGAAATGCTGACCATCAAATCTGATGACGTGCAGGGAAGGGCCGCCACTTACGAGTCGATTCTTAAAGGAGAAGAAATCAGGGAGCCCAACCTGCCGGCTTCTTTCAATCTTTTAGTGAATGAATTGAAAGCCATGGGATTATCGGTGGAAGTTAAAGAGAAGGGGCAAGATAAAAAATAACTGGCGATGAAGCTAAAGCTTCATCTTCAATTTCGTTTTTATTATAT
>Ga0209541_10015180_pt1 | contig 11546 bp, 6 predicted proteins | sample RifCSPlowO2_01_FD_184027 | JGI IMG/M metagenome (GOLD analysis project Ga0209541, IMG submission 184027) | Groundwater microbial communities from Rifle, Colorado - Rifle CSP2_plank lowO2_0.1 (SPAdes) (version 2) | ecosystem: Environmental > Aquatic > Deep subsurface > Groundwater | place: Rifle...
TTCTCCTAACTCCGGTCTAAATCTGAACTCTTCCTTCGTTATCGAATCCTTAAATATATTCTCCTGTACACTATCTAGATGCTCCAGCATTCTGGCAGTAGTTAATTTTATGTCTTTAACTTTTAGTTCAACCATCCTTGAAACAACTAATGATACGAAAACAAGAAAAATATGTGCTCGTATACGATCCCTCTTTCTGTGGTGTATTGGCCTAATGCCAAGATCTTGTTTTGTTACCTTAAATGCCCTCTCGACCTGCCATAGGTCATGATATCTGGCAATAATGTCTATAGCAGGTAAATCTTCTATGTTAGTCCTGTATCCCTTGATTCCATCCCACCTCTGATCGTTTCTAACTTTCTCTCTGTTGAGAACTAAATTTGATTGTCCAATTAAGTCAAAGTACTTTGGAGCTCTAATTACCGACTTTGTTATGCGGTTCTTTCTAGAGATTTTTTTTCTTGTCCGTTCTATCACATTTTCTCTGTCTACCCTATCTTTTCTCGCCCTATCTTCAGAGTAATGTGATATCAGTTTGTGATTTCTAGCACCTATTACCATTTCGCATATGTCTTGATCGTTGTAGTTCTTTGGATCAAGTACATATTCTTTTATCTGATCTGACCTGCTTTTTAGTTTATCCGCGAGTATGAATTCATAACCGAACTCCTCAATTAAGGCTATGTTTTTCTCTGTAGACATACCTGCATCGGCAACAAACACCACCCTGTTTACTCCTGATCGTCTTCTGACTCTTGTTAATGCACTAACTATCGTATGTCCGTCCCACTTATCACCTGGAAATACTTCGTAGCCTAAAGGCAGCCCCTCTCTTGTTACCATTAATCCAACAACGATTTGAGGTTGATTATGTTTGCCCACCTTGCTGTAACCAAGGCTTCTAAAGCTGTCAGTCTCGAAAGTCTCAAAGTGCAATGTTGTTGCGTCAAAGAAAATCACGTGTATTTCATCATTTAAGTAGTCTTTAACATATTGATATAGATGATTGTTTATCTGCCTTTGTGTTAAATAATCAATCTCGTCCATTAGGCGATAGATTTGATCAGAGTTAGTTTTTACCTGCAGCTTATCGTTTAACCATCTCGCTGTACTAAGCTTGCTGTTAGGTTTTGCAATCCTTGCAATGATTAAATTCTTAAATAGCGATGATTTGACTAGGTCATTAAGCTGAAGTTCGTCAAACACCTTGCCAAAGACTTCATAGTATCCAACGCGAATAGCATGTTTGGGAATAAATCTTTTTAAAAATCCATGCAATTTTGCTGCAGCTGTCTGATTATCAAATATACTAAGTTGTTCTCCTTGGATATTAGATATTCTCTTCTTAGCGACTCTGATTAAGTATTCCAGCTCATATTCGTTGTTGGCAGTACCCACATAGCTGACGACTTTGTTGGATCTTCTTTGTTTTTTTAAAACAATGATGGATATTGATCCTGAATTGTTCTTTCTTTTGTATATGAACACATGGACATTTTCTGATAGGTTACCCAACAGAGCAAGCAGTATATTGTATTTAAAGGATTTTTACTCGATTAATTTGAACTTTCTAAAATTTTGCGGAACTCAGGAAGGTAGTTAATATGAAAGGAATATTTGGGAGTAAATAGGCCTTGCACCGTACAATACGCTTCTTATGGACTTAATTCACTAGGTAAATTTCAAAATTTTTAGTTCTAGACACCGGCTCGAAGTTAAACTTTTCTGGTATATTTTTGTCATTTGTGTTGTGAACATTAATGTAGAAATAAGGTGTTTGTGTAGTCCAATTATATCCTTGCAAATAAAATCCAAGCTCAGCGAGCTCTTCGTTTGAGTAATAGTTCTTTATTTCTAGCCCTTTATTATTTATTTTCTCAATTTCAACTGGGATCTGTTCAAGCGATCTGTAGTAAGAAAAACCAAATATTCCTCTGACAACTTCTCCTTCAGTGATGCCTTGGTACATCGATCCAAAAATGTAGTTTTTCGACTCCCATGGATATTCTTTAGACGTGTCTATGAAAGCCTGGAAATTGAAAGAGGAAGAGGAAATAAATGAAACTGCAAGAAAAAGAATTATTAGAATTTTATTCTTAGAGTAAATTTCGTATAGTTCAATTGATATTAGAATGGACATCGGTATTACGAAATTGTAAATATGGGTGAGAGGTTTGCTTAAAAACAAAAAGTAAACTGAAAAAGAAATGAGAAACCACAATGTGTTATATAACTTCAAATTACTGTGTCTGCTTTTTTGAGTCTGGGAAACTACAGTGATTATCAGCATAATAACCCCAATGCAAAGGCTAAGAAGAGCCAATTCTCTTCTTTGAGTTTGAATTAAGAACCGTGATACTAAAATTGCAGCAAAAAACAGTCCAAGCAATTTCCCTGGTATTTTTGAGCTTTTGAGAATTTGGTACATGATGACAATGAATCCAAATATCAGGACGATAATATATTCTCTGGAATTGTAGAGACTGAGAAGCTTTAGTGAATAGTAAACCGGGTCAAAGTGAAAATAAGATATACTCCTATCAAAAATTATATATTTCAAAGTGCTTCTGAAGGTTTCTGTCAGCACATAAGGTATATAAAACAAAAAGGATGGAACAAGACCTAGAAGATAATATTTAAGACCTGACAGGTTTTTTTTGATTATAAGGAAAATCCCTATTGGAATAATGAAACTCAATGCATCAAAATGAAAAAGCAGCCCAATGGATCCCGCAATCCCTGCAAGAAATAATACTTTTGGAGCATTATTTTTCAAATAGTGGTTTATGAACAGATATGATATTGCCGAGGCAAGCATTACAAACGACTGGTATTGCGTCAGCCGGGAAAATGCTATCAACAGACCCGTATTACTTAGAAGCAGCAAAGATATAATTGCAGCTCCATTTGAAAAGTATTTTCTAACTGTCAAGTATATTACAAGAAGAACTCCAATACCTGCCAATGCAAAAGGAAGTCTGAAAAGAAACTCCTGTCTTTCAAGGTTTTGTGCGAACAAATAAGTAAATCGGGTAATAATGTACTGCCCCGGACCTTTTGAATTATTTAGCAAAAAGGTGTAAAAGTCTTTTTCTCCTGTTAAAAAACCCATGGCCTTAACTTCGTCTCCCTGCAGATTTGAATACCCAAGCTTATAGAGTCTAAGGAATGCCCCTATGCTCAATAGAATAACAGCTGGTAATTTTAGTGAAATGTTCCTCATGTTATTATGAGGCTAGTATATCAGCCTTCTATGTCTTCTATGAAAATTACAAAGTCAGCAGTTTTAGCTTCCCTCATTTGCGTATTAATATTTACATTTTTGTACATATTTCTCGTAGAAAAAATTAATTTTATGCAAAATGATGACTGGGTTCACTATAGAACTGTCAGTCGCTTTCTTGTCGGAGATTTTACTTTGGAACCCGTTATTGGCTCAACTTTTTATGTTCAGGGCTTCGTTGGGCTTGTTTTTAGCTTGCTTTTCGGAGTCCAAAAACTTCCAGTTTTAACTTACTTTGTTTCTTTATTAAATTTTTTTATTTTCGTTAAAATTCTGAATAGATTCTATAAACTTGATTGCTATACCAGTGTAATTTTAAGTTTGATCATCTTTTTCAACCCGCTGCACTTTTATCTTAGTCTGGGGTTTATGATAGAAAATTACCTGCTGTTTTTTGTACTGCTTTCTTTATACTTTTATCTTCAATTTGATAAAAGTCTTGACTGGAAGCAACTTATCCTGTCGAATCTTTTTTTAGCAGGGTCATTTTATGTAAAGCAATTCGGAATAGCAGTTGGAGTGGTGTATTTAATAGACTTATTGACTAAAAGAAGGCTGAAAGTTGCACTAATCCAATTTATTGTTTCTTTGGCATTAATTCTTTCGTATTACCTAACTTTTCCAAGAACTCCAGTTATGCTTCAAAAAGGGATCGATTTCAGCAAGGTTATAAATGCCTACTCAGGGGCTCTTTTTCTTTCGCAATGGTATGTTTATCTAATGTCATTTACTTTGTCGCTTTTTATTTTATTGATTCTATACTCCTTTCGCCAGATGAAAAATAGGCTTAATTTTGTATTAGCGGGAATCTTATCTGTTATTGTTTTTATTTCTGTAGTGAAGCTCCTTGCGGGGTATGATTATCCTTACTATGCAAATACATTTAAAAGCAATGGATACTTCCCAGGCGATCTTGATGGTAATAAATATCACTTCGTAGGCTATTATGATCTGTTCCGTTATTGGAAAATTGCTTCGATTGCTTGTTTTTCGATTTTTGTAGGTCTGTTTACCGCAGCTAAGAAGTGGAGTGTATCACTTCCAATAGTCTTCATTGCTGTTTATTCAGCTTTTCTTCTTGTTATGCCTTCGGTCTATGACAGATACCTGGTTGTTTTTCTTCCATTTTTATTGTTATTTGTGTTGGATAATATAAAAAGTTTTTCACATATCGATAAGATGCTGATTACTGGTTTTACAGTTTTTATTTGCATTGTAAGCATTTCTTTTGCTGTTGATTTCGTTAAATGGCAAAGCTATGTGTGGGATAGAGCAGGTGAAATTGCAATAGAAATTGATATTCCAAGAAGCAAAATAATTGCAACCAGAGCATGGAATAAGAATTATGAAACGGATTTTGCGAAAGCCGAATATAAGTTTTCCTTTGATAGTCCCGAGGTTCTTGATGACATAAACGCCGAACTAATTGAAGCTGAAGATGTCAGCTTCAGGTGGAGTCCTTTTATTAACGCTAAAGTTTACTTATATAAGTTAGATTATGAGCAAAAATAGAATTGTATTTCTTTTTTCCTGCATTTTTCTTCTTCTTTTTTTGATTTTTAGGGTCAGTTATCAGCCGGGTTCAGACAATGATCTTTCACGTCTGGGAGGAATAATTGCAATAGCAAGGTATAACGAGCTAAATATTGATAGAACAGTTCAGCTTGCTACAGACGATAAAGTCCGGAATGATGAAAAATATTATTCTTCAAAACCTCCTTTATTAAATGTTATTTTAGGAAAGACAATAAGATTAGCCTTTTTATTATATAAACCGGCTCTTCTCGATAATGATGTAGCAATTTACCGGGTTTCGACTATGCTCGCGGTTGTATTCCCCTTGTGCGGAATCTATGTTCTTTTTTATATACTAATAAGTTCTTCTTTGAATATTTCTTCAGTTAGAAGTGTATTTTTTTCTCTTTTTCTGGTTCTTGGTACACTGCTTTTTGCATATTCCCGTTATCTTACTAATCATGTTCTAGAGGCATTTATTCAACTGAGTGTATTTATTCTTTTACTAAAAGGGTTTGAAGGAAATGGAGCTAAGAAAACTGTTTTGTTAGGTTTTCTGCTTTCCGTTTTGTTGGCTTTGGATATAACATATGGAATTATTGCTATTCCCGTTACTGTTATTTATTTGTGGATTAGGGAACGTGCCAGGTTCATTAAGTTCCTTCCATTTTTATGTGCCGGCCTTATTCCGGTCGTGGTTTTTCATTTCATATTGAGTTATATGCAGTTTGGTATTCTTTTTCCGCCTCAATTATTCCCGGAGAAATATTTGTCATATGAAGGTTCCAAGTGGGTAGGTACACTTACCGGCATGCTTGCACTGAATGAAAGCTTAATAATTCGTATATTTAATTATTCTTTTGGTACTTACGGTTTTTTTCTTTACCAGCCTCTGCTTATCCTTCCATTTCTCGTAAGGGAGGATTGGAAAGATTTGTTATTTAAATACATAACCGTGATCCTTTTGGTATATATGCTTTTTAACGCAGTAATGCAAGCTGATTATGGCGGATCTTCCTATGGTCCGAGAAGGTTCCTTCCATTAATCCCCCTTTTCTATTTTTATGTAGTAAAAGAAGTCCATAGTTTCAGAAAAGATAGAAAGTGGAGAATTCTAGCCGTAACACTTTTTATTGTTAATTTTCTGTTTTCTTTTCTTGGATATGTCAATACCTGGGGAAACTGGGACTTCTTCATGAATTACAGCAGCAATAAAAGATTGTATTTCCCTCTTTTATTTACGATCAGGGACGTTTTGTCATCGTATAAACTGGATTGGATATTCACCTGGATGTATTAATATTAGCTAATTTGTTGGATAATCTGAATATATGAAGTTAGGATGGTCTTCGATTTCGATTATCTCCCGTTTTACTGCTCAGGGGGTTGGGATTATTCAGTCACTTGTTATTGTAAAGATCCTTTCAGTTGGTAATTACGGATTAATCGGTCTGGTTGGGTCAATTGGTGCGATTGTCGGTGTTTACCAAAATCTTGGGATATCCTCTGCTTCTACGCGTGAAATTGCTGCTTCGCGGGACAGAAAGGATGCATTTAAAGTTTTTACCGGGTCTTTGCTGGTTAGATATGCTATTTCTCTGCCTCTGGTGATTGGATTGTTTGCGATGGCGCCGTATTTGGGGAATGTTTACTACCACAGACCCGAGATAATAGCACCTTTAAGGATATTTGCGATTGTACTTTTTATACAGGCTCTTCAGTCAGTCTTGAATTCTGTAATCCAGGGTGTTAAAGAATTTAAGTTTTTGTTTATTTTTCAGGCGCTGATAGCATTTGCCAGTCTTGTGATATACATACCCGCGGTAATCAAATTCGGATATATTGGATATTTCTACGCCTTGCTTGTATTTAATCTTCTTTCAACTATAGTTCTTCTTGCGTACGTTTCGAGAATTTTTGCAGAAAACATTGAATTACCGGCGAAAGAAGAGCTGGTTGGGATTATCAAAGCAGTATTTTCAATAGGATTGTTTGTCTATGTCATAAAAATAATATTCACGCAGTGGCAGAGACTTGGTCCTGTAATTTTAGGAAAAACTTTGGACAACGAAATGCTAGGCCTTTTTACTTTTGCCATTTTTGTTGCATCAAAAGTAATGACGATCTCAGATGCTATTACAGATGTGACTCTACCGTCTATGACAGAAGTTTATGAGAAAACGAAGGATAAATTTCATGAATTATTCATTAAAAGTAATACAAAATCCTTCATCTTTATAACTTTCTCAGCAGTTATGCTTATTCTTCTTAAAAAAGAAATATTTTCTGTTATTGATTTGCTTATGGCCTTTATAGGAAAAGAGCCGATATCCGAAAAATACGCAGGGTCATTTTTGATAATGGATCCTTTGATAATTGCTTTCTGGGCATATTCTCACATGAATCTTATAAAATCAGGTCTGGCTGTTCCTGCAAAGAAACTGTGGGGGACTCTTTTTTCTTATATTTTAATGTTTGTTTCTACTATAGGCCTCTTTGTGGTTCTCGAGCTTGAGCCTGTTTATGCATTCTCTCTTGCAATGGCGGTTGGATCAGTTGCCGGATATATATCACTTGCACTTCTGGTTAAACCTAAAGTCGGGTTTTATCCTATATCGTTGATTGATTTGAGATATCTGGTACTTTCAGTATTAATTATGGGAGTTTACCTCTGGGCTGGAATCCCGATTGTTCTTGGAATGATTTACCTCGCGTCTACTTATTATTTCTATGTTAAGTATATTAAAGGTTAAGAAAACTATTCTAAACAACAAATATCTATTTTTTGTCTGGATGGGAGCTCTGGTGATCAGGTTCCTTGGAATAGACCACGGATACCCTTATATCTTTAATGTTGACGAGCCGGCACTTGTGAGGAGCACCTTAGGACTAAACTTTACCCCGATAATAGACCATTTTGACTGGCCTCATTTTAATTATTATTTTAATTATCTGTTTTATTTCGTTTTTATAAAAGCAAGAGGAGTGGTTCAAGTATTGAATATGCGGTCTTTTTTGGAGAATCCTTTTCCGATTCTGTGGAATGACCCGTATGTTTTTTATTTTATTTCCAGAATTATTTCAGCGGTTCTAGGTTCGTTGACAGTGGTTCCAGTTTATCTTTTGGCAAGATCTATATTTCCTTCAAAGGTGACAAGTCTTATTTCTGCAGTTTTTTTGGGTCTGATTCCTTTTCATGTTTTTCTGTCGCATTATGCCTTGCAGGATGTTAATCTTTTGTTCTGGGTTTCGTGGGCAGTCTGGTTTATGTATAAGTCGGTAAAATCTAATGAGGTTAGGTATTACGCGCTGTCAGGATTGTTCCTGGGATTTGCAGCCGGGACAAAATACAACGGTCTTATGTTTGGACTTTTACTTCCTCTGTTTTATTTAGAAAGTTTAATTCATTTTAAATTTGACTTTAAAAAATCTCAGTTTTCTCGGTTCATTAAATATTCATTAATTGCATCAGTAGTTTCAGTTGGTGTGTTTTTGCTGACTTCCCCAAGCATAATAGCTGAATGGGATGTTTTCTGGTCAAACAAAAACGGCAGAGGATTTCTTTGGCAGCTGCATGAAAATCTTGCTGTGCTTCCTTTTTCGATGTATCTTCCTAAATTAAAATCGGTTATTTTTGCATTAAAAACAGATCTATCTCCCGCATTGTTTTATTTAATTCTTCTTGGGATTGTCAACGCTATTTTCTGGCGGTGTACTGTAAAGTCCAGGAAAAATGTAAATTGGTTACGTCCTTTAGCTGTAATGCTGATTTTCTATGTCCTGTATACATCCAGATACAGCCGTTCAATATCGCATTATTTTGTCCCCATCTATGGAATTTCGGCAGTACTTTCCGCAGGAATTTTTGAGTTGAAGATCATAGGTAAATTGAAATATCTAATTCTGCTGATTGTAATTGTATTCATGTTGACAAGGGTTTTTGATATTGACCGCAAATTTGTAAATGTTGATACCAGAACTAGAGCGCTTGCTTATTATTCAAAAGTCGACCGGGATAAAAATAAAGTTTACTACCGTGGTGAGGTTTTCAAGTTGGGACTTATAATAAACAACCTCGAAATGTATAAATATGAAGGGCCAGAGGCGATGAATCCTGGAGATATTGCAATACTGGATTCTCAAGCAGAAAATCGCACAGATTTGCTTCTTCTAGAGGCAATACATGACAGAAACGCACTTGGCCAGAATTTATATGTATATAAGAAATTGAATGTAGAAAATGTGATATTTTGGTTCCCTGATGAATAAAGATATAATGTATCCGCTGAATCAATAACAACTATGTTTATGTCAAAGTTTAAAAAGATTTCTTTCCGTATATGTCTGCCAGACTGGGTCTATGTTTTTCTGGTTTTTGTTTTGTACCGGCTGCCTGGCCTTGGAAACACTTTTATTAATGATGATGCCAGTGAATGGAAGAGAAGGGGATACTATTTCGGAACTGCAATAGTAAATTTCAACTGGGCAGGCACTGCTATTACTTACCATCCGGGTGTGATTTTGCTTTGGAGCCAGTTTGTTGCCATAAAGACTTTTACGCTTATTGATATGCTTATATACAAAGGAGCCTTAACTGAAAAAGCCTTCTATTTTACCAATCATTTTATACAAAAGTTTTTCCTTGTGATTATTACCTCGGTGCTCATTTCACTTGTTTATATTCTTCTAAAAAAGATTATCGGAAAAACGCCAGCTCTTGCCGTTGTTGCTATAGTTGGACTGGAACCCTTTTTCCTCGCACTTGCCAGAGCGTTGCATATTGATCTTCTTTTATCAACCTTCATGTTTCTTTCATTCCTGGCATTGTATATTGGATTATTTTTTAACAAGCTTTCTCCCAAAAAGTCATATCTTTACTCGGCTCTGGGAGGAGTTTTTGCCGGAATGGCGATGCTCACAAAAAGCACTGGTCTTTATCTCATCCCGTTTAGTTTATTTATGTCGGGATTTGCTTATCTGCTAAATCGAAACCAAGCGAAGGTGATTATAAAAAGATGGGGCATTTTTGTTTTGTCTACCGTAGTTACTTTTATTGCGATATGGCCCGCCATGTGGGTTAATCCAATAGGGACTATTGATTATTACCTGATTAGGGGAGTTAAGACTACCGGATTTGATAGTGGACATGATCACGTCTGGTTTGGAGTAGAGACCTCTGATCCAGGCTTTTGGTTTTATCCAGTTATAACAATAGGCAGATATACTCCATTTCTGATTGCAGGCTGTGTTATGGGAATTATCGCGGTTGCATACAAAATAGCAAAAGGGAAAAATCTGAAAAAAGTCTTAAATGAAAACCGTTTTTACGCCATTAGCTTTTTTTATGCAGCATTTTATTTTGCAATGGTTACAATTGTTTCGAAAAAACTTGACAGGTATTCTCTCCCGATGCTTTTTGTGATGAGCATTTTTGCGGTTTATGCTTTAAAGGTTTTTTGGGAGTCAAAACTCAAAAAGGGAGTTATTTTTGTTTTGGCAGTTTTACTGATTATACGGATCGGGCTTTTAGTAAGACTTCATCCTGATTATCTGGCATATTACAGCCCGTACATTGGAGGACTTGACGGCGGAAGATATGCGGTTATTCCAAAGTGGGAAATAGGATACAAGAAAGTTGCTGATTACTTTAATACTATGGACAATGTTAGTAACATAAAGGTTGCTGTCGCTAACTGGCCAATAATGCATTATTACGCGGATTTTATTGTTGCTGATATACGCCACGATGCAGATGCCTGGAATGCCGACTATTTTGTTCTTCCAGTTTACAGCGATATGAGAAATTCTTATTACAAAAAGCAATATATTTTGGTAGACACAGGAGTTGATATAAATATTGCTGGGGTCAAGTATTATGATCTCTATAAAAATGAAGGAAGGAGTAAATATTTTAAATGAAAAAATATACTTTTCTGATTCTCTCAAATCAGCCTTTTGATTTTGAGCTAAAAACGAATAAGTGGCATATTGCTGATAAGCTAGCGAAGCGGGGTCACAATGTGTTGTTTGTTGATCCTCCGTTAAGGTTTAAAGCGCTCAAAAATTTTCTTAAAAAACCTTCACTTCACTTTTCAGCTCTTTTCTGCAGGACTGAAAAAAGAGAAAAAAACATGGTTGTTTACAAGCCGGCAAACTTTTTTAATTTCTTTCCCTTTTCGGTGATCAATACATTTTTGCACGCGGGAAGAATAAGGAGAATTCTGCTCACCCTGAATATTTCCTCTGAAGTCTCTAAGAGAGACTCATCGGTAATTATCTGGGTATACCATTTTGATTTCCCCGATTTGGGAAATTTTCTAAAACGGGTTCCCCATAATCTCCTTATATATGATGTTGTTGACGAGTATACGGCTTTTCCTGAGTATTCTCGTAGAAAGAAAATAAATGCCGGCCTGGTTTCTATTATTCAGTGGCTGGATGATGAGCTCAAAATCTTGATTAATCAAAAAGGCTTTAGCGGTGTAAAATGGGTTCTTTACCGTGAAAAGTGGCTGGCTGAGAACTCTGATCTTATGTTTGCAAGTGCGCCGGGGCTGGTTGATAAGTTCAAAAAATGGAGAAAAGACGTTCACTATCTTCCTAATGCGGCAGATGTTGACAAGTTCGATATTAATAAAAAGAGTGTTAAAGAGCCTGTGGATTTGGCTGATATTCCTCATCCTAGAATTGGATTTACCGGGGCAATAGACACATATAAAATTAATATGAAACTGATCGAGGAATGCGC
>Ga0209541_10015182_pt1 | contig 11544 bp, 8 predicted proteins | sample RifCSPlowO2_01_FD_184027 | JGI IMG/M metagenome (GOLD analysis project Ga0209541, IMG submission 184027) | Groundwater microbial communities from Rifle, Colorado - Rifle CSP2_plank lowO2_0.1 (SPAdes) (version 2) | ecosystem: Environmental > Aquatic > Deep subsurface > Groundwater | place: Rifle...
AACCGCAAAAAACACACTTTCTACCCCTCTCAAAGTTGGCCGCACAACTGAAAACGTTCTTTTGCCTTGTAACCATATGGATATTTTGTCATCCATAGGTTACGATTACCACTAATTACCTAAAATTTTAAGTCTAATATCTTAAATCATAAATCTGAAATTGATTACCGTTCCCTAAATATCCTTCGTTTTACTGAACCGCTGCCACCACCGCCTGTTCCATCAACATTTTTCGTCAGACTACAAGATGCGTGACCGTCTAAATGTTCGTCTTTCGTCGTTAAAGTTGCATTCCAACCCCCACCGCTCTGGAAAATCGCGGTTGTGTTTCCATTTATCGTCGGATCAGGATTTGTTGTATTGCCATTTGTAAATTTCCAATGCCAATTTTTCGGCGGATAATTCACCGAAACCCCAAGTCCATCTTGCGTCGTATCAGTAAATTTCACTATTTCTCCGGCATTAATATCAGGAGCCGTCTCCGGCACGAAAGTAAAATCCACCCAAGGATAATAATGGTTGCCAGTAGTTAATACGGACATTTTTTTCATAAAATCGCTATTTGAAGCTTCATCGCCATAGCCATCATAAACACTTACTTCCGCATCATAAAGAATATCGGCCCCAAGATAAGAATAGCCGGGATATAAATTACCAATTTCATCCTTTCTTAATCCCAAAGGATCGTCTATGTAAACTTTACAATCCCAATCAAAATCCTTACCAGTAGAAACCGCGCAATCATTAAAATTCACCAAAGTCGTCGTTGATAAAATAACACTACTCTGATTATTCTGATAAAAATTCACAACTGCTTTATAAGGAAGATCTTTGTCTGGATCTTTGTATTTAAATTTCACCGCATACCAAGGCACATACTGACACCAAACACTCCCGCCACTAATTGGCGCGCCTTCTTCTACTCTCACATCGCCTATCGTCGGCTTCCTATTCACGCTCCTTATATTACAATCTGCGCAATCTAAATCATTGTCATTGGTTTTATTGCCATCGCCATCAGAGTCAACATTTAAATCTTGGTCATTATTCATCGCCACCCAACCGACAATCGCTCCGCCCCAGCCCACCCCGGAAACTTTTTTGCTTAAAGGTTGATAAAAAATGCTGTATTCAACCGGCGGTGGATTGATTGCCGCGTATGCCGCCGCGACAAAATCTTTCACAAAATCATAAGCGCTATCCAACATACTCGCCAAAGCGAAATTAGAAAAATCAGTTTTTAATTTTCCCCACGAACTCGCGAGCGCTATCATATCGGTATTTTCCTCTTCAAAATTTCGGCTAATACCGACTTGACTTATTGGCTTATCGCTCAAACTCACAAACCCGTCCCAATCCGAACCAATATCATCCATCGCGCCGATAAATCTTCCCCAACCTCTCACTTCACAATTACCGCCTTTTCCCTGACAAACACCACCATTCATATTCATCATTTTCGCCGCACAATCATTTGGATTAGCTTTATCGGAACATTCCGCCAAATCTCCTTTGTTAAACGAAAGCCATCCCCAACCGACAGTCTCCCCGCCATCATTTACCGCCGAAGCCCACGCCGCGCCAGAAAAATTTCCCTTCTCGTCAATTTGAACGCTGTAATCAACCGGATTGTCCTCCCAGTTCAAACACCAATCTTGCGGCTCATCCCCATTACAAACATCATCCAAGTCTGCTTTATTAAAACTCACCCACCCTATTCCGTGTTGCTGTCCGCTATCGAAATTCGCAAGCGCCCACGCCGAACCGCGCAAAACACGATAGATGTTTGCGTTAAGCTTTACGAGAATTGATTCTACAGATGTGCAATTATCATCATTGCCACCCGATAAGTTTGCACAAATAGTGTAATCATAAACTGATCCGAGAGGAATATCGTCATCTTGATAAAAGATAATCGCTTCAGGGTCAGTTGACCCCATCTCCACAATATTTCTTATTTCTTCACCAATAATGGCATTCCTTCTGATTACTACATAAGTTGCTCCCGGAAAAGTATTATTCCACGAAAGATAAGCCCTACCTGTTTCCGGTAACGATGTATAATTAGCGTAAACAAAACGCACTTCTGGTTTTTGAGGAGCATTTGCTATAACAACGCTTGCTTCATCTGAAAACGCTGAACATATTCCACCGTTACATTTACGAACTTTATATAAATAAGTTTTGTTGTCTCCCAATGGACTTGTGCTGTCATCGTAATCATAATACGCCAACGCAATACTTGTATCTATTAACGCCAAACTTTCTCCTTCTTCAGCTCTCCATATTTCAAACAAACCCGGATCGTCGTATCCTATCCCACTAACTGTCACTATATCAGTGTTAAAATCATATGTCGTATAAATAGCATCATCAACATCTGTTGGTATAATCACTACAAGGCTTTCCATTGTAAGCGTATCATTAGACTTACATCCCAAATCACTTTGACGAGCAACTATTTTATACTTATAGGAAACATTAGCGCTTAGCCCACCATCTCCATATAAAGTGGTTCCATCCGTAATAGTCGTTAAAAGTTGAAAAGGCCCGAACTCCCAAGAAGATCCCTGGGCTTCTGCTCGCCACACCTCGTATTGACCATATTGAATCGGATTAAAATTTACCATCGTCCACTCCAAATCAACGCGCCAACCATCTTTTGTTCTTTCAAAAAAAGTAAATGATGGTGCCGCAGGTTGATTAATAGGAATGGTAGATATTGAGTTACTGAATTTTTGAACATAATTTTCCCCTCTCCAACCAAATATTTTATATTGATATGTTCCCCCTGGCGACACATAAGTATCGTTCATTGAATAATCATCATTAGCCGTCCCAGAATATAACGGAATGTTATCTTCATCACCGTTATCTAACATTGTACTTTGCTCATTAGCTGTAAAGGGTGTATTACGATCTATTTCAAATACATCTCCATCTTGCCCACCATTATAAGTCCACGAAAGACGCAGAGAACATGACGATTGAGGCGATTCTTGATCAATGGCAAAACTAGGAAATGACGCCGCTTCAATTATCCTAATCTCAAAAACACTAGTCGTTACCCCAACCAAAACCAAACCAAAAACAAAAATTTTGTTTCGTATTTTCATTACTTTCATTATATCAAATAATTTCTGCCCTCCACGCATACATACCCTATATATATAACACGCATACACACTCTTACGCTTTTACGCTCTTACGCTTTTACACTTTTACGCTCCTACGCTTTTACGCTCTTACATACATTTTGTGTAGTTTAAAAGCCATGGCTTTTAAACTACACAAAATAAAACCAAACAAAAACACATTTACAATAAACACAACTATTTAAAACAAACTAAAATAATGCTTAATTTTTTCCTCTCCTTCAAAATTCTTCACGTAAAAAATCAAAACATTGTTTCTGTTTATACCAAACACTGAACAAATAAAATCTATTTCTTTCTCGCATTCATAAGGTGTAATGAAAACACTTTTTTGTATGGCATAACATTCCCATTCCACTAATTTTTCTCTTAGTGCGTCCCTCGCTCTTTTTTGATCATGGGGTATATCAAAAACAATCATTCGCCATAGTCTATCCCATCTCTTTTTTTTATCTAAATGTATTTCATCTAATTGGTAACGCAAAATTATCTCCTTGCCTTTTTTACTCAACGCAATTTTTACGCTTCCATCATCCATTTCTTGATAATTCACCAATTCTCTTTTTTGCAACGATTTCAAATCCCTCAAAAATCTGTTTCTTTCAAATTTTTTATTTTTAAAATACGCGCTGATAAGCGATTTAATTAATCCTGCTCCTGCCGCTGGCGCAATCGTACCTAACACTAAAATTCCTCCACCAATCAATAGAGTTCTTAAAATTTTAGAAGGAGCGCTATTTTTATATAAATTTTTCGCCATTGATTCTGTTAGTTTTTTTTACTTCGTTTTATCAATCAATCCATTTATAAGCCATGGCTTATAAACAACATAAAACTTATTGTAACTTTATTTCTTCGTCCAATTGTCAAAAATTTTAAAAATCTTTGTTTTACTTTTTACTGGGGTGCCTAACGGGATTCGAACCCGTGACGAGAGTTCCACAAACTCTTGTGTTGCCACTACACCATAGGCACCATACAATTAAAATTTTCAATTATTAATTTACAATTTTCAATGAATTTTCGCTTGAAAATTCAATCATCAAAAATTAGTTTTTGATTATTAGAATTTTCTTAGAATAATTAGGTTAATTAGAACAATTAGAATAATTTAAAAAAGTTAAATTGTTCTCCTCTCTTCTTTTTTTCTGCTGACAATCTTCTTCTCCCTGATTCTCTTTTCTTTCGCGTATCGCGGAGGTTCGGTGGGAATGCGCGGCGCGGGAATCCGTATCGCATTTTCTATCATTTCATTCAATCGCGCAAGCGCTTTATCCCTATTCATTTCTTGCGATCGTTCCTCTTCTTCCGTCACCCAAATTTCGTCATTGTGATTTATATGATGCGCCAATTTCTCTCGCGCCATTTTTTTTTCCGCGTCCGTAATCAGCAAATCACCGACCGCAATCCATAATTCCACCTTCGTGGAACGGCGATTCGTCCGTTGTCCGCCCGGCCCGCTTGCTCGCGCCGCCTTAAATTTTATTTTTTCAGATGGTATATTAATAAAATTCATAACCTATCACCTAAATTATATGCTACAATAGCCAAATGGACAATGGTTTGCTGGAAAATTTAGGCCAATTAGTCTTGCGTTATCCTTCTTGGAGTTATGCTATCATCGCTTTCGGGATAATTCTTCAGGGTGAATTAACTGTCCTTTTTTCAATGTATCTCATCGCCGACGGCGATATTAGTTGGTTTGGTTTTATCGCCACTGCCCTCGCCACATTTTTTATCGCTGAAACATTTCTGTATTTTCTGGGAAAAAATCTTCGCAACACTAAAATCGGCGAATGGTTCAGACAAAAAATACCTTACCGGAACAAAATAGAAGATTACATCAAAAAAAGCGTCTTTAAAGTTCTTATCGTTTCCAAATTTATTCTTGGCTCTACTATCGTAGTAATATTTTCTATCGGTTGGTCCGGCGTCCGATTCAAAAAATTCCTCAAAGCGCATATCTTATCCGTTGTAATTTGGCTCCCCGTTGTCTCCGTTCTCGCTTATTCTCTCGTTTATGGCCTTTGGTATTTGAAATCCATTGAAGTTTTCAAAAACATTGAAATCGGTTTGGCCTTTATCGCATTTATAATTATCGCCGGCGAATATATCCTCAAAAAATTATTCAGAGGAGAAATCTTTATTGAAAAAAAAGCGGAAGAACTTGGCAAAATAATAAAAAAAAACCTTACGCCATAACCGCGTAAGGTTTTTTAATTTTATTTAACTAGAAAATTCCTGAGAAACCGCTATGCTATAGCATAGCGCCTATTTTAGGATTATCATTCTCTTTTTGATGATACCAAAATTTCCTTTCGCTTCATAAAAATAAATTCCGCTCGCAAGATTTTTTCCGTTAAAAATAATTCTATTCTCGCCAATTTCACCTTTTAATTTTTGAGAAAAAACTCTTTTCCCCAAAATATCGTATATCGCGAAATCAACATCTGTTTTCTCTTCCAATTTCATTTTTATAACAGTAAAACTATTAAACGGATTTGGATAATTTTGCGAGAGCGAAAATGAAATCGGTATCGAAATATATATCACTGGCGAATACTCAAACTTTCCATCCGTATCAATCTGTTTTAGGCGATAATGCGCGGAATTTTTCCCACCATTATCCGTAAAAATATAATCGTGAGTTTGGATTGTCGTTCCATTCCCGTTCACAAAACCAATCTTAGTAAATTTTTCGCCGTCAAAAGATTTTTCAATGTCAAATCCGTAATTATTCGTTTCCGTCGCGGTCGTCCATTTCAATGCCACCTTATCTTTCAAAAATTTTCCGGAAAACGAAGTTAGTTCCACAGGCAAATCAGGCCACTTAAACAAACATTTCGGATCTCCTATTACCAAATCTTGCCCGCTTAAATAAGGAGAACTCATATAATAACTTTCTCCTAAATTAAAATCAGAAACATATCTTTCAAACAATATGTGCGGCTGGGCAATGGAACTACTCCATGGCTCAAATACATAACCCTTGGCACCGCTTATACCTTCACGAATGAGATCTGAAACAAGCGATTGGCCATATTTTGTTCCCGGCTTAAAACTTCTCGCTGATGTTGAGACGTATGTCTCCGCGATTGCTGAATTTGCAAATTGAAAATAAGGATCACCGGTCGTATCGCTCGGCCAAATGTAATCGTGAGCATCATTACTACCCCACGACGCATATCCCAAAACCTTATTTTCGTTTCTCACATAAACACTATCGTTGTTTAAATAAGAATTTAAAGATCTCCCGGAAACAATGTTATGCGCCTCCTGCAACATCCAATGTCCGTAGGACCAATAATTGGCCATCACCGGACATCTGTCAAAAACAAATTTTGAATCAGCGGGCGGATCTTCCGCTTCCGGCGCGGAATTATCAATCATCATTTTAACATCGTTAAAATGATATCCGTCCAGTCTAGTAGTAATGTAAAATCCGAACTTATTTTTGGAAAAAACTTCTCTTTTTCCAAAATAAGGCGTAGAAAATCTGCCTCTTTGGCCGATATAACTTTCATACGGGCCATTGAGCAAAGCGAGATCGCCTTCGCAACTGCCGGAATTATTCATTATATCAGTCCAAACCGATCCAGAATTTCTCTTCGTTTTCAGCGGACAACCCTTGGTTGTCACGAGAAAGTTGATTGTGTCGCTTGTCGGTAATGCTTGCAAAAAAGTTTTTACTTGATTCGCGTAATTTACAAAAGTGAGCGAATCAATTTGTTCCGCTATCGAAACATTTACATAACAAATATGTTCCGGCGGAATCCCGCGTTGTTGAATAAAATATTGGCCAACCGAATCCGATACCAAACTACTGGTATTCACAACCACTACCACATCACGGTAGTGCCGTTCGGTTTGCGTCGCATTTGTTTTTCGGAATGTTGTCTCCGGCTTTAAAATTATATCCTCATCAACTTGCAAATTTTGCGCTTCCAAATTAACGGAGAACACAAAAATAATCCAAAACAGCCAAAAACTGATTTTTCTCATCTCTTTCTCCTTACCCTATTTCTTCATTGTTTATGAAGAAATTTTAGGGTTAAATTGTTAATTATTTAAGACCTCTAACTGTTGGAAAGTATACGCCAAAACACAAAAATAGTCAAGTTCTGATTAGAACATGCAATCTTGCAATAGTTCTACATGTGCCGCGAGGGTGAATCGAACACCCGACGCCTTGCTCTTCAGGCAAGCGCTCTGCCACTGAGCTATCGCGGCGTTTTTATACTATACAAAATGTAACAAAAAATGCTTTCTCTTTCAAACATCTATAAATTTAGAATCTGAAATCTAAACCTACTCCGGCAAAACAATACCGATTAACAGCACAGCCAATAAGCCTAAAATAATCATAAAAATATGCCCAAACTCGCTCGGCTTCGCCGCGTGTCGCACTTCGGGAATTAAATCCGAAACAGAAATATAAACGAAAGCTCCTGCTGTAAAAGCCAACAGATAACCCAAAAATGGCGCAAGATACGGCATCGTCCAATATCCGATTAAAGCTCCGAAGGGAGCCGAAAGCGCCGTTAAAAAATTATAATAAAAAACTTTCCATTTTCCATAACCGCTATGTAACAAAACTCCGAAGTCGCCTATTTCCTGCGGCACTTCGTGAAAAAAAACTGCCACGGTTGTCGCGACACCCAGCGGAAAACTGGTAAAAAAACTCAAGGCAATTACCACGCCATCAAGAAAATTATGCAAAGCATCTCCTAATAGAACAGTGGAAGAAAAAGTATGATAATCGCATTTCTGCTGGTCATGACAATGATACCAACTTAAAAATTTTTCCACTAAAAGAAAAACAATTATACCGGCTGTAATAGCGATACCGGCATCTTTAATTCCTGTCGTCTCTATCGCTTCCGGCAAAAGTTCTAAAAACGCCGCGCCCAAAAGACTGCCGCTCGCGAAACTCACCAAACTCAAAGAAATTTTCTTCGCCCATTTTTCCTTCCACAGCAAAATAACTCCGCCCACCAAAGCAACCACGCTTCCTATTAAACTGGCAATAATAATTTGAGAAAGCATTGTAATATTTTAATTAATTTATTTACTCACGGCAAACCGATAATCCCCCTAAACCAAAAAAATGTCGTTTAAATTACGATAGTAAATTAAACGACATTTCAAAAAAAATTCTCACCTTAAGATTTTGGCTCGCGCTGGAATAAAAATATAAACACGGAAGCCAAAACAATCCAAATCCCCGCGACATTTGATACCCATTCCGGAAATTCGGCATAAATAAGAAAACGGTCAAACAAAAAAGCAATAATAACTCCGATTGCCGCGAATAAAAATACATTGGGAATCTCTTCATTTTGGTTTCTAAAAACAATCAATCCCAAAAACGCGGCTGAAATTACAAAAGAGAAATAACAAAGTAAAAACAAAAAAATCAAAAAGACGATATTCAGCATTTCTATCTTCCTTTCTAAGTTAAATTTTTAATTTATTTTCTGCTGTAATAATACTACCAATCACAAAATTAGTCAATAGCGCCCAAAAAGCAATTATCCTCTTTACGCAACAAACAAAACAATGCGCTTGCCACATTTCCATCGTTTCGTTCAATTAGAAACAGGAAAAATCTTTACGCAACGGATCTATCCCTACAACCTAAAACCTATCACCTATAATCTAATCATTTTGGTGCCCCCGAAGGGAATCGAACCCCTATCAACGCCTTAGAAGAGCGCTGCTTTATCCATTAAGCTACGGGGGCAAATGGATAATTTCAAAGTTTTACTATAACCCAAAAATAGGATAAATTAAAGGCACTAGAAAACGAGCTGTAGTATACCGGTAGTACGCATACTTCTTGCCCCGTTAGAAATTTTCGGAGAGTCGTATAGTGGTAGTACGCCTACTTTGGGAGTAGGTAGCCCGAGTTCAATTCTCGGCTCTCCGACAGAATATTTCTAATGGGGTGAAGGAGTATGTAGACTGGGTTCAATTCCCAGCAGCCCGACCAACTAAAAACTCCGCGATTTTGCGGAGCTAAAAACTCATTTTCTTTTCAGTCTTTTCATTTTATAAAATCCCGGCGGTATTTCTTTTTTCGTAAATCGCGGATTCAAAAATCTGAAATCAGAGACAGACATTCCCAAATCGGCTGCCGCCTCGGCAATTTTTTTATTGCTATTTTTAATCTCGTATTCAACAATTTCAATATCTTTTACTTTATAAGGCGGCTCTCTAAAACCATAAGATTTATAATTTTCCATTATGATTTTTACGGTCAATATCGCGTAAACATAATCCATCGTTTCCGAAGGCAAAAGAAGCCCGAAATAAGTGCTGTCCAAAACTTCGCCTCTTTCCGCCGCCAAAATTCTCTGTTTTCTGTTTTCTTCAATTGCTTCTTCAACTCGTCTTGCGCCAGCATTGTAAGCCGCCGCCGCCAAGAACCAACTGCTGAATTTTCCGTATAATTCTTTCAATTCTTTTCTCGCCGCCGTAAACGCCTCGTCCGGATCTTTTCTATCGTCTACATAATAGGAAATCGTCAGTCCCCATTTTATTGCCGTTCCCGGTATAAACTGCCACATCCCAACCGCGCCAGCCGCGCTTCTCGCATGATTATCAAATTCCGATTCCACCACGGCAATATATTTCAAATCCGTCGGCAATGAATCCTGCGCCAATCCTTCGTCAAAATAAGGAAAATAAAACTGCGCTTCGTTTAGATATATTTCCATTCGCCAACGATTAGCTCGAAATTTTGTCGCGTTAAAAATAAAATTTTCCAATTTTCTCTTAATCAAAGGATTTTCTAACGGCACTAACTCATTGCAAAAAGAAAGATTCTCCGAAATTTCTAAATAACTTATGTCCTCTAATTCTTTTTTTATTTCCTCATTCACATTTTGCAAACTATCAATTTTAGTTCGCAAAATCTCAATTTTCTCGTTCGTTTTTTTTAAATCACTTCTGTAAATTCTTCTTGCGTCTAAAAAAAAGTGTATTACAAAAATCGCCAAACTGGCTGACAAAAAACCGGCTATCAATCTTTTTTCCAATTATTTCCCGCCTCCTTTCTTCTTGTAAAAGTAATCTGCCTATGAATATACTCTATTGTTAAAATATTCACAAACCGCCACTATCCAAAAAAATTGACATCTCAAATAAATAATTATATTTTTATAAATAGAAAATTTAAATCAACAAACCAATGGATAAGCGCAAGGCTTCCTTTGTATTCTTAATGGGCATAATCGCCGGTATGATCCTCGCAATATCTTATCTAAGCTGGCAATTTGCCAACCCCGCGAAAGGCGCGGAATTTAATCTCCGTCTTGCCTACAAATATATAAACGAATTATATCCCGATAAAATCCCTGAAGCTAAAAAATTCCGAGACAGCGCGGTTAAAGGGTTTGTCCAAGCGCTCGGTGAACCTCATTCGCAATTTTTAACCGCCGAAGAATTGGCAATTTTAGAATCGCCTCCCGATTCTTTTTACGGCTTGGGCATTAATGTTGAAAAATCGCCTTACCCGAAAATCATTGATATTGACTCATCTAAAACTGGATTCAAAAACGGTCTGCGTGTCAATGATTATATTTTTTCCATTAACGGCGAAAGAACCAAAAATCTCACCATCGCTGAAATTATTACTAAAGTAAGAAGCATTAAAAAAGATTCAATTCATCTCGCCATAATCAGAGAAAATGAACCGGGTTTAAAAAAAATTTCCGTTGAAAAAGAACTCGTGAAACTGCGATTTGACGCAACGAGATACGAATATTTGAACGGTTACGCTATTTTTCAATTTCCGGAATTCAATTACGACGCGTTTCTTATGTTATTGATAAGATTAGGAGAAACATTTAGGAAAGACAGCCTTCTCGGCGTTGTTCTGGATTTAAGAAATAATCCTGGCGGAGCATTGGAAATTTGCCAATCCGTTGCCGGTCTTTGGTGCGAACCTGATGAAATGTTGGCTGTTATAATCGGCAAAGATTCTTCTAAAGAAGAAGTTTTTCCAAACTATAATTTTGAAACGCTTTTCAATAAAACACAACCGGTTTTCAGAAAAATTCCGACGGTAATTTTAGTGAATGGCGGTTCCGCGAGCGCTTCGGAACTTTTAGCCGGCGCCCTGCAAGATTATGGTTTGGCAAAAATAATCGGCGAAAAAACTTTTGGCAAAGGCACGGTGCAAACCCATATCTCTTTTATGGAAGGTATGCTGATTATAACCAAGGGCCGATACTTCACACCCAAAAATCGCTCGGTTGATGACATTGGAATTTTTCCGGACATTCTTGTGGAAAATCCCAAAGAAAGTAAAACAGATTTACAAATGGAAAAGGCGTTTGAGTGGCTCACATCCGAAAAAAGCAAAAGAAAAATTATGGCTGAAAAG
>Ga0209541_10015187_pt1 | contig 11542 bp, 13 predicted proteins | sample RifCSPlowO2_01_FD_184027 | JGI IMG/M metagenome (GOLD analysis project Ga0209541, IMG submission 184027) | Groundwater microbial communities from Rifle, Colorado - Rifle CSP2_plank lowO2_0.1 (SPAdes) (version 2) | ecosystem: Environmental > Aquatic > Deep subsurface > Groundwater | place...
TTGAACTCTTCACTTATTCCATAAGAAGCTGTTTCTCTTTTTTCTTTTGCATAAGCAAAATAACTAACTTCTTCTTTTTCTAATGAGGATTTAGAAACTAATTCTATTTCTTCTCTGCTTAATGCTTTTTCTTTTAAATAGTAAAATTTAATTAATGCGCAAAGTGTTGCTAAATGGTTTTTAGATGAAAATCCTTTTTTTGTAATTAATGCTAAAGCGGAATGATAAATTGTATAATAACAACCGACAATTATCCAATCGTAAAACTTCTTGTTGTCATTCAAAAAATTTATGAATCTTAGATTATACTCTGCTTTCTTTAAGTGAGAAATTGGAAGAAATTCAGTTTCATCTTCTCTTATTATTGCTTCTTTTTTTAAGTAAAAGTTAAAACTTTTTTCAACTTCTTTTATGTCTTCTAGCCAAATTTGCCAATTAAATTCTTTTTTTGATTTCATTGTAAAAGTATTCTTCCCCAACTAAAGGGTATCCTGTTTTAAAAATATGCATTAATGATTCGGAAGTTAAATCCAGTTCTTTTAATTCCATAAATGTAATATTTATTCTAACTCCATAACTCTTAGAAATTTCTTTAATCTTATCTTTTTGCTCTTTTAGTGCGTCAAAGAATAACAAATCAATATCGCTTTCATTATTATAATTATCCTTAGAATAAGAACCAAACAAAATAGCGATTCTGGGTTTTAAGGCAAGGATACTTTCTAAAATGCTTTTTTTAATCTTAAAAGGAAGTTTTTCAAATTTATTTTTATTTATCAAGTTTAAGATGGCTATTGAGATATTATTTAAATAGTTTATTGAATAGAAGGTATTCGATTTTCTTTCTTCTTTAATTAAAATTTTATTAGAAGCAAGCAAATTAAGATTTTTTAATAGATTGTTTTTGCTCTTTATTTTTGTTTTTTCATATATTTCACTAAAATAAGCTTTTCTTTCTGCCAATATTTCAATTATTTTGATTGAATTTTTATTTATTTGTTCATAGTCCATTTTTAATACTAAGTAGTATCTTTTTAATACTATTTAAATGTTTTGATCATTGGTGTTGGCTGCTGGTGTCGGCGCAGTGATAACTTAGAATGAAAGAAACCCCTAAAAACCTTTATAAATCATCATAAACCTAGTCTACCGTAGACTAGGTCGGCGGGATAGCCCTCCGCCATTTGCAAACGGGCTTTATGGCAAACTGCAAGGAAGGGTGTGACAATTTAGTCAAGAAGCCCTTATTCGGACGTTGACGCTTTGTCTGTCTCGATCTTGCATATGCGAAATGGGTCAGGCCTTGATCGGAGCAGCCCTAAACATTTGTTAAGGTGCTTGACAGGTCGCAGAGCCGAGAAAGAATAAGAAAAACTTTTTGGTTGATTTGAAGCTTCCTTCCGAGTCTACATAAAAAATGGTAACTATAGAAACTTCGATTTTTCTTGCTAAAATTCTTGGACTTTTAGGGACTATAGCCACTCTGGCAATAATTCTTAATTATAAGGATTATCTTAAAATAGAAGAAGATGCTGTAAAAAATTCTGCAAACATATACCTTTCAGGATTTTTATTTCTTATTTTTGGTGTATTATTAATAATAGGTCATCAGCTTTGGGTTTGGGATTGGAGAGTCATAATCACCATTATAGGATGGCTTACCTTTACAAAAGGAACTCTTCGTATTTTCTTTCCAAAAAAAATCAAAAAACTCATACAAAAAAAGAGGCATCATAGTATATTTTTCTTAGCAGAAGCTATCGTTTTTGTAATTAGTCTATATTTAATCTATCAGGGGTTTTTCGTCTACTAAATTTGCAATCACTAAATTAATAAAGTATTTTTTCTTTTACTTTCCAATGAAAAGGGGTATGAGTAAATCAGGCCAGTTTTATCTTGTTACGGCTGTTGTGCTCGCTGCAGTAATCATAGGGATTTCTGCAATTTCAAATTATTCAAAGAAAGAGAGAAATCCCGGAATTGGAGAATTAAAAGAAGAAATTAGAATAGAAAGCTCAAGGACTTTGGATTATGCAACCAATAGTGGCTTTAACAACACACAGATATATTGGCTACTTCAAAACTTTACAAATCAGTATGTAAATTCTGAAAGAAGGAATGGCAGGGATCTTTATTTTTTATTTGGAAATAATGGTAATATAACCGTTTCAGGATATCAAGAAACAGATAAAGTTGTTTCTATTACTTCTGGAAGTGCGCAAGCTACAATAACACAAACCAAAGGAAGTTTTACGGGAGGCATTGATCCTGCCGGAACTAGTGTAGCTCTCTCTATTGACGGGAATTCTTATAGTTTCAACTTAAGCCAAGCAGAGAATTTTTACTTTGTCATAACTCAAAATATTGGAGGAAGCGATTATGTTGTTACGGCATGATTTATTCGCAATAAATTGCTCAAGAATGGCGTCGCTACGACGTTCTTCAAATGAAATGTCAAATGTTAACAAAAGGAGTTATACGATAAAATGTTAAATAAGGACTTAATAGTAAAAAGGTTGTTAAATTATACTTAAGTTAGTTTATGCATTAATAATAAAATAAATCCGAGCAAAGCGAGACAAACTAAAAAATGTTACCAGATCAAAAGAAAGGCGTCAGTGTAATAATAGGGTATGTACTATTAATTGTTTTTGCAATGGTAATCAGCGTCGGAGTTTATGCGTGGCTTAAAACATATGTTCCAAACGAACCTTTAAACTGCCCTGATGGGGTTTCTTTGTTTGTAAAAGATGCCAGTTTTAACTCTTCAACCTCCCTATTAAACATAACCGCAAGAAATAATGGAAGGTTTGATGTTGCAGGATATTTTATAGCTGCTACAAATAACTCAAGCCAAAAACTGCCTTCAATTGACCTATCTAATTATCTTAATGAAGACAGCAATGGAATAAAATTTGGAAGCTCTGTTTTGTTTTCGGTAACCGGAAGCAATTCTTTAAAGCCGGGAGATGAAAAAACAAATAGTTTCACGATTCCATTATCTGTAGGAAATATTTCAACTGTAAGAGTTATTCCAACAAGATTCCAGGAAGAAGAAAATAGAGAGAGATTTGTAAGCTGTGGAGATGCAAGAGTTCAGCAGACTGTTGGTGCATCCAGTGGTGGCGGAGCTTGTGTTCCAAACTGCTCTGGAAAAGTTTGTGGATCTGATGGCTGTGGAGGAGTTTGTCCTCCTAATAATTGCGGAACAGGATCATGTAATTCAACAGGACAATGTGTTGCCGGAGTTGTTTGTGGAGATGGAAACACTGGAGGAACAGAGCAATGTGATAACGGCGCAAGTAACGGAGCATGCCCTGCAACATGTAGCTCTTCTTGCACACTTAACAATTGTGGTGGAGGGGGCATTTCGGGACTTGTTGCCTATTATCCTTTTGATGAAGGAAGTGGAACAAATGTTAATGACGGTGCTGGATCAAATAATGGAACAATAAACGGCGCGACGTGGACAACTTCTGGAAAATACGGTAACGCACTTACTTTTGATGGAAATAATGATTATGTAAGTCTTGGGAATAATAGCGCTCTTACACCCTCAAACCAAGTTACATTTGCATCATGGATAAAACTTGCTGCTGTAACTGGAACACCGCAAATGATAATCGGTAAATACAACACAAGCGGAGCTTATCCTTATCAGCTTAGAATTCAGGGCGGAGATAAGGTTCGTTTTTCCGTAAGAACGTCATCAAGTGAGGATGTGGACACAAGTAATATCCTATCTGCTAATCAATGGATACATGTTGCAGGAACATGGGACGGAACAATAATGAGGATTTATATTAACGGAACTGCTGTTCCTCAAACAGATAGCAAAACAGGAACAATGCCAAACACTGCCGTAGATGTGAGGATTGGAAGTTCATCTTCAGGGTCATTTGTCTTCAATGGACAAATTGACGAAGTAAGAATTTACAACAGGGCTTTAACAGGACCAGAAGTAATGACGCTATTCAATGCGACAAGCCCTCCTTAAAATCTGACTAAAATTTATAAATGCAAAATGTCTTTAAAACTAATGATTGAAGGAATTAGAAAAAAAGGTGTTTCGCCAGTTATTGCAACAGTTCTTTTGGTTGTAATGGTTATAGTTCTCGCGCTCATAGTTTTTCTCTGGTTCCGTGGTCTTACAAAAGAATCTATAACAAAATTCGGAGGAACAAATATAGAGCTTGTATGCGATGATGTCGGTTTTTCAGCGGATTATTCTTTTGGAACGCTTACAATATCAAATGTCGGAAATGTTCCTATCTTTGGAATAAGTGTAAAAATAGTAAGTTCTGGGAGTCATACAACAAAAGAGTTAAAAGACTTATCAACTCTTTGGCCAGCGACTGGATTGAAGCAAGGCGGTATTTTTTCTTCTGAGGATTTAAGCTCGCAATTCTCTGGCGCAACTAGTATTGTTTTAATTCCAATACTTGTCGGAAGCTCGGAAAAAGGGGAAAGAACCCATGTTTGTGAAGAGAGGCAAGGACAAGAAATAATATTGTAATTTGTTAATCTGTTTAAGATATTAGATTATTAAATCTATGTAAGTGTTAAATTAAAAAATAAGAAATTATAAGCCGCATAGCATATTATTAAATTGTTATCGGGCATAAATTTTGGTTCATCAAAATTTATAAACTTAAAAGTCATTTTTTAAAAGATGGGTAGATTAAATAAAAAGGGTCTTTCAGAAATTGTTAGTATTGTTTTAATTTTAGCGTTGGTAATTGTAATGGTGGGAATTGTTTGGGGAGTAGTGAATAATCTTGTGAAAGATAAGCTTTCCCAAACAGGGTCTTGTTTTGAGGTTTTTGGAAAAGTAACATTAAATAGCAGATACACCTGCTACAACAGCAGTTCTAACGAACTTCAATTTTCAATAAACGTCGGCGATGTGAACATAGATGAGGTCATTGTCGGGATTTCTTCAAGGGGAACCTCTTCTAGTTTCAGATTAGACAGCAAAGGAACGCCTGTGGCTAATGTTGTTGCTTACCCATCTAGATCTACAAATGTCAGTTTGCCTGCAAAAAACTCCGGACTTACTTACCTTTTTAATATGAGTATGGCAGGACTAGGAGCTCCTGAATCTATAAGAATAGCGCCGGCTGTAGGCAAAGATCAATGTGAAGTTTCAGATACGATTGAGGAAATAGATAATTGTCTTGCTTTAGCTCCTTAAATTATTTCAAATAAAATTCTATTAGGGAAAATTAATAAACTAATTTTTCTTATTGAGTTAATGAATAGCAAATAAAATTTGCTGTGTTTTCCATTAAAATGAAAAAAAGGATGATGAATATGTCAGGTAAAAGTCAGAGACTTCCATTGACTCGAATTCTTTCAAATTCAAGCAGGGGGCAGATTTGGGTTGAGACAATGGTTTATACTCTAATTGCGTTTGCATTGATTGGACTTGTTTTGGCTTTTGTAAAACCAAAAATACAAGAAACACAGGATAAAGGAATTATTGAGCAATCCGTTCGTATTTTAGAAAACATAGATCTTATCATAAGGACTCTTGGGGGGCCAGGAAATCAGAGGGTTCTCGAAGTTGGTTTAAACAAAGGAACACTTTTTATAGATGGTGTAAATGATATTATTTATTTTAAAATGGAAAGCAGATATCTTTACAGCCAGCCAGGAGAAGATGTCAATGTTGGAGGCATAACTGCTAACACTGAAAAAAAAGGGAATATTAATGAAGTAACTTTGATTAAAAATTATTCGGGAGTGTACAATATCACTCTTCAAAATATAGACCAATTAAAAGAGCTGACAAAGGCCGCAACTCCTTACAAGATTGTTATTTCAGACAAGGGCGGAAGCATTATAAACATGGATGTGACAAACTAAAATGCAAGGCGTACAAGATTACCCAAGAGTTCCAATAAATTTCTCACCGACGGTTCCCCCTTTGAAAAAGGAAAAGGACAAGACTAAAATTGATGTTAGATATAGCGTCGTTTCGCCATTTGCTTTTATTCACATTCATTGGGATCCGAAAATTTACGAAGTCATTTACGAAATTGAAGAACCTGTATTAGATGAAACCGAAATTAAGTACAAGATGCAGATTATTGCCGCACTAAGGGACATGATAAACTTTGATGCTGTTGTGGAAAAAGACAATGAAAAACTTTTAGACTACATCGACAAAAAATTCAAGATGATTGCTTTTGAATTGGGAATAAACATGTCATATGAATCTTACAAAAAAATATATTACTACCTTGTCAGGGATTTTGTGGGATTCAACGAGACAGATCCTCTTCTTAGAGATTATTTTGTTGAGGATATAGAATGCAACGGGAATGAGAGTCCTGTTTATATTGTCCATAGAATATTTAGGAACTTAAAAACTAATCTTCGCTTTAATGACGCAGATAGATTGGAAAGCTTTGTAGAAAAACTTGCGCAACGTTGCGGGAAGTACATATCATACGCATCCCCTATTCTTGATGCAAGTCTTCCTGATGGAAGCAGAATAAACGCAACATACACAAAAGACATAACTACAAAGGGTCCGACATTCACAATAAGAAAATTTACAAAAACGCCTTGGACGCCGCCACAACTTCTTTCTTTCAGGACGCTAAGCCCTGAAATGCTTGCTTATCTTTGGATTCTTGTCCAATATAAGATGAACATTTTAATCGCAGGAGGAACTTCTTCTGGAAAAACAACACTGCTGAATGCTATTGCGTTTTTCATTCCACCCGAGGCAAGAGTCGTTTCAATAGAAGACACGCGCGAGTTAAACCTCCCTCGAGAAAACTGGCTTCCAAGTGTTGCAAGAAGCGCAACGGGCGTTGGAGGCATTGGTGAAATTGACTTATTTGCTTTGCTGAGAAGTTCTTTCAGACAAAATCCGGATTATGTAATTGTTGGAGAAGTAAGAGGTAAAGAAGCGTATGTTCTTTTCCAGGGAATGGCGTCTGGACATTCTTCTATCAGCACTCTTCATGCAGACTCTGTGGATACTGTTATAAAGAGATTGGAAACTCCTCCAATAGAACTTTCTCCAACGTTATTGAATGTTCTCGATTGTATTTGCATTATGACTCATGCAATAGCTCAAAAGCAGGAGACAAGAAAGCTAAGGGAGATAGTTGAAATAATAAATGTAACTCCTGAAGGAATTGCTGTGACAAATACTCCTTTTACATGGAATCCTGCTGAGGATCAGTTTTATTTCAAGAAAAACAGCAAGATACTTGAAAAAATTTCAAAAAGATTCGGAATAAGCAATGAAGAACTTCAAAAGGAATTTTTACGGCGCGTTCAGCTGCTTTACAGGCTTTATGAAAGCAAAGTTTTTGGCTTTGAGAAATTTCAGGATGTAATAACCCAGTATTACAAGAAGCCAGCAGAAGTTCTTAGTCAGTATGGGGTTGAGTAAAGAGATATTTTGTTTCTTTCGTGCTTAGTGAAAAAGAAATATTTAATAACGTAAATCTCTTTTTTTATAAATGGGAAAAGAGGCGGTGCAAAAAAGGGATCGGGAAGACGAGCAGATTTCTCTTCTTAATCAGCTTGTTAAAACATTAGAGGATTCTTTAGAAAAGCTCAATAAGTCTTATGAGAAAAAGGATCCTGAAAATTTCAACAAATCTAAAGCAATTTTAGTTCAAACACAGAGGAGGATTTTTGAAATAGTAAAATGAGACAAAAATCAGAGATTTTAGCTCATTCGTCTTCAGGAGAATCCAAATGATAGGTGGAGATTCCCCAATTGAGCAGCTTAAGGCAAATATTTCTATAGAGAGAAAAATAATTAATGAACTAAGCTCTTTGTTTAATCATTATAGAAACGCAGACACTCCTGGAGAAAAAAGGATGATTTCTTCTCAGATTACAATGCTAAAAAATGAGCTAAGAAAAGTCGGAAATGATGTGATTAGCGCTGCGGAAAGAATCCAAATGTTTAAGCCCCTTCAAACAAGTGCGGAAGAGCTAGAAGATGTAGAACTTGAAAGGAGTATAATTCCTATTCAAAAGAACCCACAAAAAACTCAATCAGAGCCTGTTTCTGTTAAAGCTATCAGACAAGTTAAGCCAGATTCTTTAGAAAAACTGACTCTTTCAAGAATGAGGAAAAAAGAGGAAAAAGTCTCAAAAAAGAAGGAAAGAAAACCAAGAAGATATGTAAAATTGGCGAGCAAGATGTTCCATAATTTTTCAACGGGCTTAATCAATAAAGGAAAGTTCCAAGAATTAAGCAGAGACTTGATTAAAGCTAATATGGAATTTGTGCCTGCGGCTTATGTATCTGTGGTTTTTTTTAGCACTGTTTTGTCCTTTTTCGCCGCAATTTTCATCATTTTATTCTTTTTATTTTTTAATCTTGTTGCGCTGCCGCCTTTTATTGTTGCTGTAGAAGAAAATCTGGGAATAAGATTTCTTAAAGTCTTTTGGCTATTGTTCGCAGTACCGGGAGTAGCCTTCCTTTTTTCTTATTATTATCCTTCCATGGAGAAAAAATCCATTGAAAACAGGATTAATCAGGAGCTTCCTTTTGCTGTAGTTCACATGTCTGCCATATCAAGCTCAATGATAGAGCCTAGCAAGATTTTCAACATAATCATTTCAACGAAAGAATATCCTGCGCTTGAAAAAGAATTCATAAAAATTCAGAATGAAATAAATGTTTATGGATATGACTTAGTTACTGCTTTAAGAAACAGGTCATTTAACAGCCCGAGCAAAAAACTTTCAGAGTTGTTTAATGGTTTGGCGACGACAATTAACTCTGGAGGAGATCTTCCTGAGTTTTTTGAAAAACGTTCTCAAAGTCTGCTTTTTGATCATAGACTGGAGAAGGAAAAGCAAGCGAAGGCTTCTGAAACATTTATGGACATTTACATAAGCGCTGTCGTTGCTGCCCCAATGATTCTTATGCTGCTTCTTATGATGATGAGAATAAGCGGGTTGGGAATTTCGTTAAGCACCGGAATGATTTCCCTTATAATGATTCTTGCGGTTTCCCTTATCAATATTTTGTTTTTGGCGTTTTTACATATTAAACAGCCGGAGGGGGCTTAAATGGAAACAAGAATAATCGTATCAGCAGTCGTAAAGCACAAGAATAAATATTTAATTGCAAAAAGGGCGGCGTCAAAAAAATTTGCTCCAAATAAATGGGAATTTATTTCGGGATTTGTAGACACTTCTGAGAGTTCAGAAGAAATTATTTTAAGAGAATTAAAAGAAGAACTAAATATTAACGGTAAAATAATGAAAAAGGCAGAACCTTATTTAATAATTGATAAAGAGGCAAGATGGGTGGTAGTTCCATTTTTAATAAGTGTTAAAGATGAGACATTCAAATTAAACAAAAAAGATCATTCTGAAGCAAGATTTGTCAACATTAAAGAATTTAATAACTATAAGAATTTAGCTAATGATTTTAGGGAATTAAAAAAGAGGAAAATGATATAATATGGAAATAAAAAAACTACACTGGATTGGAATTGGGGTTGCTTTAGCAATCATGCTGGCTTCATTATTTTTAATTAATACAAGGTTTTTCTTTTTTATTTTTGGAATTGGGATTTTAATTGGCGCTCTGCCATTTGTTATTTCCGTTGTAAGAGAAACAAGAGTTGCAGCTGAAAAAGAAGAAATGTTTTTGGAATTCGCACGAAACCTTGTTGAAAGCGTAAAAACAGGAACACCTATAAGCAAAAGCATAATACAAGTAAAAGGAAAGTACTACGGAGTTCTAAGCGAGAACATAAAAAAATTGGCAAATCAAATTTCGGTAGGAATTCCTTTGAGTATGGCTTTACAAACATTTGCTAATGATATAAAGAACAAAACAATTTCAAGATCTTTAACATTAATAGGACAGGCAGAAAAAAGTGGCGGGGAAATAGGCGGAATACTTGAATCTGTTGCAGAAGCGGTGAGCACAACCGACAAATTAAAGAAAGAAAGGAAAGCGAGCATATCTACTTTAGTCGTTCAGGGCTATATTATTTTTGTCGTCTTTATTATTATAATTCTTGTTTTACAATTTCAGATAATTCCTTTGCTTGGAGGGCTTGCTTCTCCTGGTGGAGGAAGTGGTGGAGGGGGTTTGAGCGGAGTTGTCGGTTTTATTGGGGGAGGGGGTGGAGCACCGATAAGTCAATCAGAATTGTCTAATGCTTTCCTTTATCTTATTTTGATTCAGGGATTTTTCTCTGGCTTGACGATAGGAAAATTATCAGAAGGCACAATCAAACCCGGAATAAAGCATTCTTTCATATTGATGGTAATGGCCTTTCTTGTCTCAGCCGGCGCCAACGCTTTTTTTGGAGGATGATTAGAGTTTAAATAGTTCTATGAATAATGTTAATAAGTATGCCACAATATTTTAAATTATAATTAAAGGAGGGCTAAAGATAATATGGGTGAGTTAGTTAAAATTAGATGTTAGGGCTAAAATTAAGATTATACTAAATAATAAACCAAAAAAGAGGAAGATGCAATTAAAAACATTAAATAAAAGAGGCACCCATATAGGCGTTGTTCTTTCGTTCGTGATATTCATGACATTTATTTTTTTTATTTTTATAATAACTCAGCCAGCATTAAAAACAGAGAGAAAGGACAATTCTCTTGAATACTTGGCAACGAGTTTGGCAAAAGAGGCTTCAGAAAATCTAACAACCGTTTCTTTAGTTATTCTACAGCCGGCTGCTCAAAATTGCGTGAGATTCTCTGGATTTTTTAACGTTGCGGGTGTTGGAAATAAGATTGTAGTAAGGAATTCTTCTGATGTTTTGCAGGCACAGATTGATGGAAATGATTTGCTTGTTGTAAGAAATAACGGGGAAATGTTTTTCAAAGTTTACGATTCAGGGGAATTTAACGCAACAGCGACGGGGCCAATAAATCCCTGTCAGCAATTAGTTCAAGGAAACGATTATTCTTTTGGCTTGGTGAAAACAGAAGGGAGTGTTTTTCAGACAAAAATCACCAAGTTAATTGGAAACTACAGCAGCGATTATTCTGGCTTAAAAAACCAATTAAAGATCTCGCAGGAAAACGAATTCGACTTTAGTTTCACATACTCTAACGGAACAAATATGGCAACCGCTGGTCAGAATAAGACGATTTCAAGCAACATAAACATTTACGCTAAAAGCATTCCAACAGTTTACATCAGCGATAAAGCTGCTGAAGAATCTGGATTGCTAAATGTAAAAATATGGTAATGAAATAATTTAGTTGAAAAAAAGGAGATACATAGCTAAGTAAAAATAGTTTGAAGATTATGGAGAATAGTGGTTAGTTAAATAGTTAATAATTAGAGCAGGTTAATAAAAGTAAAATTAAACAGGATGAGATTTAGTTTTTATATTAAAAGTTTATTAGATTGGTATGATAAAATTAAGTAATAAATCGTGAACTGTTGAGGTTAAAGGTAAAATGATGAAATATCAAATGAAGAACCCCGCCCTAAAGGGCGAGGTATCAGATAAATAAAACAAACAAAATGCAAAAATTACAAATCAATCCAAGGTTGAGAAGAGTTAATGTA
>Ga0209541_10015188_pt1 | contig 11540 bp, 12 predicted proteins | sample RifCSPlowO2_01_FD_184027 | JGI IMG/M metagenome (GOLD analysis project Ga0209541, IMG submission 184027) | Groundwater microbial communities from Rifle, Colorado - Rifle CSP2_plank lowO2_0.1 (SPAdes) (version 2) | ecosystem: Environmental > Aquatic > Deep subsurface > Groundwater | place...
TATCGGAAAAATTAATTGAAATAGGATAAATAAAATTAATACTATGAAAATATTAATTACAGGTTCGGAGGGGTTTATAGGTCATCACCTAATAAGATACCTAAAAGACAAAGGTCATGAAGTAACCGGAGTGGATATGGAATCCGATCTTAGAAACTTTGACAACGCTCTTAAGGCGACAAAGGGGGTTGAGTGGGTATTTAATTTGGCCGCTCTCAACGGCAGTATTGAGTTTACCACCAATAACCATGCAGAATTGGTTCACAACAATGCTTTGGTTAATTTAAACATAGCTGAGGCATGTTACCAAAATGGGGTGAAAAGAGTCTTTTATTCTTCGTCAGCATGTGTCTACCCGCGACATTATCAAGAAACAAACGAAGAACATGCTCTTGTAGAAGAAGATGTGGCTCCAGCTGACCCCGATACCGAATATGGTTGGGAAAAACTCTTCTCCGAACATGTCTATAAGTCCTATGCAATGGATAGAGGATTAGAAATACGTATTGCTCGCTTCATAAATATTTACGGCCCAGAGTGCCTGGTGGATACCTTGAAGAGCAAGGCACCGATGGCATTGACCAAGAAAGTCATTGATGCTGGTGAAGGTGGTGATGTTTATATCTGGGGGGATGGAAATCAGAAGAGAACTTTCTGTTATATCACCGATTTGTTGGAAGGAATCTATTTATTGATGCAATCTGATATTTCTGAACCAATAAATTTAGGAAGCGATGAATTATATAGTATCAACGAATTGGTTGATCTGATTGCTGACATTGAGGGCGTTAAGGTTAATAAGGTTCATCAATTGGACAAAGTTCAAGGAGTTAGGGTTAGACAGGCAGATTTAACCAAGGCTGAAACACTACTAGGCTGGAAAAGAAAAGTATCAATGAGAGAGGGATTAACCGAGGTAAATAAGTATGTTAAATCTTTAAAACAACCATAGTGGGGAACTCATCAATTAAAGAAATTATTGAATATGTAAAAAAATGTGGTTGCAGTGTGCAATACGACGCTGCCCCGTACTATATTCAACAAGTGCCGGAAGAAATTTCGGCCTTGTTGTTTGAATTGTCAAAAACAAATAATTACTCAAACTTCATGGAGATTGGTTCTGCAGCCGGTGGCACCAGTAGGTTGTTTAATGATTTTTTCAACTTTAAAAAAATGGTGATCATTGATGATAATTCTCATAACAAAAAAATGATAAAAGCCAGAGAAAAACAACTTGCCGGACTACCACTTGTAGAATTTGTTGGTGACTCACAAGGTGTTGAATCAAATAATTTTGTTAGAGGGCTGAATATTAAATTGGATATATTGTTTATTGATGGCGACCATTCATATAATGGAGTAAAAAATGATTACAATAATCATTTTGAATTTGTTAGAGAGGGTGGTTATTTAATTTTTCACGACACAGTCAGTTATCCTGAAGTCGGTAAGTTTGTTAATGAATTAAAGCTCGACAATAGGTTAATGTTTATTGATGAATATAAAAATAAGGCAGAACCAATATGCGGGTTGGCGTTGTTTAAGAAGTTATAGAGCTATGAAAAAAATTCTTGATTTGGAAAAACTAGTCACAAAATATGGCTTAAACATCAGGGGAGTTATACATATTGGGGCTCATTTTGGTGAAGAAAATAATCTATATGATGCGCTGAATATTAAGAACAGGATTTTTTTTGAACCACTGAGCTCTAACTTTTCTGTGTTAGAGGAAAGATTGAAGGGAAGATTTCCATTAATTAAAAAAGCTCTTGGTAATGAAAACAAAAAAGTAACAATGTTTGTTGAAAGGAACAATAAAGGGCAGTCAAGTTCTATATTAAAACCAGCTCTCCATCTTGTTCAATATCCTGATATAAAATTTGAGGAAACGGAGGTTGTTGAAATGGCAAGACTGGATGATCTGGGGATTGATTTTTTGAAATATAATTTCATCAGTATTGATGTACAAGGGTATGAATTGGAAGTTCTTAAGGGGGCACAAAAAACTCTAAATTACATTGATTATATCGTTTCAGAGATAAATAAAGACGAGCTTTATGAGAATTGTGCTAGGGTAGAACAATTAGTTGAATTTCTTACCCCGTATGGTTTCAAGCTTGTTGAAGAGGATTGGGCGGGGGGGACATGGGGCGATGGACTATTTATCAAAAAACCGTAATATGATTATATGCGCCCGGAAATAACCACTATAATATTTAGCAAAAACCGCGCCTGCCAACTAGAGCTATTACTCCGAAGTCTGAATTTACCATCTACCGTTATTTATACTTATGATCCGGCATTCAAGTCTGGGTATGACAAGCTAATCGGAATGTATCCAAAAGTGAAATTTATCCCGGAGACTAATTTTAAAAACCAATTAATTGAAAATCTGGGGGGGTACACACTTTTTCTGGTTGATGATGATGTGATGATAGAGCCATTTGAAGAAAATTGTTCGGAATTTGAAGAATTTAAAAAGAACCAAAATATTATTTCTTTGAGTTTGCGATTGGCGCCTTATTATGAAAGTGCCCCGAATTTTGAAAATAATACTTGGGATTGGCGAGGGTTGAAACATGACTGGGGATATCCTATGTCGGTCAGCGCCCACATTTTTAGAAAGCAGGATATTTTGCCAATAGTGACTAATGGACCATTTAATACGCCGAATGATTTGGAAGTCCTGTTAAGAAAAAACCCTCCAAACAGGCCTCTTATGCTTTGTGTTCCTAAACCTAATATAATCAATATCCCAGCAAACGTAGTTCAAACCAAATATCGCCTTAACCGTTTTAAAAATATGGGCATACCGCCAGAAGATATGAATGAGAAATTTTTGGGTGGACTAAGGATTTCGTTGGAAGATATAATAGAAAAAGCTAAAAATTCAAAGGCCTGTTTTTTGGTGACTGATTTTGTATATCAATAAACTTGCAATCAATTACCTATGAAATTTAATAAATACGAAAAATTCGGAGCATATCATTGGTGGCAATATGATAATGATGCAAAGTATCACAGGCACGCCGATAGGGTAAAAGAGTGGGTGAAAGAAAAAAATGTTCTAGACGTAGGAGCAGGAGATGGTAAGATAACCAGCATGTTAGGTGCAAAAGGTATAGACAATGAGCCGGAAGCAGTAAGACTTGCTCAAGAAAAAGGGGCTGATGTCATATTGGGTAGTGCGTATGATTTGCCCTATAAAGATGAGGAATTTGATTCCATTTTTATGGGGGACGTGCTGGAACATCTTGAATTTCCACTCAAAGCATTAAAAGAAGTAAAAAGAGTGCTAAAACATTACCTTTATATGGTTACTCCTGAAAAAGGAACTAATACAGATAAATATCATTATGAAGAATGGACACCTGAAGAATTAAAAAAGTTAATTGAAAGTGAAGGGTTTAGATTGGAAGGTGAAATATTTGACGGGGGTATAAAATTCAAAAGGATTTATGGTAAGTTTGAAAAAATATGAAAATAATTGACGGGTTAAAAATCAAAAGTGATAAATTGCCAATTGAAATTCCAGATGTTGGTAGAGAAGATTTACCGAAGTTTTTTAAAGATTTGGGTTTTAAAGTTGGATCTGAAATAGGAGTAGATCGTGGCCATTTTTCAGAGTCTCTCTGCAGGAGTGGTCTTCGGGTTTATGCTATAGACCCTTGGCTTGATTATGGCGATTACAGAAATCGCAGAAAAAAACAAAAAGAAATGGATTCTTGGTATGAATCCACAAAAGAAAAGTTGGCACCCTATAATTGTGAAATTATCAGAAAATTTAGTTTAGATGCTGTGAAGGACTTTGAAGATGGATCATTAGATTTTGTTTATATAGACGGCGCTCATGATTTTCAAAATGTGACAAATGATATTGTGGAATGGTCAAAGAAAGTTAGAAAAGGTGGTGTAATCAGCGGGCATGACTACATCATCATAGACAGAATAAATGACATCATACATGTTAAACAGGTAGTTGACGCATATACGCGAGCATATAAAATTGACCCCTGGTTCATCTTGGGTAGAAAAGACCAAAGAGAAGGGGAAATAAGAGATAAACAAAGAAGTTGGTTTTGGATAAAACAATAATATGACAGATTTATCAATTTTAATTCCCGCCCGCAATGAGGAATTCCTCAAAAGGACAGTTGAGGATATTTTGGCTAACATAGAAGGTAATACGGAGGTTATCGTTGTCCTGGACGGGTATAAGACAGACGTACCGAAGGATAAAAAAGTCAGAGTAATTTACAACCCAGAAAGCGTCGGACAGAGGGCCGGGACAAATCAAGCATGTAAACTTTCAAAAGCTAAATATATTATGAAATGTGATGCCCACTGTGCCTTTGATAAGGGGTTTGATCGCAAGATGATAGAAGCATTCAGAGGAGTTGGAGATAATGTCACTATGGTACCAATTATGAGAAACCTGCATGTGTTTAATTGGGTTTGTGAAGATGGGCATAAGAGATATCAGAGTCCAAGCGGCCCATGTAATGATTGTGGAAAACCGACCCAAAAAGATATTGTTTGGATAGCAAAGACTAATCCACAAAGCACATCATATTGCTTTGATAGTGAACCGCACTTCCAATATTTTAATGAATATAAGAAAAGACCAGAATATAAAGAAAAAGATATTACAGAGACCATGTCTCTTCAAGGTTCGTGTTTTATGCTGACTCGCGATAAATATTGGGAACTGAACATATGTGACGAAGCTTTTGGTTCTTGGGGTTCTCAAGGGATTGAAGTTGCCTGCAAAACATGGCTTTCTGGGGGTAGGATAGTAGTGAATCATAAAACTTGGTATGCCCACATGTTTAGAACGCAAGGTGGGGATTTTGGTTTTCCATATCCAATTTCTGGAGAGCAAACCCATAAAGCTAAGATGCTTAGTAAAAAAATATGGTTTGATAATCTCTGGCCAAAACAGATTTACCCACTGTCATGGCTTTTGGAGAAATTCTGGCCTGTTCCAGGTTGGACCCCAGAACAACTTGCCCAAATAAAAGCATGGCCACTTCCAAATCAAAAAGAGATCCAGGCTCAAAGCGCCGGCATTGTATATTACACCGACAACCGTATCGACAAAAAAATAATGAAGAAATGCCAAGACCAAATTAAAAAATCCGGATTAGAAATAGTGAGCGTTTCACTCAAACCAATAAAATTTAAAACCAATGTCGTCTTACCTTTGGAGAGAGGACACCTTACAATGTTTAAACAGATTTTGGCCGGCTTAGAAAAGATTAAAACTGACGTGGTTTTTTTATGTGAACATGATGTTTTATATCATCCAACACATTTTCAATTTAGGCCACCAAGAAAGGATGTTTATTATTACAATATGAACAGCTGGCAATTACGAGCAAGCGATGGACATGCTGTATATTATGACTGTAAAAAACTAAGTCAGCTTTGTGCAGACAGAAAGTTCTTGATTGAACATTATAAAAAACGAATTGCTCTTGTAGAAAAAAATGGGTTTAGTCGCAGGATGGGTTTTGAGCCCGGCACGCATAATAGGGCGGAGAGGGTGGATGACTTTAAGGCAGAGGGCTGGCGTTCGGAGATTCCAAATGTGGATATAAAGCACGGTGAAAATCTGACAAGCGCAAGGTGGAAACAATCAGAATTTAGAGACCAGAGAAATTGTCGAAATTGGCAAGAAACGGACGAAATCCCAGGTTGGGGGAAGGGGAGCGCCATTGTATAAAGTATAAATATAAAAATCCCAAACTCTTTAGGCAAGGCCTAAAGAGTCGCTCTTGTTGCTGAAAGAGTTTCTAAGAAGAAGAGTCATACGAAAGCCAGTCAAATATTTCCTCCAAGACATTATTTTTATGAGGGAAATAATTGGGAAATAATTTTTTATTTATAATCTTACTCTGTTGTCTTGGCATTCCCAAATAATCAGGGAGACTTGAATATTGATATTCTGACAAGTAGCGTATTGCTCTTTTTTTATCTTTTATTACCATTTCTCTCCAATCTTTCCAAATCAATTTAAGAGGGTTTAGGTGGATATATGAAAACAAATATTTTAAATATCTATCATTATCTACATATTGAGATTTAAACTTACCTTCAAAAAGAGCTCCGGTCCTGTTGTATTTTTGATTGAAGTACATCACATATGCGGTAGAAAGTTTTTGCATAAATTTACTCACGCCATCTTCTACGATAGGGGTGACGAGAATATGAAAATGATTTGGCATTAAACAATACGCACCAATTGCAACAAGCGGGTTTTCAGAAGTTTTTTCATAGATGGAGATGCCTTTTAGTGAATCAGAAAAATTGAATTTCTCCTCTCTGTTCACAGCATATAGAAGATCGACAAATCTACAATAATCTTTTTTATTAAGAAAGATTTTTTGTTTACTATTCCCCCTATTATATAGGTGGTAAAATTCTCCTATGACAAAAGAAGTTTTTCTTGTAGACACAGTATTATTATACAAAATCTAATTCTTTAGGCAAGGCCTAAAGAGATCCAAAGAGGAAAAGGTCTAACTAATGGGGTTTGTACACTCTTTAGGCAAGACCTCAAGAGTGGGGGTGAGGTTATTGTTGGGGGAAAATTGGGGAAAATGGAAAATTATAATATAATAAACTTAATCATTAGAGTTATTGGTTAACGGAAACATATATAGCTCGCACAAAAATAAGCGTTTTGGATGCAGTGGCTGGTGCCATGGAATCGGGGACGAGATCGTGGTTAGGATTATTAATTATGTTAGGATTATTGATTAAGGTAATTATTATTTAGAAACTCTTTAGGCAAGGCCTCAAGAGTGAATTATATGGCTGACACAAAGATAAGTGCATTAGATGCAGCGGCTAGTGCCACAGTATCGGATGAAACGGTGGTTAATGAGTCCGGTACTACAAAGAAAGTTAGTTTGAGCCAGATTCAGACCCTTTTTCGGGCTACTCAAGCCCAGCAAGAAACGGGGACAAGTGATCTAGTATTTATCACTCCCGCAGTTCAACACTTCAGTGATTCAGCGGCAAAGTTTTGGGTAAAAGCAATCGGCAATAGCACGACCATCCTCGCAAGTTACAATATGACAAGTTGGGCGGATACTGCCACGGGTAAAGCTACCGGAACGATAGCCACTGTTTTTTCAAGCGGGAACTGGGCGGGGTTAGTAGATATTATTGATAGCACCTCTGCTTGGGATGCTACATATTCAACCGGCTATGGCTTTGCCACACAAGCCGCAGGCACATTTGAGGTTGATTGTGCAAGGATCGCAGATGGTAACAATGCGGTAGCGGCATTAGTTGACCCGGAGAGTTGGTTTGTAACAGGATTTGGAGATATTTAGTAGTTTTAATTAATATAAAAAACAATGGCCGATACAACAATAAGCAATCTGACAGCGGTGTCCGCTGCTGCCACAACAAATGAATTGCCGGTTAATGAAGCCGGGGCCTCAAAAAAAGTTACTCTGACACAATTTCAAAGCCGTTTTGCCGCGACTCTAGCTGAAGCACAGGCGGGAACGACGACGACGAGGTTTATTACCCCTTTAAATAAAAGACAACACCCCTCGGAAGCGAAGTTTTGGGTAAAAGCAACTGGCAATAGCACGACCATCCTCGCAAGTTACAATATGACAAGTTGGGCGGATACTGCTGTTGGCCAAGCTACAGGGACAATAGCCACCAATTTTACTACCACGAACTGGGCGGGGAAAGTCAGTATTCACTCCACAAGTGGCGCTTCTTGGACCACCACATATTCAACATATTGTGGTCTTGGCACAAAAGACGGGGGCACATTTAGAGTTGATAGTTCCAGAATGACTGATGGTGGTACATCAGTATCAGAGTTAATTGACCCGGGTAGTTGGTTTGCAGTTGGATTTGGGGTTATTTAGTAGTTTTAATTAATATAAAAACAGATGGCTGATACAAAAATAAGTGCATTAACGGCAGCAAGCAGTGCTCTTACTACACACGAACTGGCATTTAATCAAGCTGGGGTTTCAAAAAAAATTACTTTTGCGCAGATTCAGACTCTTTTCGCTGCGACCCAAGCAGAGCAAGAAACGGGAACAAGTAATGCCATATTTGTTACTCCTGGAGTTCACCACTTCCACCCTTCGGCAGGAAAATTTTGGGTAGAGGCCACAGGTAATAGCACAACCATCCTTATAAGTTACAATATGACTAGCTGGGCGGATACTGCTCCAGGTCAAGCTACCGGGACAATAGCCACTGATTTCTCTAGTGCAGACGCCTGGGCTGGGATAGTTAGTATCCTTAATGGCACTTCTGCTTGGGACGCCACATATGTAACTGGCTACGGCTTCGGCACGCAAGCCGCGGGGACATTCAGGGTTGATTGCTCAAGATTGACAGATGGTACCACCACAGTAGCGGAATTAATTGACCCGGATAGTTGGTGTGTGTCAGGATTTGGAGATATTTAGCAGTTTTATTAATATAAAAATATTATGCAACCAGAACAGACAAAAATAGCGATAACGCTAAAGAATGGCTCATTGGTAATCATGAGTTTTATTACCAATGACTTTCATGGAATTGTTCGCAAACCAACGAATAAAAATATAAATGCCGAGATCTCCAAGGCCCAACAAGCTTGGCCATCTACCATGAAATCTTGGCGCATCATCAGCGATAGTCAGATTCCGACTGACCGCTATTTCCGAAATGCTTGGACCTACAGTGGCTTTGGGATTAAGGTTGATATTGCTAAAGCTAAGGAAATCCATAAGGAAAAACTCCGTATGGCAAGGGCCCCACTCCTTGATGAATTGGATGTGGCCTATATGCGCGCCGATGAGGCGGGGAACGAAAAATTAAAAGCTAAAATCACTTCTCAAAAACAAGCACTTCGCGATATTACAGATCATCCTGATTTAAAAAAAGCAAAGACACCAGAACAAATAAAAGCGGTTAAGATAGTTTAAGGAGGCATGAGAGGGGGTAAATAAACAATGGCTAGCCGATACCTAATAGAGACCAGCTCCACAGACGGTTATCTCCTAGAAGATGGTTCTGGGGTTGTTTTGATGGAACCTGTTCCTTCTGAATCTGCGTCAATCTCATCATCTCCATCAAGTTCGGCTTCCTCATCGCCAAGCTCGTCTGTCAGTTCGTCTCCATCAAGTTCGGCTTCCTCATCGCCAAGCTCGTCAGTTTCGTCATCTGTATCAAGTTCAGCTTCTTCTTCACCGTCAGGATCGGCTTCCTCCTCTCCATCTTCATCGGTCAGTCCATCCTCATCAATTTCAAGCTCACCAAGCTCGTCTGTCAGCGAATCCCCATCCTCATCTGTTTCTCCAAGCTCCTCAATCTCATCATCGCCGTCCTCATCTGCCTCTTCTTCACCATCTAGCTCTGTATCACCAAGCTCCTCAATTTCAAGTTCGCCATCAAGTTCTGTCAGCGAATCTCCATCGAGCTCGGTATCACCATCTTCATCAATCTCATCATCGCCAAGCTCATCTGTCAGTTCTTCTCCCTCAAGTTCGGTTAGTCCATCATCGTCAATCTCAAGCTCTCCATCTTCATCTGCCTCCTCATCACCAAGCTCCTCGGTTTCTCCATCTAGTTCTGTTTCATCATCTCCTTCAAGCTCAGTTAGCGAGTCTCCAAGCTCATCGGTATCACCATCTTCATCAATCTCAAGTTCGCCATCAAGTTCTGTCAGCTCATCTCCAAGTAGCTCTGTATCACCGTCCTCATCAATTTCAAGTTCTCCATCAAGCTCGGTCAGCGAGTCTCCATCGAGCTCGGTATCACCATCTTCATCAATCTCATCATCGCCAAGCTCATCTGTCAGCGAATCCCCATCTTCATCTGTTTCTCCATCCAGTTCTGTTTCATCATCCCCATCTTCATCTGTCAGTTCTTCTCCAAGTAGTTCTGTATCTCCAAGCTCGTCAATCTCATCCTCACCGTCCTCATCTGCTAGTTCTTCACCATCAAGTTCGGTATCACCAAGCTCCTCAATTTCTTCATCACCATCAAGTTCAGCTTCCTCTTCTCCATCAAGTTCGGTTTCTCCAAGTTCCTCCATCTCGTCATCTCCAAGTAGCTCGGTCAGCGAGTCTCCATCTAGTTCGGTATCACCATCCTCATCAATCTCAAGTTCGCCATCAAGTTCTGTCAGCGAATCTCCAAGCTCATCGGTATCACCAAGCTCGTCTATTTCATCATCTCCTTCAAGCTCGGTTAGTTCATCACCATCAAGTTCGGTATCACCAAGCTCCTCGATCTCAAGTTCTCCATCGAGCTCCGTCAGCGAGTCTCCATCCTCATCTGTTTCTCCATCCAGTTCTATTTCATCATCTCCTTCAAGCTCCGTCAGTTCTTCGCCATCTTCATCTGTTTCTCCATCGAGCTCTATCTCAAGCTCTCCATCTTCATCTGCCTCTTCATCTCCATCAAGCTCGGTATCACCATCTTCATCAATCTCATCTTCACCAAGTAGCTCGGTCAGCGAATCTCCATCAAGTTCAGTTTCTCCAAGTTCCTCCATCTCGTCATCTCCAAGTAGCTCTGTCAGCGAGTCTCCATCCTCATCTGTTTCTCCATCCAGTTCTATTTCATCATCTCCTTCAAGCTCAGTTAGTTCTTCGCCATCAAGTTCGGTCTCGCCATCCTCAAGTATTTCCTCCTCGCCGTCCTCATCTGCCTCTTCCTCACCATCTAGCTCGGTATCACCAAGCTCATCAATTTCAAGTTCTCCATCCAGTTCTGTCAGCGAGTCTCCATCCTCATCTGTTTCTCCAAGCTCTTCCATCTCCTCGTCCCCAAGTAGCTCTGTATCCTCATCTCCTTCAAGCTCTGTATCACCATCTTCATCAATCTCATCATCGCCAAGCTCATCTGCCAGCTCATCTCCATCAAGTTCGGTATCACCATCTTCATCAATCTCAAGTTCGCCATCAAGTTCAGCTTCCTCTTCTCCATCAAGCTCGGTATCACCATCTTCATCAATCTCATCATCTCCAAGCTCATCTGTCAGTTCTTCTCCAAGTAGTTCGGTATCACCAAGCTCATCCATTAGCTCATCCCCAAGTAGCTCGGTCAGCTCGTCCCCAAGTGATTCGGCATCACCGTCCTCATCAATTTCAAGTTCTCCATCCAGTTCTGTCAGTGAATCTCCAAGCTCATCGGTATCACCAAGCTCCTCAATTTCAAGTTCGCCATCAAGTTCTGTCAGCTCATCCCCAAGTAGTTCGGTATCACCATCTTCATCAATCTCATCTTCACCAAGTAGCTCGGTCAGTGAATCTCCAAGTTCATCAGTCAGCCCATCATCGAGTATTTCATCTTCACTATCTTCATCTGCCTCTTCCTCACCATCTAGCTCTGTATCACCATCTAGTTCCATTTCATCATCTCCTTCGAGCTCTGTCAGTGAATCTCCATCAAGCTCGGTATCACCATCTTCATCAATCTCATCATCTCCAAGCTCATCTGTCAGTTCTTCTCCAAGTAGTTCGGTATCACCAAGCTCATCCATTAGCTCATCCCCAAGTAGCTCG
>Ga0209541_10015189_pt1 | contig 11539 bp, 10 predicted proteins | sample RifCSPlowO2_01_FD_184027 | JGI IMG/M metagenome (GOLD analysis project Ga0209541, IMG submission 184027) | Groundwater microbial communities from Rifle, Colorado - Rifle CSP2_plank lowO2_0.1 (SPAdes) (version 2) | ecosystem: Environmental > Aquatic > Deep subsurface > Groundwater | place...
TCAAGAGGAATGTTTCCCTGTTTGTCACGTAATGCGGCAATGTCCGCAAGACGGGACAAATCCTCGCGCAGGCGTTTCTGCTCCTGTACGCCGAGCGGTGTTTTTTTTATTTTTTCCTCCGCATCTTTTACAAATGCGGTTAGTTGTTCACGGAAGGGCATAAGATGAAACTACTGTCATTCAAAACGCACAATCGGCCCGCAGAGATCAAGAAAACGAGGGTGGTTCAGTCCGTTCAAAATCTCCTGCGTTGTTACCACCACCACACGGAAGTCCGGATGCGGACGGATGATGCCGGTATACCGAGTGACCGGACGCAACGAGAAATCCAAATACCCGTAATCGCTGACATTGCGGAGCGCGTTATACAACGCGGGGTCAAGAAATGGCATTTCAAGCGAAATAATGAGCCAGTCGCCTCTCGTTGCCGCAGTGGCAAGCGTAACAAGCGCGCTCGCGATTCCGGTTTCAGTGTCTTCCGTGAGCGCCAGCGTTACTGTTTTATGGCCTGCGTTTTCGACGACCTGGGTCACCTGCTTTTCTGCCGCGCCGCCACCCACCACAAGGCCGATACCCTGTTTGCCGCCCGGCGCTGACGTTTCAAGCGCCGTAATAAATTGTTCAAGCGTTGGCATATCTGTTTGAGTATAGCAGATTTTGGCTATTTTGGCCACTGCTCCACGATCAACATTTTTTTATTTTTTATGGGCATTTCGGTCCAAATTGCTTCCGTCACATACGGCATAAACGGATGCAGAAGTTTGAGGATTGTGGCGAGCATTTTGAGTAATAGCGCTTGCGCCTCTGCTCTGTCATTCTGGAGTCCCGATAGCGAGCTCTGCGAGCGTATCGGGACGATAGAATCCCGTCTGGATCCTATCGCTCGTCCTTCGGACTCGCTCCAGGATGACAGACGCGCCTTTTGCTGTTCAATCACCTTATCCGCAAATTCATGCCAGACGTAGTGATAGAGGTCGTCCGCCGCTTGGTAGAATTTAAAGTTGTCCATGTGCGCGGTGACTTTTTTGGTGATGGCGTCAAGGTGTTTTAGTGCGGCGCGGGATTCTTTACTCCACGGGATTCTACCGGCCCGACTGCGTCGGGCCTCCAGAATGACCGCTTGATTCATCAGCACAAACCGGCTGATGTTCCAGATTTTGTTTGCAAAATTGCGGTAGCCCTTAATTTTTTCTTCTGAAATAATAATATCATTCCCGGGTGTATTGCCGACGATGAGCGCCATGCGGAGTGCGTCCGCGCCGTATTGTTCAACCACGCCAAGCGGGTCAATCACATTGCCTTTTGACTTGGACATTTTCTGACGGTCTTTATCCCGCACCAATCCGTGGAGATACACGTATTTGAACGGCGCCTTGCCGGTTACATACAAACCGAGCATCATCATGCGTGCCACCCAGAAAAACAAAATATCCCAACCGGTTTCCATCACGGTGGTAGGATAAAATGTTTTGAAATCCTTATTTTTCGCGCCACCGAGCGTAACAAACGGCCACTGGCCGGAAGAAAACCATGTGTCAAAAACATCCGTCTCTTGCACCCAACCATCTTTGGTGGGCGGCTTCGCACCCACATAAATGTCATTCCCGCGAAGGCGGGAATCCATTCCATGGCTCTGGACCCCCGCTTTCGCGGGGGTGACAGATGAACGGTACCACACCGGAATCCGAATGCCCCACACAATCTGCCGCGAGATATTCCAATCGCGCAGATTGCGCATCCAGTGCATAAAAATTTTCTCCATGCGTTTCGGAACAAACGCAATCTGTTTCTTTTTCACGGCGAGCACAGCGGCATCGCGCAAAGATAACCCACCGCGCTTTGGTTTTTTCGCCATCGCAACATACCACTGCGGCAAAATGCGCGGCTCCAAAATGCGATGGCACTTGTAGCACACCGACACGCGGTGCGCATACTGCTCGTCAATTTTTTCCACCGCGCCCACGGTTTTCAAATCCTCAACAATCGCCTTCCGCGCATCCATCACGCTCATTCCTGCGTACTTCCCCGCGGCCTCCGTCATTTTGCCGAATTGATCAACAATCGGGATGATGGGAAGGCCATGTTTTTGCGCGAGTTCAAAGTCGTTCGGGTCAACACTCGGCGTTACTTTTACCGCGCCCGTTCCAAATTCCGGATCCACCATCGCGTCCGCAATAATGGGTATTTCCTTATTATATAAAGGAATGCGCGCCATCGTGCCAATCAATTTTTTGTAACGCTTGTCGCTGGGATGCACCGCCACCGCGACATCAGCCGCAATCGGTTCCGGACGCACCGTGGCAACCGTGAGCGGGCCATACTTCAAATAATAAAGCGCGTCGGTTTGTTCCGGATGGTCCACTTCCAAATCCGAAAGCGCGGTTTGGTGCTTGGTGCACCAGTTCACCATGCGATCCGCGCGGTAAATCAAACCGTCATCGTACAACCGCTTGAACGTGACATACACAGTTTTTATAACATCCGGATCCAGCGTGAATTTCTCGCGCGACCAGTCACACGAGGCGCCAAGCATCCGCAACTGTCCCTCCATGTGTTTTTTATTTGCCTGCGTGAAATCCCAAATTTCTTTCCAGAGTTGCTCACGATCCATGCCAAATCGCGTTCGCCCTTCTTTTTCTAATTTTTTCTCGTACACCACTTGCGTTTCAAACCCCGCATGGTCCGCGCCGGGAAGCCACAACGTTTTATCGCCACGCATGCGATGATACCGCGTCATGATATCTTCAAGTGTCACGAAAACCGCGTGGCCGATATGCAGAGAACCATTCGCGTTCGGCGGCGGCATGATGATGGAAAACGGCTTCCCCTTCGCGCCGGGCCGAAAAAATCCGCCTTTCTCCCATTTTTGGTAAATCGCGGCTTCGTACTCTTTTGCGTTGTAGGCAGACGGCAATTCGCGTTTCATAACTGGTAGTCTAATAAAAAACATCAAAAAAGTACATAGATAAATGGAGACAAAATCGCACTCTGACTGGTGAAAAGCACTGCGGCGACAAGAATCAAAAGAATAAAAATCGGAGCCAACCAATAAAGTTTTCTTCGCCATACAAACTTCCCCATTTGATATATCAATCTAAACATACTTCACTATCCCACGAATCTTTTAAGTTCTCGTGGCGCCAAATTAAGAATGAACCCATAACAAGACAATCTATTTCAGTCCCCATCATACACCGAAACGCATCAAAAGGCGCGCACACGATGGGTTCGCCTCGGATGTTAAATGATGTGTTGATAAGAATGGGAATCCCTGACCTCCGTCCGAATGATTTTATGAGGTCATAATATAACGGATGCAGCTCGCGGCGTATTGTTTGCAATCTCCCGCTTCCGTCTACATGGGTAACGCTAGGAATCTTTTCACGATACTCCTGACGAATCGGATAAACCATAAGCATATAATCGGTTGGTTCGGGTATCGGAGTATCGCATTCAAAATACGTAAGGGCATCTTCATGGCACACCACAGGAGCAAACGGTCGAAACGGTTCACGATGCTTAACCTTCAAATTTAAAATTTCACGCATATCCGGATTACAAGGATTGGAGAGGATGCTTCGCGCTCCCAATGCGCGAGGCCCCCATTCCATCCCGCCCTGAAACCATCCTACAACTTTATTATCCCAAATAATATCTGCCGTTCTTTCAATTAACTCTTCGCGAGACGCAAACTTATGATAATGAACCCTGTTGGTTTCCAAAAAATTCTTGACCTCATCATCGGTAAATGAGGGACCGAGAAAAGGATTGCTGAACCGCCATCGTTTCTGACCAAAAATAACATTGTGTAGATACCATGCCGCTCCTATGCTGGACCCACCGTCAGTGGCGTTCGGATGAATCCACAGATTTTTGAACGGTGTTTTACTTAATATCTTTCCGTTAGCAACGCTGTTTAACGCCACTCCGCCTCCCATAACAAGATTCTCACAACGAGTTTCTAGGTAAAGACAATTCAACATGGTCATCAAAATTTCTTCTACAACCCATTGGAGAGAAGCGGCGATATCCTTGTGTTTTTGCAATAATTCACTTTCAGGTTTTCTCTGCGGGCCAAAGAGTCCTAAAAATTTACTTGAAAACATGTGGTCGCTCCAATGAAAATCAAAATAGGACATATCCAGCCGATAACTCCCATCCGTTTTCCAAGAAATTAATTTTTTGAAATGTTCTTTATAAATCTCCGGATTGCCATGCGGCGCCAAACCCATGACTTTATATTCAGAATTATTTACGGAAAAACCAAGATACGCCGTGACCGCGGAGTAAAGAAGGCCCAATGAGTGCGGGAATTGAATATGCTTTTTTAGTTCTATTTTATTTCCATCTGCGTATCCAACCGCCGTCGTCGTCCACTCTCCAACTCCATCCACGGTACAAATTGCGGCTTGTTCAAAAGGACTACCCAGATACGAAGCGGCGGCGTGAGCAAGGTGATGATGAATAAAATAAACCGGTCCGCGATATTTTAACTTTTTTAACGTATAATGAATGCGCAGTTTATCACTCAACCAATGCGGTATTGTTCTCACAAAAAGCCACAAACTTTTAGGAAAAGCGTAAATATGCTGGAACAAAAGACGTTCAAATTTTAAGAGAGGCTTTTCGTAAAAAACGACATGCTCAACATCTTTCATGGTAACTCCTGCTTTTTGCAGACAATACTCAATAGCATGCACCGGAAAAGATGAATCGTGTTTTTTTCTTGTAAAACGCTCCTCTTCCGCGGCGGCAATTAGTTTACCATCAACGAGAAGGCACGCCGCCGCATCGTGATAGTAACAAGAAATTCCCAGTATCATATCAAAACATGTCCCGTTCATGAGAAGTTATGCGCAAAGGTTCCCACCCGTCTGAATCGAAGAATTTTTTACCGACAAGACGCGCGATAATCGCTACGACGCCAACGCCAAATACGTAAACGACCACGAGCAATGCTTTAATGAGAAGGGTATTGACCAGCGCGCCCACAAATTTTATCTTCCGTAAAATTTTAATCATTTAAACGACTGACAATAATTTCCGCTATTTCTCGATTGAATGCGGCGGTATAATGGATTCCATCTACGTAGAAAGGCTCTTCACGATTTTCTTGTATTCCTCCCAACCAAAGCGTGTCTTTTTCCTCAAAACCATCCAGCAGGGTATACGCTTTTATGTGTGGAGAACTTGGCGGACTTGGAAAAAGAGCAGAATTATATTTATAACTCGGATGGGGTTGAAGAATAAAAAGCGGTTTTACGCCGAATTGTTTGCTCACTGCCCGAGTTATTTTCTGATTTATCTTATAACGCTCAATAGTTTTTTCCACATACTCATCCTCAAGTTCATCATTTATTATCATTGATTTATCCTTACTCATTTCAATAAAGTTAACTCCCAACAGCCGAAGTGAAATACTGTTCGCAAGACGGACAAAAGGAATCTCGTAATAAAAATTACGATAATAATATTTTAATTTTTCCAACGCGCTACGTTGCTCCCAAACGCCTTTCATTGCGCGAGTCATATCAGAATCTTCACCTGTCGCCAAACCAAACCCGGGACTGAATTCATTGATGCCATCTATAAATACTGCAACATCGGGAACAATACCGTCAAGCAATAACTCTTCAAAATAAATTCGTTCTTGAATGCTGCTAAATCCTCCTTGTCCGAAATTATAAACATTCACTCGTCCTAATTCTTGAACATACGAAGGTATCGTTTCCCAATCTGGTACACCCGATCCGAGTGTCGTGGAACCACCAAAGATAAAAACCGTCTTTTTGTTTGGCGGCGGCCACGGCGCTTGATTTTTTACCAAACGGAATCCTGCTTCATGAACGTTAAAATACGTACTGGTAGCCGCCATTTCTTTCCATTCGATATGTGGGTAATAATCCGCCCTTGAAACATTCCACGTGTCAAACAAAATTTTTTGAATCTCCTCCCACGAATATCCGGGATAGACCTCTTGAAGTTTTTCTTTTGTATAAATTTCGGAAACGCTCAACGGCCCTACTGGAGTTTTTGTGTCCTTGTAATGATAAACTATCCCCAGTAAAATGTTAGTTAAAAAAATAAAAAGTACGGCATAAAAAACGATTGAAACCGCCTGCAAGTGTCTATTTTTGTGATTTTCCATGGCAGTGCCGGCGGACGGCAATTCGCGTTTCATGCTCCTAACTGTATCAAAAGAAAAACTACTTGACAACACCGACCCAACTTGAGATACTGTAACCGTATGCAACAGGAGGATCTCTTATTTGAAAAACTCGGCGACCACGAGGAACGGCTTGTTCGGATTGAGGATAAACTTGATAATGTTGAAGGAAAACTTGATAATCACGAAATCAGATTGATTCGCATTGAAGAAAACATGGCAACCAAAGAGGATTTACACGCGCTGGAAGACAGGCTCCTCACGAGGGACGACAAACAAATAGCGCTACTCACCATCATACGAGATGAACAGGTAGCCACCCATCACGCTCTCTTGCGCCACGAAAATAAACTTGAGGAACACGATGGCGCAATCAAACAGCTCCAAACAGATTTCAAAGGATTCCAAACAAAACCGCAGACCATTTAAAAACTCCCTGATATATCGGGGAGTTTTTGATATGCTATACTTCTACCATGGATCGGAGGACTGTCGCCGCGATTATACTTATTGCCTGTGCCGGTGCCGCCACCGGTGGTTTTTGGTGGTACCGCGCTTTCCGAGCACAAGAAGCACGAACACAGGCGCTTGAAGAACCGCGGCCAATTTTGGTAAACCCCGATGACGTACGCGGCGTTTATATGACCGCGAGCATCGCGAGCGGAAAAGGACTTGGCGCGCGTCTCAAGCGAGATAAAATCGTAAAACTGCTCAACGAAACTGAAGTGAACGGCGTGGTGATAGACGTTAAAGAAAGCAACGGTTCTCTTGTCACCGAAGCGCTAAAAAAATTCGTGCAAGAACTTGGCGCCGAGCCGGTGTGGAAAATCGCGCGCGTGGTGGTATTTACGGACAATTCGCAAGTGACCGCGCATCCGGATTGGTATCTTGTAGCCGCAAGCAGCACGGTCTGGCGCGACAATCGCGGCAACGCGTGGCTTGACCCCGCAAACAAAGACGCGCAAAAATATCTCATCGCATTTTCAAAATCCATCATTGACCTCGGCTTTGACGAAATCCAATTTGATTACATCCGCTATCCTTCAGATGGAAACATCGGCGCCATTCGCGCCACCGACTCAAAAAGAAAAACCATCGGCGCCACATTCGCGCATTTGTCCAATGAACTGCGCGCCTACAAATCTGACATAAAACTCTCCGTTGATCTCTTTGGCTACGTGACCCAGCGGCCGGAACTTTCTATCGGACAAGCGCTTGAAGACGCCGTGCCGCACATGGATTATATTTCGCCGATGGTCTATCCCAGTCACTATTACAGCGGCTTTGGCGTAAAGAAAGACCAAAAACGCGGACTGCCGGCCGTTTCGCTATCGCGCGAGGGCGCGAATGCTGACCCGGGAACCGTGGTGCATCGTTCACTCCTCACTGCCACCGATACCATCGCCCGCGTCACCACCACGTTGCGTCGCGCAAAATTGCGCCCGTGGTTGCAGGATTTTTCGCTTGGTTTTCCGTACGGCAAAAAAGAAATCGCCGCTCAAATTGATGCCGCCGAACGCGCCTCTGGCGCGGGTTGGCTCTTATGGAACGCCGGCAATACGTACACCGCAAGCGCGCTCAAAAAAGAATAACTAAAACCGTGGCTCCACTCCCACCGGAACCACGTGCACCCAGATTGGTCCGGGTTTCAGCCCAACTTCGTTTCCTTGATCATCGTACCACCGCGTACGATGTTCTTTTTTATTATATTTCCAAAAACCATGCGCCACGCGTCCGTCACGCAAAAACCACGCAAACCCTTCTTCATGCACGCCCAACTCCAAACGGCCTTCCGCATCCAAAACTTTTTGACGAACCTGTTGAACAATAATAGTGTTCACGGAAACAAATGCCCCGCTCCGCGTCCGATATTCCGTATCTCCCAACATGCGCCGATAGCCGTTCTCAAAAAATTTCCACAATGGCCGCCCCTGATTCACCAGTGGAAATGAAATCGTACGCGCCTCATTCCAGAGAGTCGGCTGTTCATCAGTAAAAAGCCAACTGCCAAATGTTGACGTTACCATACCGCGCGCCTGTGCCGCATTTCCAAAGCGCGAACTTGAGGTATAGATATGATGCGGCGAAGCCCGTCGGCGATCACGCCAGTAATACTGACTAAAATACCACTGATCAAGATTAGTCACTTTCCGATCATTATTTAATTGTAGAACCGCGGCAGGCGAACCACCAACATGCATGTACAACGCGCCATACTCACCCGCAATATCCACAAAATACGGACGCGCGCTCCGCACCGGCCCCACCTCGGAAACGAGCGCGCTTTTGGTAAAGAGCGCAAGCAGACGATGAATGCCACCTTCAACCGGCACCTCATAGACAACCTGCGCCGCCTCAATACCGGAAACCGGCTGGGCATCGCGATGCATGTCTATCATCACCCCAATAACCGGTTCCGCTACCTCCGGCTGTGCAGCCGCCGCACCATTTAACAACAAACGGGGCGGAGCCGGCGTTGAAGTAACCATTGGCGCTCCCATTTCACGCACCGGTGTTCTTAAATCCGGCACCCGAGTAACGAGCGCCCACACCACACCAAAAATAATCCACGCGAGTAGCAAGAGTACAACAAAAAGAAGCAGAACCGCGACATCGCGCGATTCCTGCTTCTTCTTTTCTTCATTATTATGGTTTTCCATCCTCCTTAGAAGTGGCTTCCCCCTCCTCACCCTCTTCTTCCTTCTTACCCTTCTCTTCAACCGCAACAGCCTCAACATCCATGACCGGCTTTTCGGCAAGTGCCGCAAGTTCTGCCTCGCTGATTGGCGCCGCAACTTTCGCCACCACGTCTTCCGCGTGCGAGAGCAGTTCCATACCGGCAGGAATCACAATATCTTTCACTTTAATCACATCAGCAAAGGTTGCCAGTGAATCAACCGGCACCTCAATTTCATGCACCAAATCTTTTGGCAAACATTTCACTTTAATGGTGTCGGCCGCGCGCACCAATGATCCGCCTTCAGCTTTCACGGCCGGCGCCTCGCCAATAAATTTCAACTCAATATCCGCTTCAATCTTCTGCAACAAATCAACCTGTCGCAAATCCACATGCGTCACCTGGTCAGAAAGCGGATCAAACTGCACTTCTTGAATCAAAACGGCAACCGGATCCTTCTGCCCTTCAATAACACAATCAATCAAGGTGCTCTCTCCGGCATCTTTTAATACATGCAAAAATTCACGCTTCGCAAGCGTAATGGAAAGCGATGCAAACTGCGGGCCGTACACCACGCCCGGAATCTTATCGCTTGCGCGCACCAACTGCGCGTTTTCTTTTCGTGGTGTCACGGTCAATTGATACGTCATAGTGTGTTGCTACTGCGTCGCCAAAAAAAGAAGGCGTTGCAAGAAATTGATGAAGGGTTAAACAATCGTCAATGCTGATAGTGTCATCCGCGTGAAAACGGAGCGCGTCATCATAATTCATATCCGTCAACATGCCAACTGAACTCACGCCGCCCTTCCCGGTGACAACAAGCGCCACCACAGCGGAGCAACAATGCGCGCAGGTGGTATGCACCAAATTTGCGTTGCCGTGGCCGGCAAGAACCCGCGCATAGCGCTCATCATACGCGGTATTACAGAGCGGACAGGTCTGCATGACCCGTGTTGCCGGAACGGAATCATGGGATGATTTTTTCTCCATACCAAATCAGTATAACCAATTCTAGCAGAAAGGCGAAGTGGCGTCAATACGGAGGGCTTGTGTATCCAGCTTGACACGGAAAAGCCGCCTATAGTAACGTATTGATGCCTGTCATAGACGCGACAGGATTTCTTTAACAACAGAAAGAGACAGGAGGAAGCATGGACTGGCACGGACCACACGCCGCGTCGAGTAGCTATGCGGGAACCTATCGAGAATGGACATTGCGGATCACCCTGTTTGCGGTGATTCTCGGCACCATCACGACCGTCGCATCCGTGTACAGCGGACTCAAGTTGGCACAAGTGGTGCCGGCGTCTGCGGTGGCCGTCTTGCTTGGCTTACTCTTCAAGCTACGGCGAGGCACCATCCTTGAAGTAAACATGGGTCAAATTCTGACCTCAACCATTAACGTGAGCGCCGCGGGTGTGATTTTCACCATCCCGGCGCTCTTCATCATGTTTACGGCAGATGAACTGGGCACCATGCCGCAGTTCAACACTCTCAACCTCGTCGTCGCCTGTCTGGCGGGCGCGGTGATGGGCGCGGCGGTCATCGTTCCGCTCCGGCGCCGATTCATAGAGATTGACGCACTGCCGTTCCCCAATGGCACCGCGAACGCCGTGGTGGTACGCGTGCTCGGGATTCCGGTGAGAAGCATCGTGACGCTCATTGCGGGTACGGTGATAGCCGGCCTCGTTGCGCAGTTGAAGCATACGATTGTTGGCACGGGAGAGGGCGCACACGCAGTGCTACCGGACGAACTGGCACTCGATGCTTGGCTTGGTCTTCCCGGCTACACCGGTACCGCGATTTCGGTTTCACTCCTGACGCTCGGAATTGGATTTCTGGGCGGTAAGGGTGGCCTGCCATTTCTATTCGGCGGCGTTGTGGGATGGCTCCTCGTAGGACCATTCTTCGCTTCGGCGATCGTTTCGCCGGAAACCATTACGAAGTTCAATCCGGACTACCAACCCGGCGGAGATTACGCAGCAGCAATTGATGGCATCTTGTTGCCAAGGGTGCTGCGTCCGCTTGGAGTGGGGATGTTCTTCGGCGCGGCAATTGTGGGCGCCGTGGTGGCGCTCCCCGTTTTGCGCGGCATTTTCCGCATGATGCGCACTGCGCGCGCGACGAGAGGTGAGCTCTCCCTCCGCACGATCGGCCTCATCATGGCCGCGGGGATGCTGGCGCTCCTTCTGGTTGCCGCGGGATCGCTCCCGCTCTGGCGCGCCGCGCTTGTGGTGATTGTGGGTACGCTCTACATGGTGATTGCCAACATGGTGGTCACCGAGTGTCAGGCGCGTACGGCAATTGGGCCGGTTTCAGGCCTTGCGTTCTTGGGCGCCATCATCACCTACTTCCTCTCCGGAGGAAATCTGGTGGTGGCGGTATTCCTGGGCGCGGCGATCTGCTCCGGCATTACGCAGGGCGGAGACATGATGGACGATTTGAAAACCGCGCACCTGATTGGTGGCGACGCACGCCGCGCGCAGGTGAGCCAACTCCTCTTTGCGGGTCTTGGGCCCGTGGTAGCGCTCCTCACCGTGCTCGTGCTCGCAAAAAGCGGGGGCTTTGGTGCAGAAAGTGTCGCGTGTGTTGCGGCAAAAACGTGCAAGGTTCTCGCAGCATGCACGCCGGAACTCGCGATGCTGAAAGTGCAATGCCTCCCAGCTCCGCAAGCAACAGCACTCTCTACCGTACTC
>Ga0209541_10015194_pt1 | contig 11538 bp, 8 predicted proteins | sample RifCSPlowO2_01_FD_184027 | JGI IMG/M metagenome (GOLD analysis project Ga0209541, IMG submission 184027) | Groundwater microbial communities from Rifle, Colorado - Rifle CSP2_plank lowO2_0.1 (SPAdes) (version 2) | ecosystem: Environmental > Aquatic > Deep subsurface > Groundwater | place: Rifle...
AATTTAAGGGCCGACCGATATTTCGGCCTTTTTAATTTAAAATTAGAACAAATTCTCCCTTTATTTTTTCCGAATTATTTTTAAAATACTCGTCAATTTCTTGAATTGTTCCTCTTAAAATTTCTTCATAAATTTTGGTGAGTTCGCGGCAAATAACCATTTCTTTTTTTTCGCCAAAAACATTTTTTAAATCGTTTAAAGTCCGCGAAAAACGATGCGGAGATTCATATAAAACTACGGGCAAATCATATTTTTTTAAAGAATCAAAAAATTTTCTGCGCTTGTTTTTAGCGGGAGGAAATCCTAAAAAAACAAAATCGTTTCCTTTTATTCCCGAGACAGATAGAGCGGCGGTTAATGCCGATGGTCCGGGAATGGGCGAAATTTGAAAATTTTTCTTCAGTTCATCGCTTAAAAAATTCACTAATTTCGCGGCAGGGTCGGAAACGCCCGGAGTGCCGGCATCGGTTACTAAAGCTAAATTTTTTCCTTCCCGAAGAAGTCTTAAAATACGATTGTAAATTTTTAACGGCGAGTGTTCGCGGTATGAAACCAGGGGCTTGCCGATTTTATAATGCGATAAAAGTTTTCTGGTTATTCGCGTGTCCTCCGCCAAAACAAAATCAGCGCTTTTTAAAATCTCCAAAGCGCGCAAAGTAATATCTTTTAAATTGCCGATTGGCGTGGCGACTATGTAAAGCATAATAAAAGGGGAAGACGACTTGCCTTCCCCTACGCATTTTACCGGTTTCCCTAAAATAAATCTAAAAATCTAAATTGTTGAATACTGGATGGAAGTTGCCTTCCATTATATCCAACGAAGTGGGATTCCGGGGGTATAGCCTAAATTTCTTGCTCTCTGTCTTACGTAAAATATATTCTTCCTCACAATAAGAGCAAAAATAAATGATGGTGAATTTTGTTTTCCACTGCCCTTTACTTATGGGGCTGTCCTCAAAGACAGAGGTATGTTCTTCGCTGACTCTTTCTATCGGACATCCGCATTCCGGGCATTTTCGTTTTTTCTTCATTTTTACCTCCTTTCAACAAGCTCTGGTTCTGTTAAACTCGCATTATTCCTAGACTGTCCGAGAACTCAATTTTTCAAAAATTGCGTATTGAAAAATAAGGCTTTTTTCGGCAAAAAATTGCCAAAATGACAATTCTCGGACAGTCTGGGAGGTTCATTAAATCTTTTATCATTAATACTCATTCTAAAATTTTTGTCAAGAGGGCGGCGGCGACTTGAGGATTTGCTTTGCCTTTTGTTTCTTTCATCATTTGGCCTATTAAAAATTGCAGAGCGTTTGATTTTCCTTTTTTGAAATCCAGCGCGGCTTCCGGATTTAATTCAACAATCTTTTTCGCGGCTTCCTCCAGCGCCCCTTCGTCGCTTACTTGAATCAAATTCATTTTCTCCGCCAAAACAGACGGGTCCTCGCCGGTTCTAAACATTTCCAAAAGAATATCTTTGGCGGCGCGGGAAGAAATCTTGTTTTCTCCGAGCATTTTTATAAGCTCGCCGAAATTTTCCGGCGTAATTAAAAGTTCCGCGACAGACAATTCTTTTTCTTTAATTAAACTTAAGAGATCCGATGTTAAATAATTTACCGCTAAATTTGTCAAGTTTTCAAGCGGCGCGATTTTAGCGCCGGCATTTTTTTCCGTTTCAAACCAAGCCGTAAATTCTGAAACGACTTTTTCAAAATAATCCGCTAAATTTTTGTCCGAAACCAAAATTTCTATCGTCTCTTTTTTAATGCCGTATTCTTTTTCAAACCGTTCTCTTTTTTGCCTCGGTAATTCCGGTAATTCGCTTCCAACTTCCAGCTTCCAGCTTCCAACTTCCATTTTTGGCAAATCCGGCTCGGGAAAATAGCGGTAATCTTCCGCTTCTTCTTTGCTTCTTTGGCTAAAGGTTATTTCTTTATTTTCATTCCAACCTCTTGTTTCCTGTTTGACTTTTTCTCCTTTTTCCAAAATTTCCGACTGCCGCAGAATTTCATATTCAATAGCTTTTTCAAGCGCCCGAAAAGAATTAAGATTTTTAATCTCAACTTTCGTCCCAAGTTTTGAAGTTTGAATTTTGTCTGTCCTCCGCCCGGCCTTCGCAGCCGAAACGGCTGCTTCGGCGGAGCAGTCCAAAAGCTCTGCTTCGGAGGATGGAAATTTATTTGGGATGTTATGTTGAAGCGATATATTCGCTTCAACGCGCATCTGTCCTTTTTCCATTTGCGCTTCGGAAACATTCAAATAACGAAGAATCAAATGGAGTTCTTCTGCGAATTTTTTCGCCTCATAAGCGGACGCAATATCCGGCTCGGTAACCAGTTCCATCAAAGGCACTCCGGCGCGATTGTAATCAATCAAACTGTAATCGGCGCCGGCTTTATGCATCAAGCTCCCCGTATCTTCCTCTAAATGGATTCTTCTTATTCTAATTCGTTTGTAATTTGGATTTTGGGATTTGGGATTTGTTTGGAAATTAGAAATTGGAAATTGGAAATTTTCAGACTCGGCTTTATTTGCAATAACCGGAATTTCTAAATAGCCCCCGATAACCAATGGATACTGATATTGTGAAATTTGGTATCCTTTCGGCAAATCGGGATAAAAGTAGTGCTTGCGAACAAATCTTGAAAATTCGGCTATTTTGCCGTTTAAAGCCAAACCGACTTTTAAGACGCTTTTTACCGCCTTTTTGTTTATGGTCGGCAAAACTCCAGGATGGCCAAGACAAATTGGACAGATATTTATGTTAGAATGTTTTTCATTAAAATCATTAAGACAGTCGCAGAATATTTTTGTTTTTGTCGCGAGTTCTGTATGAATTTCCAAACCGATTGTCGGTCGACCCTCCTTCACTGAAGTTTCGGAAGACAGGCAGTTGTTTTTCATAATGATTTCATTATAATCAAGTAAGCGAGAGAAATCAAAAATAAAATTTTTGATTTCCGGACAAACGTAGATTATACGAAGTATAATAAAAAAAGATAAAATTTAAAAATCGTTCGCCGCAGGCGAACACCTAAATTTTTAACTTTTCACCCCATTAGAAATGTCCCTGTCAATGTTCTGCAAAGAAACCATTTTAAATTATTCCAGTGTAATGGATTTCTAACAGGGTTCATTTTTAATTTTTAACTTGAGCGAAGCGAATATGTTAACTTACACCGATTTAACTAAAGGAACAGCTTTTATTTTGGACGGCGAACCCTATGAAGTGTTGGAGTATAAATTCTTAAGAATGCAGCAGAGAAAACCGGTTGTTCAGACGAAAATTAAGAATTTAATAACCGGAAAAATAGTCAGCCGCAATTTTCATCAGAATGAAAATTTTAAAGAAGCTGAAATAGAAAAAGAAGAATTAAATTTTATTTATTCTCATAAGGGCGAATATTGGTTTCACAAAAAAAATAATCCTAAACAAAGGTTTTCTTTAAAAAAAGAGATTATGGGCGGAGCGGCTAAATTTTTAAAACCGAACACTATTGTCACCGCTTATAAATTTCAGGAGAAAATAATCAATATCGTCCTTCCAATTAAAATGGATTACAAAGTTACGGAAGCGCCGCCGGCTATCCGAGGCAACACCGCTCAAGGAGGCAGTAAACAAATAACTTTAGAAAACGGGCTTAAAATCCAAACACCTCTTTTTATTGAAGAAGGAAATTTTGTCCGGCTTAATACGGAAACCGGAGAATATGTTGAGAGAGTTTAAACGTTAAACGACTTACGATGTCGTTTGGTGTTTGAGCTTTTTAATCTCCTTTCTTATTTTAATAGTTTCCCAAAGGACTTCAAAATAAGCGGAGAATTTGACGCGGCTTCCCGGTTTGTTGACCCAATGAACCGGAATTATGGCTATTTTATATTTCAATAATCTCGCGAGAGCCAACGTTTCTATGTCAAATCCCCAGCGGTCTATTTTGTCTTTGGAAAAAATATTTTTTGCCGCCTCGGCGGTAAAAGCTTTAAAACCGCATTGAGTATCCCAAATTCCGGGCACAGCCGCTATCTGGATAAATAAATTGCCGAGATTTCCTAAAAGCCTTTTAAACCAGGGCTGAGGCACATCTTGTTTCGCGCCTTCGGCGTCTTTAGAATCGCGCGAGCCAATCACAACATCGTACCTTTCAGTAAAATATCTTTTCATTAAATTAAAATGAGAGATATCGGTGGAATTATCCGCGTCCATAAAAAGCCGTATCGTCCCCCCGGCTTTTAACATTCCTTCGCGGACAGTGTAACCTTTGCCGCGATTTTCTTTTCTGTCAATTACGGAGATATTGGCGACATTGCTTCCTAATCCGGGATTAGAAAATGAACCGACTATTTCAGCCGTTTTATCTTGGGATCCATCGCTCACCACTATAATCTCCGATAAAAAATTTTGTTTGCTTAAATAATCCAAAATACTTTCCAGTGTCTTGGCGATTGTTTTCTCTTCATTGTAAGCGGGAATAATTACCGATAAATAAATATCCATAAATCCGTATTTTTATTATATCTTAAAATAGACGGCAATCAATATAATGCATAACGCGCAATTTGTATTTTTTCTTAATTTTGTTATTCTAATTTTTAGATACGCTTTTTGACATTTTGACATTTTTTGAATATAAGGAGAGAAATATGATTTTTGAATGCGATTTTAAAGAATGGAGACGCGAGATGATTGACAGAATTTTAAAGTGCTCGCGATTTACGGACATAGTCGCGGTTTATAACGCCGGCTTTTCGGCTTCAGGAAAAGGAGAGACGACAAAGCAGTTAAAAGCGGACCTTGAAAACAGAGGAAAAAGAGTTTGTCTTGTTTCAATGGACGATTTCTATAAAGGAATTTCCCGGCTAATCATTGAAAAAATGCCAAACAGGGTTTGCGGTGTAAAAATTGATAAGGCCGATTTAATAAAATTCGTAAAAAGAGTAACGGGCGGCAAAGAATTTTTAAATAAGTTTACCGAAGAAAATCTTTTTAAAATTAAATTATATCTTGAAAAAAAATATCCGGGAATTTACGCCGAACGGGCGGTTAACTTTATTAAAGAAGAATCCGGCAGGATTGATGTTGACAATCCCGCGGCCGTTAATTTAAGAAAATTCTCTCAAGCTATTTCTCAATTACGAAAAAGAGAGACGGTCGTAATCCCCGAATATTCAATGAAAACCGGCGAAAGAACCGGCTTTCGCGCCGAAGACGGCGGAGATTACGATGTTATATTGGCCGAAGGATTGTATGTTTTAAACAAGATTGCTTGTCCAATTAAGACGGATTCCAAAGGAATTTATAAGAATGGCGTTATCAAATCATATATTGAAGCGGATTCAAAAACTCTTTTAATGCGGCGGCTCCGGAGAGACATTTTGTCGGGCCGAAGCACTTTTCCGCCGGAGATTAATCTTTGGATGATTTTGGAAATCGTTTTGCCCGCGTCTAAAAAATATATTCTGCCCGACAGAGAAAAAGCGGATTTGATATTAAAGAATGATTACACGGGATTAGAAACATTTGACACTCCGACCTACGATGTTCAGGATAAAATTCCTGTTTATAAAAACGAAATTCCCGAACTGAAGAAAAAATGGACAGGCCCGATTGAAACGGCTATCCAGGAAGACTATTATTTTATCAATGAAGAAGCCGAACACGACCCCCATCATTTATTAAGAATAAGAGTGGAAAACGGCAAATTGAAAAATTTAGTTCATAAGGGGATAAAAATTGAAAGAGAAGACGGAAAAATAGTCAGGCCGACCGAGGAATACATAAAAGCGGGAGAATTTGGAATAAAATATCGTCATATTGACGAATTGATAAAAAGCTTTCAAATCGGCGGTTTTAAAATGATTTGCCGATTGTTTAAGTTCCGCGAATTTTTTGAATTTCAAGGAATTAAAATAATGTTGGACGATGTGAAAGATTTAGGTTATTTTATTGAACTTAGCGCCGATAACAAAATATCAAAAGCTTATGAAATTGACGAATTCAAAAGGCGATTTAATCTTTCCGGCCGCGAATCCGTCGGCTCGTACATTGATGAGTATCTGGCAAAGCGTCCGGATTTATCCCGGCTTAACGCGCCGGCGCGGGATTTGCAAAAAAATGAATTAAACGCAGAAAGTCAAAAGCGGGAGCAAAGTAGAAATCAAAAAATAAAGGAAATATTCAGAGAGCTTGTGGAAAGAGACTTTCAAGACACGGAAATAAATCGGCGGAATCGCGAAAATTTAATTAAACTTGGCTTTATTCCATTGGAATCAAAAAAAAGATTAAAAATTGACACCGGAAGGATTGAAGTAAAAGATGTCGTTGAAATTATTAAGAGCAATATTGGGGAAGATATAAAAATTATTTCAATTGACGGCAAAAGCGGCGCGGGAAAAGGCGCGGCGGCAAAAGAACTGCAAAAGGCTATTCACGGACAACTTTTTTCTATGGGCGAAGTGTTCAGATATTTAACTTACAAGTTGATGACCGGGGAACAAGTCAGTTTTCATAATATATGCGCGAATCTTTCGTATAAACGGGAGAATAATCAAATGTGTCTATTTGATGGAAATATGAATATATCCCGCGAGCTTGCCAAGGAATTAAGAACGACTGAATTGGAAAATCGGGCTTCAACCGTCGCGGCTCAAACCCAAGATATCGTTATTAAATTTATGAAAAAAGAAATTGAACGATTTAACGCCGAATCGGCTCAAAAAATTTTAATTGAAGGACGAGCTTTTAGTTTGGATTTTCTGCCCGGAGATTTAAGAGTGGAATTTGTCGTTGACCCTGAAGTGGCGGCAGAACGTCGTTTTTTGCATAATTGTTTTAAAACAAATGATAAACAATAATTCCGTTGATTTTTGAAAAATAACGGCTCTTGTGAGAGCCGTTTTTCATTTAAGCAGTTGCCCCAAAAAAAAGATTTTGGTATTATAAATTATATTTATGAAACCACTGAAAAATTCGCATCATTCGCATTCATTCGTATATTCGCATCGGTTTTATAACGGTTTTAATGCTATACTAATATACGAATGCGCGCTAATAATGCGAATATAAATATTTATTCAGCGATTTATTATGGATTCTCTTGAACAATTAAAAAAACGGCTTTATAAGTCCGAAGAAATTTTAAAAGCGAAAGAAAGAAAAGAACCCGTCATCAAAAGAGAAAAAAACGCGGTTCCTTCTGAATGGGAAAAAGTCTCTTTTCAAAAGCCGGAAGATGTGCTTGCCGCGTCTAAAGAAGTGGAAAAATATTTGCAAAAAAGAAAAAGAAAAAGAACAATTTTTTTATTCGGCGGTCTTGTCGGAGCGTTATTAATCTTGATTATTTTCTTGGGATATAAATTCTATATTCAGGGCGGAGGACTGGGTTTTCTTTCCGCGGAAAATATTGAGATACGAATAGAAGGGCCGGCGGCCGTAAAAGCCGGAGAAAAAGTCAGCTGGTCGGCTTCCGTAAAAAATAACAATAAAATTTCTCTTGAAGACGCGAATCTGATTATTGAATATCCCGAAGGTTCCGAACCCGGCGGCGCATTTTCACCTTCTTTAATTGAAACAAAGCCGTTGGGCGGCATTGGAGCCGGAGCCGAAATAAAAGAATCGTTTGAAGCGTTTGTTTTCGGCGAAGAAAACGCGAAGCAAAAAATTAAGGTCAGTTTGGAATATCGGTTAAAAGATTCCAGCGCTATTTTTGAGAAGTCGGAAGAAAAAACTTTTGTGATTTCCCAGCCGGCCGCGACTATTTTTATAGAAGCGCCGAAAGAAGTAAGCGCAGGCAAGAAAGCGAATTTTAAAGTGGAAGTGATATCAAACACCGCCGCCGTTTTACGAAATCTTGTTTTAGACCTTGAATATCCGGAGGGATTTAAATTTGAAAACGCGGCGCCGGTTCCGAGTCAAGACAATTCAAGATGGAGAATAGGGGATTTGTCCGCCGGCGAAAAAAAAATAATAAATATCCAAGGGCTGATTTCAGCTCAAGAGTTTGTAAAAGAAGAGAGCATTTTAGCTTTGGTCGGCGTTCTTGACGAAAAAGAGGAATTAAGAATTTATTCCAAAAAAACCGCTTCTTTGGAAATAAAAAAACCGTTTTTAGACATTGTTTTAAAGGTTAACGGAAAAGAAAAATACGCGGCTCAAACCGGAGAAAGATTGAATGTTGAGCTAAAATGGGCAAATAATTTAGCAATAGGAATAAAAAACGCGATTATTGAAGCGAAGATTCAAGGCGAAGCCACCGATTTGACTTCTTTGGATGTTCAAAACGGAACTTACAGAAGTTTTGATAAGACCATTGTTTGGGACGCTTCCACATTTCCTAAATTCGCTTATTTGGAATCGGGCGAAGAAGGAACTGTGAGTTTTTCCATTCCCGTCAAAAAAAAATTAGACATAAACGGAGAAAAAGATAAAAATTTTACCATTGAATTTGAAGCGAGATTTTTCACTTCTTTTATTCCGGAAAACTACGGCGATGTTGAAATTTCAGGTCAGGATAAAAAGACGGTCCAAATTATTTCCAATTTTCAGTTTGTCCAAAGAGGGTTATTTTATTCGGGACCTTTTAAAAATTCAGGACCTATTCCTCCTCGGCTGGCTAAAGAAACGACTTACACGATAATCTGGTCGCTGATTAATTCTTCCAATGATTTAAGCGGGGTTAAGATTTCTTCCGTTTTGCCTAATTACGCGCAATGGCAAAATCAGATTTTTCCGGCTGAAAAAAGCGGCGAGCTCTTTTTTGACCCGGATAACAGAGAAATCATTTGGAGTCCCGGTAACATCAAAGCGGGAACCGGTTTGTTTAGGCCGGCTGAAGAAATTTCTTTTCAAATTTTATTTTTGCCGGGAGAGCCGCATTTAAATTCATCGCCTATTTTAATTTCCAAAACGGAAGCTGGAGCTAAGGACGATTTCGCTAGCGTCACTTTAGCGGATTCAGAACCGGCTGTTACCACCGAACTTCGCGATGACCCGGCCGCGGGGAGCGGCGGAGGAAAGGTGATACAATAAATTTATAATTAAAAGTTAAAAGTCCAAAATTAAAAGTTCCAATTAAAAATATCCCAATAACCCGTAAATGCATAGCAAAAATAACAAATCATTCAACGAGGAATTAAAAATAAAGAAAATTTTAAATATTTTATATTTTAGACTGAAACTTTTGACTTTTAACTTTTAATTTTTATGAATTTAATGGAAAAAATTATATCGTTGACTAAAAGGAGGGGATTTATTTATCCCGGCTCGGAAATTTACGGCGGTTTTGCCGGAACTTATGATTTTGGTCCGTATGGCGTTGAATTGCGAAGAAATATAATAGATATGTGGCTTAAAGCGATGCGCGAAGATGACGATATCGCGTTATTAGATTCCAGCATATTTTACGCGCCAAAGGTTTGGGAAGCCAGCGGCCATACTTCAGGATTTACCGACCTTTTAGTCGTCTGCAACGGGTGCCGTACAAAATACCGCGCCGATCATTTCTTGGAATCTATTGGCATTAAAGCCGATGAAAGAATGAGCGAGACGCAAATTGACGAAATCTTTAACGCCAATAGAAATAAAATAATATGCCCAGCGTGCGGCAAAAAGGATTTTAGCGAAGCGCGGGCTAAAAATCTTTTGGTCTCTTCAAATTTAGGAGTTTTGGAAGGCAATGAGCAAGAAGTTTATTTAAGAGGGGAAACGGCGCAAGGCATTTATATCAATTTCAAAAATGTTTTAGACACGGGATTTTATTCCGTGCCTTTTGGGATAGCGCAAGTGGGCAAAGTTTTCCGCAATGAGATAAGCCCGCGGCAATTTTTGTTTCGTATGCGGGAATTTGAGCAGATGGAGATGCAATATTTCACCTATCCGGAAAAAGCGAAAGAAACATACGCAGCGTGGAAAACAAAACGAATGGCGTACTATTATAATTTAGGCGTAAAAAAAGAAAAATTAAGATGGAAGCAACATGATAATTTAAGTTTTTACGCGAAAGACGCTTGGGATATTCAATATGAATATCCGTTTGGCTGGGGAGAGCTTGAAGGTTTGCACTATCGCGGCGATTACGATTTAACTCAACATCAAAAATTTTCCGGCGCGGATATGTCGGTCTACGATGAAGCGAAAAAGGAACATTTTATGCCTCATATTATAGAAGCTTCGGTGGGCGTTGAGCGCGCAATGCTGATGCTTTTAGCCGAAGCGTATGACGAAGATGAAATGAACGGAGAAAAACGCGTTGTTATCCGTTTCGCTCCGGCTATGGCGCCTATCAAGACAGCCGTATTCCCGCTTTTGAAAAATAAGCCCGAACTGATTCAAAAAGCCAAAGAAGTTTATAAAATGGTTAAAAAAGAGATACCGCAGTCAATGTTTGACGACAACGGCAACATCGGCAAACGTTACCGCCGTCAGGACGAAATCGGCACTATTACAACGATTACAGTAGATTTTGAAACATTTGACAATAATACTGTAACATTAAGAGATAGAGACAGCGCAAAACAAATACGGGTAAGTATTTCGCGCTTAACGAACACAATCAAAGAAATTATAGACGGGCGTTTATTTTCAACATTTCCGCCAGAGGTTATATAATTTCGGGTAAAGTGCAATATCTGAACCTGCGGATAGCTCAAAAATGTTTAAATAATATTGATAATAAAGCGTTTTCTTGTTTTTTAAAATTCTAAATCCTAAACGTTGTTTTGAATTTTGAATTTCGGTCATTAAAATTTGTTTGTAATTTGGAATTTGAAAATTATTTAAAAATTGATTCATCTAAAATTTCATAGAAATTAGAAATTCCGGCAAGCGGCTATCTTCCCATCTGATACAATCTCTTAATCTCGTCCGCAGACAAAGCCCGATTATAAATCCGGACTTCGTCCACAGTGCCGGAAAAATATTCCTGACTATCGGAAAATCCATTCTCTCGGCCTATATCAAGCGAAGTTCCAGAATCAGAAATCCCATTCAGACCATCACCTGTAATTAGCCAAGTAGTAATAAGCCCTGTCTCTTCTATGTCATTAATCCATAACCTTGGAGTTGTTCCGTTGCCTATATAAACAAAAACAGCATGATACCAGTTTCCGTTCACAATAATCGTATTACTATTTGCACTCCAATAATTACCGGTATTTTTTCTAAAGCCAAACTTAAGTTTATCATTATCGGTGTAAGTAGTAAAAAACCATCCTCCTAATATAGTTTGATCATATTTTCCAAGTATTCCATCCCAAGCTAGCGAACCGCTATTTCTTTTAAACCACATAGAAACTGAAAAATTGGAAGTTAACTGCAGTGATAAATTATTCCCAGCATCCACATAGTCATTACTCCCGTCAAAGTCCAGGGCTTGGCCGAGACGGCCGATACTGCGGGCCGGGCCGCCTGTTAGCGTTCCATTGTTGCCTTGTCCGCTGGAATCAAAAGCGGTGTTAACAGCCATATCGGGCCCGTCAAAAGTCCAGTGGCCCACTAAGCCATCTGTTAGTTTGCCTTTTGTGGAAGCGTTGATTTTAGCCAGCCCGGAT
>Ga0209541_10015195_pt1 | contig 11538 bp, 22 predicted proteins | sample RifCSPlowO2_01_FD_184027 | JGI IMG/M metagenome (GOLD analysis project Ga0209541, IMG submission 184027) | Groundwater microbial communities from Rifle, Colorado - Rifle CSP2_plank lowO2_0.1 (SPAdes) (version 2) | ecosystem: Environmental > Aquatic > Deep subsurface > Groundwater | place...
ATGAGAGTTGATATACATAATGGAAAAAACTTTGTTGCTGTTAACATAACCGGAGAGATGCTTGGGCATACATTTGGAGAATTTGCTCTGACAAGATCAAGAGTCAAGCATAGCAAAGCGGGTATAGGGGCAACAAAGGGAAGTAAATTCAAATCGAAAAAATGATGAAACAACATTTTTTGCTATCAAATAAATTCGACAGGAAAAAATAAAATGGAAAAAAGTGAACAAAAAATAATGGAAACGGAAAAAGCCAAGGAAAAGCAAATGGGAAAAGAAGTAGTTATAAGTCCAAAAAATAAAACAGAGAAAGAGCCGGAAAAAGAATCCAAAACATCTTCAGCAAACGCGACGGAGCCGGAGAAAAAAACTGAAAAAAAACCCGTTCAGGAAAAAAAGAAAAAAACAGAGGCAGTTGTAATGGCTAAAAACATTCCTATTTCAACAAAACACTCTGCGGCAATCTGCAGATTTATCAAAAACAAAAAAATTGATGGCGCAATCAGTGATTTAGAAGCTGTCCTTAGGTTTAAGAGAGCTGTACCAATGAGGGGAGAAATACCCCATAGAAAAGGCAAAGGAATGATGTCAGGTCGGTTTCCTAAAAAAGCATCTGAAAATTTCATAAGATTATTAAAAAGCCTCAAAGCGAATTCAAATTACAATGGGCTTGAAGATCCTATTATAGTTGAGGCAGTCGCAAATCTTGGTGAAAGACCTTTTGGTAGATTTGGCTCAGTAAGAAAAAAACGAACACATATAAAAATTGTTGCGAGAGACATTCAAGAAAAGAAGCCTGAAAAAGTAACTAACAAATAAAATGGAAGAAAAAAACATCATTAAGTTCAAGAAGGAAGAATTTTCTATTCGTGAATATGTAAGAAACTCACTTGGAAAGGGAAAAGTAAGCAGAGTAAAAATAGAGTACACTCCTGTCGGAGAGAAGATTATCATTTCAACCAATAGACCTGGGCTTATAATCGGCAGAGGCGGCGAAAAAATAGACGAACTCACAAGAGTTTTGAAAAGCAGATTTAATCTGGAAAATCCACACATAGAAATAGATGAAATAAGAAATCCGGAATTTGACGCTCAGATAATGGCAGATGAAATAGCGTTAAGCATTGAAAGGTTCGGTCCATTAAAATTCAAAGTCATTGCATATAAGGCATTGCAGAGAATTATGAATGCTGGGGCGCTGGGAGCAGAAATAAGATTAAGTGGAAAACTTCCAGGAGCGAGAGCAAAAACATGGAGATTTGCGCAAGGTTATTTAAAAAAAACGGGCGACAGCGCAAAAGTAGTTGACAGGGCTCAAGCAACGGCGCAAACAAGGCCAGGAACAGTTGGCGTAAAGATGAGCATTCTATCGCCAGATGCTGATTTAAAAGATAAGATAGATGTTAATGAAAAACTGCTTGAGAAAATAAGAATAAATGTAGAGAAAATAAATAACCCTGAAGAAAAGGCGGTTGTAAAGAAAAAACAGAAGAAGAAGAAAAAACAATCGGAAGCAAACTAAAAAATAAAAATGGCACAAATAAAAGCAAATCAAAGATTTTCATTCATTCGCCATGGAAGTGTCAAATGAAAATGGAAGACCTGAAAAGAATGAATAAAGAAGAAAGAACCAAGAAACTTAGTGATTTAAAGCTTGAATTAATAAAGTCTAAAGTAAACACTTCAAAAACAGGAAGTTCAAAACCACGAGAAATTAGAAAGACTATTGCAAGAATACTCACACTCAATAAAAAATAACATGGAGATATGTCCAAAATGTGGCCTGCCTAAGCAGGCATGTGTATGCGAACAGATTGTGAAAAGTTCGCAGAAGATAAGGATAACGACAGATAAGAAGAGATATGGTAAGGTAGTGACTGTTGTTACGGGATTCGGAAGTGGAATCGATGTAAGGCAAGTCGCAAAAGACCTGAAAAACGGACTCGCATGCGGCGGAACTTACAAAGATGACATGGTAGAGCTCCAAGGAGACCATAGGAAAAAGGTAAAAGAGATTTTGGTCAAGTTGGGGTTTGATGAAGAATCCATAGAAGAATAAAATACACAAAGGAAAAGAAAAAATGAAGAAAACAAAAAACACAGAGAAAGAAAAATCAGAGATAGCTGAAACTGTATGCAAAGACAGAGATTGCCCCTTCCACGGAAACTTAAAAGCTAGAGGCAGGTTTTTCGAAGGGGTTGTAATAAGAAAATTCCATAAAAGAATTGCCATAGAATTTGAGAGAATGATTTATGTAAGAAAGTACGAAAGGTATGCTAAATCAAAAACTAAGATTCACGCAAGACTTCCTACTTGCCTTGAAAAAGAAATAAATGTGGGAGACATCGTCAGCATTCAAGAATGCAGACCTTTAAGCAAGATAATTCATTTTGTTGTTATCAAGAAAATTAAAAGCAAGGAGGAATTAAAATGAGACAAAAATCAGAGATTTTAGCTCATTCGCCTTCGGGAGAAGTCAAATGACAGCAAATATGAAATTTTCAATCATTCGCCACAGGAGTGTCAAATGAAAGCAGTATCGGCAAGAGTAACAGCAGGGTTGAATCTGGGAGCAAAGTTGAATGTTGCAGATAATAGTGGAGCAAAAGTAGCAAGGCTTGTATCTGTAAAAGGCGGTAAAGGAAAGAAGGGCGGCCAGGGTTTTGCAAAAGTAGCTGACATGGTGAAAGTAAGCATAAAAAAAGGAATTCCCGACATGAGAGGAAAGGTGTTTGACGCGATAATAATAAGGCAAAAAAAACCTTATCTAAGAAAAGATGGGGAACGTGTCTGTTTCGAAGATAACTCCGTCGCTATATTAAAGGATGAAAAGGGAAATCCTAAAGGAACCCAAATTAAAGGGCCCTGCGCAAAGGAGGTAATGGAACGATGGTCTTCTGTGGCAAGAATCGCTTCAATTGTATACTAAAAATGGCAGCAAAAATTGAAATAGATATGGCAAAAATGTTCGGCGGGGATTTGGATAGATATTATAATTGGAATATTGGTAATGCTGCAAGAGTTATTGTAAGAAAACCTGAAGAATATGAAATTACTTTAATGGTATACAGATTACATAAAACTATTTTAGCAAATTCTGGTTTTGACTCTAGAAAGCTCGAAGAGGGAGATGATAAACTTATAGAATTAATTAAAAAGATTGGGGGCGCACCTTTAAATTAAAAATGAAAAAAAAATTTAGCAAAAGTTGGAAGTCAAGCAAACAGCCAAGAAAACAAAGAAAATACTTAGCCAATGCTCCTATACACCTTAAAAAGAAAGCAGCGAACGCAAATCTTTCCAAAGAATTAAGAAAAAAATATGGAAAAAGATCGATTCAGTTAAGAAAAGGAGATACTGTAAAAATTATGAGGGGAAAATTCAGAGACAAGCAGGGAAAAATTATAAGTACCAATCCAAAGACACTAGGTGCTTGGGTTGAGAGCATTCAAAGAAAAAAACAAGATGGCTCCAAAGTAAATGTAAAACTTCAGCCATCAAATTTACAAATTATCGAGCTTAACCTTGAAGACCAAAAAAGAAGCAAATTTTTTAATAAACCTGAAAAAGAAGCAAAAGTAGAAAAACCAAAAAATAAAATGAAGAACCCCGCCCTAAAGGGCGAGGTATCAGATAAATAAAACAAACAAAATGCAAAAATTACAAATCAATCCAAGGTTGAGAAGAGTTAATGTAGTGAGCAACGGCTTCGGTAGTCGTGTTCCCGACGCTACGAAAGAATTTTCCAGGACTCCAGAAGTGTCCTTTTGTAAAATAGTTTCGCAACCAAGGATGTTTTTGCAACAAACAGAAGGCACTGTAACCCTTGAAAAGCTGAAGAGCTTTGCTAATACTCATAGTTGGAGGCAACTCAACGAAGAGATGGATGTGGTCAACAGCGACATGAAGCTCGTAAATTTTGCATCTTTCACGATAAGCAACTTTTCTGATGAAGAATTCACAGTCCATTCTAATGCCATAAAACTTCATAGGGTCCATAGCATACTTGCATTTCCACACGAAGTGGAAAGCATTCTGTCCAAAGCTGTGCTTCCTAGATTTCAAGTCCATTTTTCATCTCCGGAACATAGTTCTAACTATATTCAGTTTAATTCGGGAGGTCTAGAATCCAGACCTTCTGATTCTAATCATTTAGAAATATTAAATTTTGAGGGCAGCGATTCCTCCCAAAACTTAAAAGTTTGGGTATCCTCGCTGCAGAAGTAATGATAGAAAAACAAACCGGAGAAACAGAAAATGCACCTTAAAAGACAGCAAGTTCCAAAGAACTGGCCAATATTCAGAAAGGGAACAAAGTATGTAGTCAGACCTAATTCTGACGGAGGAAAAGGAATTCCCATACTTATTGTCTTGAGAGATATGTTAAAAGTGGCGCAGAATAAAAAAGAAGCCAAAAGGATTATTCATTTAAGGGAAGTTTTGGTAAATAATAAGTTTGTATCTGATGAAAAGAAAAACATCCTTTTATTTGACACTATAACACTCCAAGTTATAAAAAAACATTATAGAATGGAGTTATCAAACTATGGAAAGTTTTATCTTACTGAAATAAAAGATAACGAAGCTAATCATAAAATAGTAAAATTAGCTGACAAAAAAGTTCTAAAGGGGAAAAAGATTCAGCTAAATCTTGAAGACGGAAGAAATTTCATTTCAAATATCAAATGTAGTGTTAATGACTCTCTTCTTGTCAACTTTAAAGAGAAAAAAGTTGAAAAGTGTATTCCCTTAAAAGATGGCTCTGGTGTGTTTGTCTTCTCAGGAAAACATTCTGGTAAATTAGGAATTGTGAAAAAAATTTATAAAGAAAAGGGGGTCGCCGAAATTGACATTGATGAAAAGCCAATCAGCGTCCTAATTAAACAGTTTATAGTTATAAAATAAAATGAAAGCAAATATAAAATTTTCATTCATTCGAATTAGAAACAGGAGAAAGTTCAAATGAGACAAAAATCAGAGATTTTAGCTCATTCTTCTTCGGAGAGTCCAATGAAAGTAAGTAAAAAGAAAAAAGTAGAAACAAAGAGTCATGATTCCTCGAGCACAGTAAATCCTATGAAAAAATTGATATTAGAGAAAGTTGTGCTAAGTGTAGGCGGAACTGGGGAAAATCTTGAAAAAGGATTTAAGCTTCTAAAACTTTTGACGGGAAGAAATCCCGCAAAAATGATTTCAAGAAAAAGAATTCCCTCTTTAGGAGTTAGGCCTAATCTGGAAGTTGGGGCAGTTGTCACAATGAGGAAAAACCTGAATGAATTTTTAAGAAAAATGCTAACAACAGTGGATAATACATTAAAGAAAAAACAGATAAGCGAAAATAGTTTTTCATTTGGCGTCAAAGAATATATTGAAATCCCTGGCTTTGAATATCAAAGAGATATTGGGATTAGGGGTTTAGATGTTACAGTTACTTTCAAAAGGGCCGGGAAAAGAATCAAGCTTAAGAAAGCAAAGGCTGGGAAAATCCCTAAAAGGCAGAATGTGTCGAGAGAAGAAATAATTAAATTCATGGAGGAAAATTTCAAAACGAAATTTGTTTAAATAAAATGACGACGGCACAATTTGGAATGGTAGAAGAATTAGTTGAAGTACAAATGAGTAGGATAAATAGAGAAGAAAAATTAGAAAAAATGGCATTTGTTGAATCAAACGGACGATATTGCTTTATGAAAGAACAAGAGGGAGGAGAGTATATAGTAGTTTATAGTGTTGATCCAAAATTTGTTACGAGAAATGAAGAAGGAAAGGTTTATTTTAATGAAAAAAACGCTAGATTAGTTGTTTATAAGCCAAAAGATATGTTCTATGATGAATCTAGATCTTTATTGATTAAACACGGATTATTTACTGGAGGTAAAAAATTCAAATGACAGCAAGCGATTGGAGAAAAATATTGAAACAGCTTAAAAGTAAACCGAAAAAAATGGAAAAATTCCTTAAACATAATAAACCTAAAGAAAGAAAAACAGGCATAGCAAGAAAAAAATGCGAGCGTTGTGGCCGTTTTGGGGCTCATATAAAATCATACGGAATAAATTTATGCCGACAATGCTTCAGAGAGATTGCTGTAGAAATCGGCTTCAAAAAATATAGTTAAAAATGAAACAAATTAAATTAAAGGAAAATCGAAAAAATCATCGGAGGTGTGGAACCTAAGGTTCTGCTTTTCAAATGTCACAAGATATACTGGCTGATGCACTGAATGCGATAAGGAATGCCAAAAGAGCAAGGAAAGAAAGTGTGCGAATAGACAGAGTCTCAAAACTGCTAATCGAAGTTTTAAAGATAATGAAGCAAAGAGGAGCAATAAAGAAGTATAAAATTGACACCAAAGGAAAATCTGTTGAAGTCAGTCTCGGGGAATTTTTCGAATGCAAAGTTGTAAAGCCAAGATTTAGTGTTAAAAAGGACCAGATTGAGAAATATAGAAGAAGATATCTGCCAGCAAGAAATGTTGGAACTGTGATCATATCAACAGGTAAGGGGTTAATGACTCATGAAGAAGCTGTTGAAAAGGGAATGGGAGGAAGCTTAATTGCTTACTTTTATTAAAACGATAAAATGAAAAAAGAAATTTTTAGAGAAATTGAAATTCCACAGGGGGTTGAGGTTGAATTAGACGGTTCTCTGCTGAAAGTCAAAGGACTTGAGGGAGAAAGTCAGAGAAACTTCAACATAAAAAAAATCAGCTTCGCAAAGAAAGATAATATTATAATTGTGGGAGATAAAAAAGCAACAAAAAAAGAAAAGAAACTAATAAACTCTGCAGCAGCTCATATAAAAAATATGATAAACGGCGTTCAGAAAAAATTTGAATATCAGCTTAAAGTCTGTTTCAGTCATTTTCCAATTAGTGTTGATATCAAAGGCAAAGAAGTTATGATCAAAAATTTTCTTGGAGAAAGGGTTCCGAGAAAAACAACAATTCCTGAAGGAGTTGAGGTTGAAATCGATAAAGATATCATAAAAGTTTCTTCTGTTGACAAAGAACTCGCGGGCCAAATGGCTGCTGATTTCGAAACAGCAACTAAGATAAGGAGCAGAGACAGAAGAATTTTCCAGGACGGAATTTTCATAACCAGCAAAGCAGGGAGAGAAATATAAAATGAAAACGAACGCCGCAGCTGCGCCACTCGGGAGGGAAATATAATGACTGTATTTTTAAGAAGAATCTATAATAGATATCACAAACTTGGAAAGAAAAAGGGAAAAAACAGAGTCTGGAGGAAGCCAAAGGGGAGAGATAATAAAATGAGGGAGAAAAGGCGTGGCTATGCTCCTGTTGTAAGTATTGGATACAGAAAAAAACAGTCTGAAATAGAAAAAATTCCTGTAATAAGAAACGCCTCTGATTTGGCAAAAGTTGGAAAAGGAAAGAAAATAATTTTGGGAAATGTGGGAAAAAAGAAAAAGATGGATCTTGTTAAAAAATCAGAAGAAAAAGGGATTTTAATAGTAAACGTCAACGCTAAAAAATTTTTAAAATCTACAGAAAGGGGAGAGAATAAAAAATGAACCTAGGCAAAAAGAAAGAACTTGCAAAGAGAACCTTTGGCATAGGAAAAGATAGAATTATTTTTGTGGAATCAAGGCTGGATGAAATAAAAGATGCCATTACAAAACAGGACTTCAGAGATTTAAGAAAAGGGGGAGCAATTTTAATAAAAGAAGTTGGCGGAAGAAAAGGAGCAAAGAACAAAAGGAGAAGAGGTGCGGGGAATATAAGAAAAGGTACTAGGGTAGGAAAAAGAGACTACATAATCCTCACGAGAAAATTAAGAAAACATGTTGCAGAAATGAAAAAATCCGGAGAATTAGCAAAAGACAGAGTAGACGATATAAGGAAAAAAATAAGAAATAAAGCTTTTAGAAGCAAAGCCCATCTAAGAGAACATTTGGGAGGAATGTCAAATGAAAGCAAATAGAAAATTTTCATTCATTCGCTACAGGAGTATCAAATGAAAACATTAAAAAGAAGAAGAAAAGAAAATAAAACAGATTACGGTAAAAGGGTAGGCCTTCTTAAAGGGAACGCTCCTAGAGTTGTTTTTAGAAAAACAAATAAGTATATCATAGCAGAGTATGTAATCAGCAAAGAGGCTCAGGACCAAGTTGAATTAGGAATTACCTCAAAGGATTTGTTAGGACATGGATGGCCAAAAGAATTTCAGGGGAGTCTTAAGTCTATTCCTGCTGCGTACCTGACGGGATTTGTACTTGGAAAAAAAATTATTGGAAAAAAACTGGAAACGCCAATCATAGACATAGGAATGACAAGAAATCTGCACAAAAATAAAGTGTTTGGTTTCCTAAAGGGATTAAAAGACTCAGGAGTTGGTATAAAATGTGCCGATGAGTATTGTCCTGACGAAAACAGAATAAAGGGAAAACATCTTAAAGAAGATTTTTCCAAAACATTTGAAGAAATTAAACAAAAAATTCAAAAATTAAAATGACCAAAAGCGAAAAAAAACAAGTATTTGAAGATATAAAAAAGACCGCAGAAGCCCATGGAACGCTTTCTGAAGAAGTTGCAGAAGAGAAAGCTGCAAATTTTCAAGAAATTACAAAAGAACTGATTGAAAAAGAAGAGGATATCAAAAAGCTAGAAGCTGAACTAGAACAAGGAATAATTGAAAGAGAGGCAAAGGCTGATGCGCAAAGAGCTGGAGAAAGAGGGCTTGCTTCATGGGAACCAAAAACAAAGCTTGGACAAGAAGTTAAAAGGGGAAAAATCAAAAATATTGATGAGATTTTGAACAATAAAAGAAAAATATTAGAAGAGCAGATAGTTGATTTTTTGCTTGATTTAAAAAAAGATTTAATTTTAATAGGCCAAGCAAAAGGAAAATTCGGTGGCGGAAAAAGAAGAGCGTGGCGCCAGACCCAAAAAAAGACAAAGGAAGGAAATGTAGCTGTTTTCTCTGCAATGGCTGTTGTAGGGGATGAAAATGGACATCTTGGCATAGGCATGGGAAGAGCAAAGGAAACTCTTCCTGCAAGAGATAAAGCAGAAAGAAAGGCAAAACTAAATATTATAAAAATTAGAAGAGGATGTTCAAGTTTTGACTGCGACTGTTCACAACTTCACACTGTTCCCTTAAAAGTTATGGGAAAATCAGGAAGTGTTAAAGTAATTCTTATTCCTGCACCGCAAGGAACAGGACTTGTTGCGGCGGGAGAGCTAAAAAAAATTCTCAAGCTAGCAGGCATAAAAGATATTTACACTAAAACTTTTGGCAAGCAAAGAACTACTTTCAATTTAGTTGGGGCTTGCTTTAATGCTCTAAAAAAAACTAATTTATAATTAAAATGATTTGCATAATAAGAATTCGCGGAGAAGTCAATATGGACAGAGATGTAGCTGAGACTCTATCAAGACTGAGAATGAGAAGGAAGTACGCGTGTGTTGTTTTAAATCCAAATAAAGAACAAGAGGGAATGATAAAGAAAGTCAAAGACTTAGTTGCCTTTGGGGAAATAAACAAGGAAACCCTTGAAAGATTGATAGAAAAACGAGGTCATCTAATTGACAAAAAAAAGAAAATTGATGTTAAGAAAGTTGTTGAACAGCTGGAGACGGGAAAAAAACCGAAAGATTTGAATTTAAAGCCTTTTTTCAGATTGCATCCTGCAAGAGGCGGAATAAATACTAAAATTCATTTTCCAAAAGGAGTTTTAGGGAATAACGGAAAGAAAATAAATGATTTGGTTTTGAGGATGCTATGACAAGTATAGGTATTGAAGATTTAGCTGTTGGAGAGAGAATTAATCCTGAAGATTTGCAAGTTAAAAAAAAATATCATAGGGAGTTAATAGTTCAGAGAGATATTTTAGCTATGCCTAATATGACAACTTTAAGAAGAGTTTCTTCATGTACGATAAAGATGTCCAAATATTTCGTTGAAGCTACAGGTTCTAGAGTGGCTTCAGTACTTTATACGGGAACAAAAGAATTTTCACAATTATTAGAGAGAAAAGATTATGAGAGATTTGATAGAATATTAAATGAAGTAGGAATAATGTAAAAATGTCAATGAAAGCAAATAGGAAATTTTCATTCATTTACCACAGGAGTGTCAAATGAAAACAAAGAAAAGAAGAAAAATGTCTCGAATGAGAGGAACTGGAACTCATGGAGGCGGAGCTAGAAAGAAAAGGAAAAAGTCGGGACATAGAGGTGGGGCTGGAATGTCTGGTTCTGGAAAAAGATCGGATCATAAAAAAACTCTTGTAAATGCTCTTTATGGGCATAGTTATTTTGGAAAGCAAGGAGTAACAAGCAGAGGAACAAAGAAAGATAAGAGAAAAAGAATAAATTTAGAAGATATTGAACTTAAACTTGAAAAATATGGCAAAAAATCCGGAGACAAATGGGAAATTAATTTGGAAGGATATAAAATTCTTGGAAGTTCAGGAAACTTTATGCCTAAGAATAAGATGGTTATAAAGGCTAAAGAGGCTTCAAAATCGGTGGTAGAAAAAGTTAGGAAGGCTGGGGGAGATATTCTTCTCGCTAAAAAAGAGTTAAAAGAAGAGGTAAAAGGTAAACAACAATAAGAGTGTTAAGTTCACTCGCAATAAATTGCTCGTATAATAAAATGTTAATGAAAAAATTGAGTTTTAAATGGTATAGCTAAATGGTAAACGTATACTTTAAGATAATAAAAGAATACGTTATATCAAAATTAATAAAGCTCGAGCCGAATGAAATGAGGCGAGCAAAATAAAAACAAAATGGCAGATTTAAAAGACATATTCAGTTTTATTCCAGAAGTCAGAAAACCAGAGGAAAAAAAGTTAAGCTTTGGAGTAAAATTAAAATGGACCATAATAATCTTGGTTGCTTTTTTTGTTCTTGCAAATATTCCTTTATTTGGGCTTTCAGCCAATGCTTTGGCAAGGTTTGAATATCTTGCTATAATTCTTGGAACAGACTTCGGAAGCATAATCTCTTTAGGAATAGGGCCGATCGTTATGGCTTCTATTATTTTGCAGCTGCTTACAGGTTCGGGAATTATTAATATAGACACAACAACAGACGAAGGAAAGAAATTTTTCCAAGGGATCCAAAAAGTTCTTGTCTTCTTCTTCATAATTTTTGAATCACTTGTTTATGTTTTAATGCAAGGACTCCAAGCCGCGCCTGGATTTACGGGACTTTTGATATTCCAGTTAATTTTGGGCGGTTTAGCCATTTTTTACATGGACGAATTGACAACAAAGTGGGGATTTGGTTCTGGTGTAAGCTTGTTTATCGCCGCAGGAGTTTCATGGAGACTTATAACAAGTGCTTTTCAGTTTATAGACCAACAGGGAAGAAACTGTTTAGTTGATTTCACAACAGTTCCTTGTGCAGGAAAGGTTTTTGTTTTAATTCAGTCTATTATCAACAGATTCCCGTTAGAACTCTTGTCGGCCGCAGCTGCAATTGTTGCAACAGCAGTTATTTTCCTAGTTGTTGTCTGGGCTCAGTCTTTGAAAGTAGAAATTCCTCTTTCTTTTGGGAGGCTTCG
>Ga0209541_10015196_pt1 | contig 11538 bp, 12 predicted proteins | sample RifCSPlowO2_01_FD_184027 | JGI IMG/M metagenome (GOLD analysis project Ga0209541, IMG submission 184027) | Groundwater microbial communities from Rifle, Colorado - Rifle CSP2_plank lowO2_0.1 (SPAdes) (version 2) | ecosystem: Environmental > Aquatic > Deep subsurface > Groundwater | place...
GTTAAGATCGTCGCTGTCTATGCTAAACATGGCTGCAATATCCCTATCTGTCCCATACAACGGCATTCTAGAAGACCCCTGCCGAACGTATAATCTTGCTTCAGGGTCATTTCCAGCTAAGGTATAAGAGATGATGATCGGACCTTCAAGATAGATCTTTTCTAAATCCTTAGGCTGTTCAAGTTCCACTCCCATCGCAAAACGCATTTCCATAAACTATTTTTGAAGGGCAAATTTATAAATCTTGACGTGAAAATTGTTGTGAGAAGAAGTTTGTGGAGCCAAAAAGAATCCTTTAAAGCCCCTCCTCTCCATATCCCATGCAAGAGATACATTTTCCAAAACCAAAACTGCACCTCTTTGTCTGCGTCAACGAACGTCAGAAAGATCATCCTACGCCAAGCTGCGGCCCGAGAATCAAGCCGGAAGATGTCAAAGAGTTGAAGCGCTGGTTAGTCAGCCAGGGCTTAGCTGGAACAGTCTACTGCACCAAAGCGCAATGCTTAGGTTTCTGTAATCCAGACCATTCTGTTGCTGTTCTTTATCCAAAAGGAAAATTTGTGAAATATATTAGCATCGAAGAATTGAAAGGATTGATTATGTCAGAATTAAAGTGACATCTCGTCATTCAGAAAACATTTAACAAAGAACCTTCAACAGCTAGGCACTTCTTCCACAATAAGAGCCTGATCAGGGCATATTTCAACAACACCTTTCAAAGGAACTTTTGGCGAAATCTTCAATTGCCGGATCTGCCCAGCTTCAGCAGGAAAAGGTATTTTCCCGACGTAACTTCCTGCCTTTCCTAGCTTGGCATCATCCAGTTCTATCGTCTCTGCCTTCTCCATGCCGATGATATTAATGATCAGCCCTTCCACATTGACGTTCACTCCGTTCTCTACCGTAAAACGTACGTGAGTTCCATCATAACAATAATCACTCTTTCCAGAAATTTCTGCAAACAGCAAGCCTACTTCAATCGGACAGACTGCTTCTTCTTCCACTTCCGCTCTTCCCATGCTCATGACTACTACGCCTACTGCTACCGCAAACGAAAGAAGCATGACACTAGCCATGATCGGCGTAACCCCTTTTTTATTTCTCTCCTTACTATACAGTTTTTTTAGCGATATCATTTTTTATTCTTCTGTTGCTTTAAATGCTGTTTCAGATGTTGAACGCTATGAATCTCTTTATTTTTATGGAAAACACTTTTTACCCTATGGATAGGAATGAATGTTTCGCCGTGCTTGTCACGCATGACTAAAAAAGAATCATGCTCTATCTTCGCTAAATTGGAAGCATTCACCTGAAGATGCTTTCGCTGGATCTTATCATAATAGTTGATGTTAAATTGGTGCTTGAAAGGGTGTTTGCTGACGTGATGCAGCAATAATAACTGTTTATTTCCTGTATCTTCCGCTCCGAACTGTTTTACAAATAATCCTGACGAGCCTAGCATCGCTATTCCTACAATAAGGCTTACCCAGTAGTTGCTGATGTACGGCAAAGAGCCAAGACCGTCCCATATCCCCGCCCAGAAGAGAACTACTCCTACCACTCCAAACAAGGACCAAAAGTACTTGGTAAATATTCGTTGTAGATCCATCATAGCCTCCAGAAGGTCTTGCCTTCATGGATGATTTCTGTTACTCTATGCCCTGGGATGAAAAATTCTTGCTTAACTCCTTTTCCTCTCTTTAAGATGATGCTTTGCTTTTCGATCGAGGCAATTTCTGAAGCATTGATTAAAATATCTTTCTTCAGGTGCTCATCATGATACTTCAGCTTGAACTGCTGTCGATGAGGATGGCTGACAACAATCCTTAACATTTTCTTGATAGACTTGTCGAGGTTGCCCAGAGGATCAAATTCCTTAAATATTAAACCGGAAAACGTCAGCATGCTTAACCCTAATGACAAAGCCACCCAAGAATCTCCCAGATAAGGGATTTCATAAAGCCCTTCCCACAATCCTTTCCAGACAAAGATGACGCCGATAGCTACAAACAATGACCATAAAAAATGCTTATCTTGTTCTCTTAGTATCATCTGCCACCTTTTTTAAGAACAGTCCGATGGAAAATATCTTGCTCTCTATCCAAATCGCTACTATTCTTCTTTCTCCAAAGACCAAGAGCGTATTTATACTTTATGGTAATGATGTAACTACTATTTGGTAGTTTAAAAACAAAAAGTTTATAAAACAAACAGCCTCCTTATGATGAAAATGGACATATCTACCAGGCAGATAGCGGGAGCAGTTGCTGGAGTTTTTGCTCTAGGGTATATTGCTGGTGCGGTCATTCATGGTGGAGATGCTGCTGCTCCTGAAGGGCAGGAGCCGGCATTGGAAAAGATGGTGCAGGATGGCTCTTCTCTAGATTTGGCAGCAGACGCTTCAGCTGATCCTCCTCAAAAAAAGCCTCTTTCAGCACCAGGTCCCCTCACAGAATACAAGCAGTTTGAACGGCAGCAAAGGGATGTCCTGTATTCTGCTATCTCTCGTGATGCTTCATTCTGGAATATTTTAGGATTATTGGAAGAAAAGGTATCTCATTTGGATAAATTTCATCCTCCTCAGAGAAAAACAGTTGGTTTCATGGAGTACTTTTTTGACAGAAGAGGTGTTTTTAAAGGTCTTTATACTTTTGATGGCACTCTTCAATCTCTCCAAGGCTTCAAGGAGTATTGCAAAAGCGTTTCTGATAAAGCTAATGAGTTAAAATTAGATGAACAAGAGCGACATGGGGGTGAATGTAATTCTGACCGATTAGTGAGTGTCGTTTATGACAGCATCAGAAATCCCACAGAGCATGATCTCCAGATAGCCTATCGCCTGTTAAAGAAAATGCCGAATTTCATCGTGTCTGGGCTTACAGAAAGAATTGAAGCTGCCGTCCAGGAAGCAGATAGTTTATTCGCTAAGGAAGCTGATGGCATGCTGCCATTATTCCTGGCAAAAATAGGGGATGGATATTATACTCCCTTTCCAGAGGATAAATATACCGTATTACCTATAAAACGAAGTGATCAAGGGGATCTTCTTAAAGCGGAAACAGTATTATGGCAAATGGTATTGCCTTTGGATGGAGAGCGTATGTCTCCCTTCGGGAGATACTTATTCAGGAGAGGACCGAGATTTACCCATAACCTCCAGATAGTACTTACTGCTCCCCGAGAAACTGAACAAGAGTTTGTAAGATATGCTAGTGACAATATAAGATTATCTCGTTAAAGAACATCATCATTCAACGTTCATCAAAAAAGGTGAGCCTCATGGACACGTTTGAACTAAAAAAAGAGCAGCTGAGAATGGCGCAAAAGATCATCCTGCAGGATGGTTTTGATAGAGTTAAGACTATTGGAGGAGTGGAATGCGTCGTTGTCGGAAATAATGTCCTGGCTTGTGTTGTCGTCTGTGAATATCCTTCTCTGAAATTTATCGAAAAGAAAACATACCTTTTGCCGGATCCTCTTCCTTTCATCCCTGGATTTTCTGCCTATCGAGAAATGCCAGCCATGGTTGAGGCATATAATCTCTTGGAGCAGGAGCCAGACGTTTTGCTGGTGAAAGGCGAAGGGATCATCCATCCACGCAAGATAGGGATAGCTTCTCATTTGGGTTTAGTGTTGAACAAGCCGACGATCGGCGTGACGGAGAAGCTGCTTTTGGGCAGGATAGAACAGGGAAAAGTGTTTGTTGGCCCAGAAATTCTTGGTTTTGAAGTAATTACGAGAGAACACGCAAAGCCGTCGTATATCTCTCCCGGCCATCTGATGTCGTTAGGCTCTTGTTTGAATATCATCAAAAATTCCCTCCTCTTTCCTCATAAGATGCCGGAACCATTACATTTAGCGCATAAGATCGGGAAGAAGCAAGTGCATGACCTTTTGAAGAAAGACGATCATTTACTGACATCAACAACAGATGTAAAGAAGCAATCCTCTGATGCCATTGCGAGTGTTCATCATGAACTATATTGATGAACTTCAGAAACCAGGGCATGTGTATCATGCTACGGCAATATGGCGAGTTGAATCTATTTTAGAGCAAGGCTTAAGGGTAGATTTAGGAAAAAAAACTAAAGAAGGAAGGCCATACCAATGCCTCAGTTATTCTTTAAAAACGGCATTAGAGATGGCAAGAATCACCAATGAAACCGTAATGAGATCCTCTGGAATATGGGTATTAGGAGCCATGGGGTTTGCAACATATATTTTGCCGAGAGAAACACTTCATCATTTGGATGAAGATCCCGGCCTTCACGGCGGATTGATTACGTACAGAGACTTTCCAGCAGGAAGTATCGATCAGGTTATTGTTGCAAACTTAAGGGAGGAAAAACCGGATTATACAGTCCAACGAATATGCGAGGCAAAACAACCAGTTATAGATGTCCAACACCTACGATATTTAAGAGACGGATCTTTCATACCTATCTAATAATGGATAACCTTACTCATTTTACAAACTCCACATTATCCATATCTTTAAATTCTTTATCCCCTGTAAGAAATCGCATATTTTTGTTTTCTGCCATAGCATATCCCAGTGCATCGGCATACGAAATATTCTTCTTTTGGAATTTTAGCTTAAATGAAGCAGCGGCAAATAGGTAGTGGTCTTCAATGGGTAAAATAAATGAGGCAAATTCGTAAAAATACTCTTTTGCAGTTATCTCATCATATCCTTTGAGCAAAATATAAAATAATTCATAGAGGTTTAAGATATTCGTATGCAGTTCCTGTTCAAGATAAGGCTGATAAGATCTATTTCCTTTTATGATCTCTACCATCGCATAAGTATCACAGAAAAATTTCATTTTGCCCATTCTTTTCTGGCTTCATCCTTCATCTTTTGAGGGTCAATCTTCCAATCTTTTAAACTGCCAAATACCTCTTTTACAGAATGCTTCTTCCTTATTTCAATTATTACTTCCTCCCCTTCATGGAGATGTTCTGCATGGACTACCTGTTTAGGCACAACTACTCCTAAAGAGCTTCCCCAACTTTTAAGCGTGGTTTTTGTAATCATAATAGTTAGATATTATATCTAATATTTAAACATTTCTTGTTTTTGTATGAATGAAAAGTTTCTAGCCGACATCATATTCATTCAAGCCATTGCGCCTCAACTACATTCTGCTTAGCCTCGACAACAATAACCTTTATAAATGGAAAATAAAACCTTTCCCTATCTATAAAGAGCGGGATGACATGACTAAAATAAACCGGATAACGATCCATGGATTCAAGAGTTTTGCCCAAAAGACCGATATCCCTTTTGACAACAAATTTAACTGCATCCTTGGCCCTAATGGATCTGGCAAGAGCAACGTCGGAGATGCCTTATGCTTCGTTCTAGGAAGAATTTCCGCGAAATCGATGCGAGCCGAGAAGGCAGCCAATCTTATCTTCAACGGTGGAAAAGCCAAGACTCCTGCCACTAAAGCTTATGTCGAGATTGCCTTTGATAATACTTCTAAGATCTTTCCGGAAGATGCTCCCGAGATGGTCATCAATAGGACGATTTCTGCTGATGGTAATAGTACCTATCGCATCAACGGGAAGAAAAAAACAAGGACGGAAGTTATTGATCTGCTGGCATTTGCTAAAATCAACCCGAATGGGTATAATATCATCCTGCAAGGAGATATCACTCATTTTGTAGATATGTCTTCCCTCGAGAGAAGGCAAGTCATCGAAGAGATCAGTGACGTTTCAGCGTATGAAGACAAGAAGCATAAGGCTACCTTAGAGCTTACGAAAGTTGAAGAGAAACTGAATAATGCTGAAATTATCCTGAAGGAGCGCCGTGTTCATCTGCGAGAATTAAAAAAAGACCGTGATCAGGCGATGCAGTATAAGGAAGTTAAAGATACTATCGACAGCCATAAAGCTACATTTCTCCATTTGCAGATCACTGACCGTGACCAGATCAGGGCAAAGTATGATACTGAAATCAAAGGAAGTCAGGAGAAGATCTCCCTAGCAGAAAAAACGATTGCTGAATTGAAGAAGGAAGTAGAATCCTGCAAAGCGAACATTACGGAGATCAACAAAGAAATTGAGAAGAAAGGAGAGAAGGAACAGCTAAAAGTCCATCGTGACCTAGAAGATCTGAAAGTGGAATTGGCGAAAGAGAAGACAAGGATTTCTACATTGAAAGATGAGATCAATAAGATTAAGCAGAGAAAGGACCAATTTTCGCAGGAGCTTCATGATCTGGAAGGAAAAGCGGCTTCATCTTCCCATATTCAAAAAGAATTGCAGCAAAAACTCAGCCAGAAACAGAAAGAGCTGCAGGATGTAGAAGGAAAGATTCTCGAATTCAAGAAAAAAAATAAGATTGAAACATCTCAGGAATTGGAACAGGATATTGAAGGGAAAGATAAATTGATCGAGCAGAAGCAGGAGGAAGCCCAGGCGTTACGCCAATTGCAACAAGAGCTGCTTCGGGAAAAAGACAAGCTGGAATTTCAGCTGCAAACACTAGATGAAAAAATAGTCAAAGTCAAGGAAGTAGAGAAAGAAAACAAAGAGCAAGTTGCCAAGCTTCAGAAGATGAAGACGCAATTTAAAGATGCTACCTTGAGGTTAAATCACCTTCTTGACCAAGACAGCAGTTTTGCTGCTCAGATGGCAAATGCCCGGAAGACATTTCAAGATATGCAACAAAGACAGATCGAATTGAACGCGAAATCCGCATCATTCCAAGCAGGATTGGACAGCAATTTGGCCATCAAGAGTATTTTAAGCAACAAGAAGAAATTCAAAGGAGTTTATGGGACGGTTGCAGAATTAGGGCAGGCGAAGAAGCAGTATGCTTTACCACTGGAAAGAGCAGCAGGAAGCAAGATGCAGCATCTTATCGTTGATGATGACAAGACTGCTGCGGAATGTATCAGTTACTTAAAGTCAGAGAAGCTGGGCTCGGCTGCCTTCATCCCCTTGAATAAGATCAAAGCTGCTGACATCAGCGATGAAGATAAGAGATTATTGAAACAGGAAGGGGTGCATGACTTTGCCCTTCAGCTCATCAACTTTAAGCCGCAGTTCAAGAAAGCATTTTCTTATGTTTTCGGGAATACATTAATCGTTGAAAATTTAGATATTGCCAGGAAAGTGGGCATCGGCAGGATAAAGATGGCTACCTTAGACGGCAGCACAACCGAAGGCAGTGGGGTTATGAGGGGTGGCTTCTTTAAGAAATCTGCCATTGGCTTCCAGGAAGAAGAATCTCTGGAAAAGCTGGAGAAGATGGAGAAGCAGATCAATGATGCGCAAAATGTCATATCTTCCTTGCAGACAACACGAGATGCCAATGAGCAGGAAATTTCCTCGTTAAGGAACCAAAAGGCAGAGCTGGAAGGGGAGATCATTAAGTTAGAGAAAATTCTTCACTTAGATACTGATGACCTGAAAGCTACCCAGGAATATAAGCAGGAATTGCAGGAAAAACTGAAGGGAACAGATAGTAAGCTGCAGGACTTGCAGAAAACAGTATCTTCATTAAACAAAGATTTGGCTGATCTAAAATCAAAGAAGCAGATGCTCCGCTCTCAAGTAAGCGAATTACGAAATCCTCGCTTGCTTGCCCAGCTTAGCGCCTTTGAAGACTCGAAGCGGCAATGCCGGGAAGATCTCTTGCGCTTAGAAGGAGATATGAAATCTGCATTGACAGAATCACAAGGCATCATCGCTCCGGAACGGGAGAAAATTCATGAGATCATGAAACAGCATGATAAGGAAGAGAAAGGATTTAATCTGGAAATAGGCAACTTGATGGTCAGCATCGGAAAGAGAGAGAAAGATCTTGCTGAAAAAGAGAAAGAGAGCAAGGAATTTTATTCAAAATATCATGGCTTGTTCAACGAACGGGAGAAATTAAGCAATGCCATGAATAAGCATGAGCATGAAATTGAGAAAGAGCGGGAAAAGATGCGTACCATGGAGCGAGAGATGAACCTTACTTCTTTAAGGAATGCCGAAGTTAAGGCAAAATTGGCTGGCCTGCAAGAAGAGTTTAACCGCTATAAGAACGCTACTATTCTCCAAAATAAGACTGTGGAGCAATTGGAATCAGAGATCAAGAAGGCCGAGCAGATCCTCTCTCAGATGTCTGCCGTTAACTTGAAGGCTTTGGAAGTGTATGAAGAGATCGAAAAAGAATTTAATAAGCTGGTGGAGAAGAAAGAGAGCTTAGAGAAGGAAAAGACTGATGTCTTGACAATGATGAACGAGATTGAAACAAGGAAAAAAGAGCATTTCATGAAGACCTTTGAAAGAGCAAATGAGAATTTCCAGAAGATATTTAACACGTTATTTACAAAAGGCAAAGCTCACTTGCAGTTAGATAATCAAGAGAAGCCCTTTGATGACGGTTTAAGCATCAAAGTCAGGCTTTCTGGCAATAGGTTTATGGACCTGAAATCTTTATCTGGAGGAGAGAAAACGTTGACTGCCTTATCGTTTATTTTTGCTATCCAAGAGTATCAGCCAGCTTCCTTTTACATCTTAGACGAGATCGATGCTGCTTTAGATAAGAAGAATGCCGAAACGTTGTCTCAACTCATTAGAAATTATTCCTCCCGGGCGCAATATATCTTGATTTCCCACAATGATGCCGTCATTTCTGAAGCAGATACCTTATTTGGCGTAAGCATGCTTGATGGTGTCAGTAAGATCACCAGCTTGAAGATTTGAGGATTTAGATTAGATTGTTCTATTAGTGGTAGATCGTATGCAGATTTGAAGCAGATTTGAAGCTAAGAAAGGTGATACGATCAGTAATAAAAGAGAATAGTATCAATCATAAAAGAGAGAGTGACATCTGTTTTTGATTAGTATACTGCTCAAGAGGAAAATATATATACTTCTTATCTCCTGTTCGCGTCCATGAAAGGAGTTTCAGATGTCAAGGCGCAGTGCAGGATATGTGGCAGGTCAACGGCTGCATCCGAATTTAGGATGAGTGTTAACCACCGGATGATGGTCTGCCCCTTGTGTTTTTCTGGAAAGACAGCAGCTGAACAGGAAAAGAAAAAAGTTCAAGAAGTGAAGAGACCTGCCGGTTGGGATGAAGTTGATGAATATTTGGCAAAAAATGCCCGTAGAAAGGATCAGGAGGTATCATCTTTTACCCCTATTGCTGGTTCTTCCTTGCTCAAGTATAAATGTCCAGAATGTGATTATTCTACGAAATATGATCCTGATAAAATGGTTCCCGGCAGATGCCCCTATTGCGGCGCTTTGATCAAGGCGAAAAGGTCGTTTTAAGGTATTTGACGTTGGAGGTCACTTTCTTCCCATTCCTTAAAGAACTGCTGCAGGTACTGTTCCATGAATTGATGCCGCTCTTCCGCCATCTTTCTGCCTGTTTCTGTGTTCATCAGGTCTTTCAGCAGCAATAGCTTTTCATAGAAATGATGGATGGTGGAATCTCCTCCATGCTGATATTCTGCAAAGCTTTTGTAATCTCTGACGATCCCCTCAGGATTATAGAACGGCCTTTTTTTATATCCTCCGTAAGCAAATGTCCTGGCAATACCTATTGCTCCTAAGGCATCTAATCTATCCGCATCTTGGACAACCATCGCTTCTTTGCAGCTGAAGATTCGCTTGCTTTTATTTCCTTTAAAAGAGATCTCTTTGATGATGATAGCAATTTTTTCTGTTATCTTTTGGCTAACAGACAACGAAGTCAAGAATTCTCTGGCTTTTCTCGGACCGATCTCTTCATCTCCTCCATGAAACTTCCAGTCGGCAATATCATGCAGCAAGGCAGCAAGCTGTACGATAAAGATATCTGCTTTTTCTTTCTCCGCAATTTTCTTTGCTAAACTGCATACTCTAAAACAGTGCCAATGGTCATGGCCGGAAGTGTCTTGAGCAAGCTGCTCTGTTACAAATTCCCTTGCTTTTTGAAGGATAAGTTCAGTATTCATCTTCATTGCGGCAATCTCCTACCCTTTGATCACAAGATAATCCATATGCTGAACAGGGCTTGATGGAAATATCATAGCCACTAGGGTCTTTATTTGCATAATCTAAACATTCCTGGCAGCAGTCATTATTGATAGTCCCCGTATCATCACTCCCCTTATCATTCTCCTTGGAACTGCATCCAGTGATCATTGCTAGTAAAGAAACAACAGCCAGCACCATGATCAGCCGGATAATCACTTTTTGTCTCATAGCTATTCTCTAAGACTAGATTATTTAAAGGTATTTCTTCGCTTTCTCCATCAATGGCAGAACAGCAAGGACTTCTTCTTTAGTCATCCTTCCTAACTTTGCAAACGATAATTCTCCTTCCGCATTCTTGTTCTGCCTGCTGATCTGCAGCTTTGCTGTTCCTTCATTATACGAAAATACAGCTACCGTAACCACACTTCGGTTAAAGGTAACAGACTCTGAAAATAATTCTTTATCCAAATTTTTATCAAATCCTGCCATTGTTATTCACCACTCTTAAAAATAAGCGGTTCTTTTAAAAATCTATTGTACTCTTTGCTCTTTTCCCTGGTTGTTGATTCCACTGTTCCCCTCAACCGCATATGTTGGCAGGAATGATTTATAGTAATACTGGCCAAACTCCATCATCATAAACGTTTCAATCAAATCTTTAAACTGCTCTCGGATATCCCTGATGACTTTCCGCAATCGCAGCTGATCTAGTGACTCAATGTCAATTTCCATCGTCCAATCACCTATCGTTTTGTGTACTTGGACTATTTCCGGCGTGCTCAGGAGAAAGTGCATCAACTGCTCCTCCCGCTGTTCGCTGAGGTTGTGTAATTTTAAGAAGAGGCGCTCTTTGATAATTCCTAGATGAGTATGGCTGAGAAGATATTGAAAGCCCCGAAGAACTTTTCGCTGCTGCAATCCTTTCCAGAGCATCATCACTGTTTTGATATTCAAATGACATTTTTCTGCCAGAGTTGTCAGGCGCAGAGTTGGATCTTCAATCAGAAAATGAAGAATGCCTAATTCTCGCTGATCCCATTGCTCAGGCACTCTATCGCCGCCGATGACAATACTAATCCCCATGTCCTTGACCATAGATTTATTTTTAAGTAAATACCATTTTGGATAGATATGGCTGACAATGTTCAGAATGACCTTATAATTGTTCAATGCCGGAATTTCAGTAACGATACGGCACAGCTCTTTATGAAAACGTGATGGATTTGGAACGCACATCTCTACGACTAAATCATATTCCCCTTCCAATTCATAAGCAGCAACCACGTATTGGTTAGCACGCAGATGGCGAAGGATCCTCTCTTTCTCCTGGCTGCTGAAGTATCCTCCCTTAAAGTAAACCCGAAATAAAAGCAGGCCAAAGTACGAATAATCGATGATAGCAAATGGCTGGAAGAGCAGCCCTTCTTTCTTCATCATCCCCTGCGTATATTTCACTAACTGCGGGCTCTTTTTTACTGCCAAGGCAATATTGTTTATTCTGGCACGAGCATTTTCTGAGGATAAAAAGAGAATATCTAGGTCTTTTTTGATCATGCTCTCCAAATT
>Ga0209541_10015199_pt1 | contig 11536 bp, 16 predicted proteins | sample RifCSPlowO2_01_FD_184027 | JGI IMG/M metagenome (GOLD analysis project Ga0209541, IMG submission 184027) | Groundwater microbial communities from Rifle, Colorado - Rifle CSP2_plank lowO2_0.1 (SPAdes) (version 2) | ecosystem: Environmental > Aquatic > Deep subsurface > Groundwater | place...
GACCAAACCGGCTACCTCGACATCGAAATAAATTCAACTGGCAAAGTCATTCTCGTTGGCATTCACGATGGCAATAACAACACCAACTTCTTCATCCGCGGCGCAAATTTAGAACTCCCACTACTCGAAAAAGAACTCCAAAAATATAAACTTTTGATTACATTTAACGGCGCCGCCTTTGATTTGCCCAAACTAAAAAAACAACTCAATCTCCAGCTCACCATCCCCCACATCGATCTCAAACCAGTATGCCTAAAACTCAATCTCAACGGCGGATTAAAAGAAATTGAACACATCCTCAACCTCAAACGCCCTTCTCACTTATACGGCAGCCCAATCGAACTCTGGAAAGCCTTCCACGCCTCTGGCGATCGTGAATATCTCCAACTCCTGCTTGACTACAACCGCGAAGACTGTGAAAACTTACAGAGAATAATGGATTATTGTTATAAAAAATTGAAAGAAAATCTAACAGCACATTTTAAATAATACTCTACTATCACAAAAATTATGGGTACATTACCTCGCCATATCACACCAGAAAAAATCATTGGCTACGTCATTGTTCATGATAAAGTATTTCTCAGCTATCATCCAGAAGACGAAAAAGAATTTAGAAAAATAATTTTAATTTTAGCAGTAGAAAACAAAGAAGATCAAACAAAGTTACTTGCTTTAGCTGAAATCTTTCTCCAAGGCTTTCGCAGTGGTATGATTCAAATAACAGAAGCAGGTTCTTATCCCACATTTGATATTAAGACACCCTCCAATCAAAGAAAAGCATTAGAAGTATTAATGGGGCATATCATGGACAACCAAGATGACCTCTTTGTTCTAAAAGTTGTCAGCCCTATCGCCAAAAAATATCCTCTTGCCAAACCCAAATACATGACCAAACAAGAAATACAAGCCATGGCAACAAAAAACGGAATGAAAACTATATAAACACCATTTCGTTTCAACCTAAAATATGACCCACACCATAACCCCCTGGGAAGTCAAAGGCACAATCGATTACGCTCGTTTAATCAAAGACTTCGGTCTGCAACCTCTCCCTCCACTAAACACTTTCCCCCCAGAGTTCACCAAATTCCCACTATTTCGCCGCAATATTATTTTCGCCCATCGCGACCTCAACCGTATCACCGACGCCATCAAACAAAAAAAGAAATTTGTCATGATGACAGGGCTTATGCCCAGTGGCAAATTCCATTTCGGCCATAAAATGGTCGCCGATCAAATCATCTTCTACCAATCATTGGGTGCCAAAATCTATCTCACCGTCGCCGACATCGAAGCCTACAACTCCCGAATCCCCGACATGAAGCAATTACATGACACCGCCATCCACGAATATCTCACCAATTACGTCGCTTTAGGTTTAGACTTAAAAAAATGCGACTTCTATTTCCAATCGAGCCGCTCAACAGACGGTAATAAATCCAACGCCTACTACAGTTTAGCCAACATGCTTGCTCGCCATGTCACATTTAACGAAATGCAAGCAATCTATGGTGAACTTTCCCCCGGCAAAATGAGTTCCGCATTATTACAAGCCTCCGACATGCTCCATCCCCAATTACAAGAATTTGAAGGCTCACCTCTCCCTATCATCGTTCCTGTCGGCGCCGATCAAGACCCCCATCTCCGTTTAGCTCGAGATGTCTCCCAACGCATTAAAGAATTCAAATTCATCCAACTCAGCTCAACCTACCATAAATTCATGCCCGGCTTAGACGGTGGCAAAATGTCCTCTTCCAACGAGAATTCCTATATCGCCTTAACCGACACACCCGAAGACGCCGCAAGAAAAATAAAAAAATATGCCTTCTCCGGCGGCCAAGCAACACTCGAAGAACATCGCAGACTCGGTGGCAATCCTGACATTGACGTCGCGTTCCAAATGCTCCGCTACGGTCTTGAACCAGACGATAAAAAACTCCAAAAAATACATGACGACTATAAATCCGGCAAACTATTAAGCGGCGAATTGAAACAAATCCTCATTGACAAAATAACCCTCTTCCTCAAAGACCATCATGAAAAGCGCGCCAAAGCCGCAAAAGAAGTCGAGAAGTTTTTGAAAGAGAAAGGAATGTAACCATCAATAGCAAAAAGCTAATCCGAAACTCTTAGATATAAACTAAAAAATCATGAAAATAAACCTCTTCACCCCAACAATGTACACTTTAGAAAGCATAAGTTACGGCTTAGCCGCACTCGGAGTCTCCCAAATTGCATATGGAATAATGGCAAAAGATAATGCCGCGATACGAGAGGGGTGTATTTTTACCGCAACCTGGAGTCTAGGTGCATACGCCGCAATAACCGCTCGTGAAACCTACCCCCTACAAAAAAGAATAGATGAATTACAACATCAATATCGACAATTGCAATCGCAATTAGAACAAAAATTAAATTAATCCTCTTCTAATCTTTTGAGTGCATTTAACACAAAAAATGCCCTCTCGCACGTTCTCTTTATAAACCTCAAACGCAACCTTTAAAAACACTAAAATATTCATTCAATTATAGAGGTGATAGAGTGGCAAAAGCAAAAAAACAACGAAAAAGTAAACGTACTGCTTCAAAACGCGTAGATAAAAGTTGGCACCCTACACCATTAAAAGGCAGTTTCATGCTCATTTCCATGCTTGGTATTCTCGTCAGTTATTATCTCATCTACCCTAAAAGTCTTAATTTTGGTACATCCTCAATGATTATCTTCATAATCATGTTCATCGCATCATTAATCAGCATGACCAAAGCCCCTATAATCGATGAGAGGCTCTAAACAATGGCAAAATCTGAAAAAATCAACTGGAAATTTCCCGCTCGCAGCGTCTTTTATATGCGTTTGGAAATATTTATGATTGTCGTATTAACTGCATTCATCTTCTACCTCTCTTTTGGCTTCACCCAAGGCTGGTACACCGTGTTATACGCACTCTTATTTGTAGTAGTATATATCATCATCGCCAATTTGATGCAGTTGATTCGCCAAGTCGAAGACGCCTACCAAATAACCGCATCCGAAATCAAAATCACCCGTAAAACCCGCTTCTCAAACAAAAAAGTGCGTGTCGCTTTAAAAGACGTCACCGGCCACAAATTAAACAAATGGTTTTTGGGCGGCTACCTCTTCACCAAAAACGGCCCACATATGCTTTATTTTAACACCAAAAAAGAATTGGAAGGCTTTGAAGGAATAATCAAAAAATACGTCAAATTACCAAAGAAAAGAAAGTAATAATAATTAAGAAATCCACTATTCTTTTTTTAATATTCTACATTTTCACTTCTTCAAATCAAACTTCTCTTTCGCCCTCGATTCCTTCCAAAACACCACATGTGACGCCCGCTTCTCAAATAACGCAATTGCAATGCGCGCCACATTATCATCCGTATTAACTCCATGTTTTATAGCAACAATTTTCGCTTCTGCTAAACACATATTCATGATCTGAAAATTCTCCTCACAGCACTGCTCTTCACACCTCTTCTCCTCCTCCACCGTTAAAAACACCTCTTCCCAGAGTGGATAAGTAGTACCCGGAACTGTGCGCGGAAACGTCTTTGAAAAAGCCATATAACCCCGTAATATCAATTGATTTAAAAGAATTACGCTACTCAAAGAGTAAGATTTATATGGTCTAAGACTTTCTTCCACACCAGATGAAAAAAAAGCCCAAAAGAGTTAACATGACTAACAAAGTGTTCGCTGAAGAAAAACGTATTGAACGCTTAGAAAAAAAAGAACTCGCCAGCCTGCAAAGCCTTAAAAAAGAAATCGAAAAAGACGTTGAAGTCCACCCCCTCACCAAAATCACCCGCGCCGATGTTGTGCGCAGCATGATTGGCGCAATTATTGGCACCGTCGGCCACTTTGCTTTCTTCTACGGCGTTGAATTAGCCGAAAAAATCACTTTTGGCAGAGCAACAGTGTTATATCTTCTATCTTTATTAGTCGCGTTTTTGTTCATGTACTATTCCGGCTTTCGCAAAGTCAAAGAAATCCGCGTCATGCGCTTCATTCCAATCCGTGTGGTTGTCATCTACTGCATCTCCTTACTTGTCGTCGTCGGCACTTTATATCTATTTGGCTTCATCGACACAACCACTCACTTTGAATTGATCTATAAAGCCACCGCCACAACCTCCCTGTTAGCCGTTTTAGGCGCAAGTACCGCCGATATCTTGGGCAAAGGTGAATAAAAATGGGTGACTTGCCAAGCTACGTGAAAAATATTGCCCAAGTATACGAAGGTATTGCCTCACAGATTGAAAATTTATTGATAGTATTAAATGATAAAGGAATGCAAGGTCATGAGCATCAGATATTAGCAGATAGAATTAACAACTATTTAGCCGCTTTCGAGCAAAGCGTAAGAACAGAAGGCCTATTGGTAAAAAAATTAGCACCAGATAAAAGAAAACGTTTTTTATTTTTATTAAATGATCAGATTAAACAGATTAAGCGTTTAAAGACGTATATTACTATATCAAAGAAAAAACCAACACCCGAAATAATCAAAGCAGTCAATGAGTTATATACCAAAATCCGCGAAGAAATAGCAGGAGAAGAAGCATTACTCAAATAAGAGAATAAATAATTGTAACCTAGTTTGTGAGTCGTGGCGTGCGGCGAGGCAGGGGTTGCTTTCCAAATAGGAAAGTCACGAACGAAACGTAGTGGAGTGACTCGATCCTACGGGATGCCGAGTAGGATAAATTCCACAGAATTTAGCCGTCGCACCGCCGCAAAAAGAATGTAAGTATCTTTTCTTCTCAAACCCCATCTCAACGTTTATAAATCACTCTTCTTTTCCTCTAACTATGGCCCAATTCTGGCGACACGTCAACATCGTACTCACCAAAGCAGACTTAATCATCGAAGTACTTGACGCCCGCATGATTGAAGAATCACGCAACAAAGAAATTGAATATAAAATAATCGAACGCGGCAAAAAAATATTATACGTCATCACCAAATGCGATTTAGTCAACCTCGCTCAGATAAAACAAGCCCAAAAAACCCTCAAACCCAGCGTCTTCATCTCCAGTACAGAAAAACTTGGCACAACAATTCTTAAAAAGAAAATCATGGAAATCAGCCATGGCGAAAAAATCACCGTCGGTGTTGTCGGCTACCCGAACGTCGGTAAATCCTCATTAATCAACGCCCTATCGGGAAGAAGCTCCGCCCGCACTTCGTCAGAAAGCGGTTTCACCAAAGGCATGCAAAACGTTCGCGTTAACAACAAAATCCTGCTCATTGATACGCCAGGGGTATTTACCACCGAAGACGAAACCGAATATAAATACGTCAAACTCGGCTCAATTGATTACGCTAAAGTCAAAGACCCCGAAACCGCTGCATTACAACTAATTCAAGAAAAAACAGATGAAATCAAAAAAATATATAAAGTGACCGGCGATGATGAAGAAGAAATCCTCAACCAACTTGCCATCCTCTTCAACAAAATAGGCAAAGGCAACAAACCTGATTTAGACGCAACTTCCCGTCTTCTACTCCGCGAATGGCAGACCGGAAAAATGAAAAAAGCCTATGGTAATAAAGAAAAATAATCAAAAACACCAAACCCCTCATTCCCCACCTATCTACTACCAATGACAAACCCCATAATCGAAAACATCACCCCACAACAAGCAAAAGAACTTCTAACCAAAGATACAACTAATACCATCCAAATTCTCGACGTCCGCACATCTGAAGAATACCAAAAACAACACCTCCCAAACGCCATAAACATCGACTTCTACCAACCCAACTTCCAACAACAGCTCGCCCAGCTTGACCCCAATAAAACTTATCTCGTCCATTGCCGTTCCGGCGGCAGAAGCACCAAAACTGTCCACCTAATGTCGCAACTCCACTTCCGATATCTTTATAATGTAGTTGGCTTCCTCTTTCCCGAATAAGAATTGGTCAAAAAACATGAGAAAAGACATAATTGTATTGGTTGTCACATCCCAAGATAATATCCTCTTGCTTCATCGTCATACAACCAAACGCTACGAACCAGGTAAATGGGAATTCTCCGTATCATTAGCCAATGAAAGCAATAAATCTCTTGAACAACAAGCCAAAGATAATTTAATGTTTGATATCGGTCTACATGGCTCATTACTTCGCAAAGGCCGTGAATATGCAATCAAAATCCAAGAAGACGAATGGACCGTCCATCCCTTCTTATTTTCCTGTTCACAATCCGTTGTCGCCATCCGTAAAACCGACCACTCCGAATGCAAATGGGTCCCCCTCACTGATATTGATAAATACCCGCTCGTCGAAGGCTTAACTAAAAATCTTGTTTCAGTAGGATTATCTAAATCGGTTTAATACTTAAATCGTTTTTCAAATTTATTTATTCTAATATTCTCCAAATTTTTGTTCACACTCTAATCTCTCTCCACACCATCTCATCTTCCCTAATTTGAAAATACTCTCTAGTAAACCCAACCACCTCGCGAATCGAAAACGGCTTGCACGTATACGTATCAATTGTCAACAACGGCTCATTCACCCCACCCCACGCATTCGCAGGATACGTATAAAGATGACACCCCGACGTCTTCCAATGCACCCACCCCGCGTAGCCACATTCATGTGCCGATCGTGTATACGGCCCGCCAATAATCTCCATCTGAGATATCCGCGCCAATTCAATCAAATATTCTTTAATCTGTGGCGGCTCAACAATCCTCTCTGTAATCGCTTCCATCATCAACCGTTGACGAATAATGTTTGGTGCAAGATTTCTCCACGCCGGTTCAATTATGGTATCTAAAGTATGGTCCAAATCTAGCTTATTTGTCATTATGGGGTAGTTTTACAAAATAAAGTACTTATATTTATTCATCAATTTTTACGATTTCAAGCAAAATATTTAAATAAAATAGCTATTTTTCTTACTTTATGAACAAATTAGATAAGATGGATCAAAAAATTCTCCAACTATTAGACTGGCATGGCCGTATGCCTCTCAATCAGATCGCCAAAAAAATCGGCTCAAATAAAGATGTTGTTGCCTATCGCATAAAAAAGATGGAACAGGCCGATATCATCACCCGCTATTTCCCCGTGTTAGATATGAGTAAATTAGGCTATCATACCTCACGAATATACTTCGATTTGGAAGAAATGAATCAATCAGAAGAAAACTCATTCGTCCAATTTCTCGACGAAAAAATAAACGCCGGTGTAATCTTTCGCATGGATTACCCTTATCGCCACGGCATCATCATCTGGACAAAATCCATCTACGAAATCGAACCCCTCCTCCTCCAAATTAAACGCCACCTCGGTAAACACCTCCTCCGCTACAACTACACCCTCTTCTGCACCTATAAAATGTATCCTAAAGACTATCTGTTTGGTAAAAAACATCACGACACCTCTTATCTAAACAAACCCAACGAAAAACAAGAATACAATCAAGACTACGAACAAGAAGAATACGACATCCTCAAACTCCTCGCCGATGACGCCCGCATCTCAACCGTCGAATTAAGCCGTATCCTTAACATCCCCCAAACCACCATCTCTCATAAACTCAAAAAATTAGAACAAGAAAAAATAATCCTCGGCTACCGCGCCCAGATCAATTATGCTAAATTAGGATATACTAATTATTTCCTCGAAATATATCTGGAAGAAAATACCGAATTAAAACAAATCGAATCCTGGACCAACACCCATCCTCATACTGTTTGGCTGCAGAAAGTCATCGGCACCTGCGATATCGAAATTGAAGTCGAAGTCAACGGCAGGCAACAACTCGAACAACTCCTCCAAGAGCTACGCCGTAGATTCCCCTCCATTCGTAAAATTATATTCTTCTCGCAGGAATATAAAAAAATGACATTTTTGCCAGGGTGAATTTTGTTGAATTATTCATATTTCCCAATCTCCCACCGAAAGGTTTTTATAGTAAACACATTACCATAGCATTACAATGGTAATGGACACAATTCAAGTAAGATTAAGTCATGGTATTGTCGAAAAAGTAGACGATTTAGTGCAAACGGGTATGTATGCAAATAGGTCAGATGTTATTCGCGACGCCGTACGCAGATTAGTATTAGATAAATTAATAGGTATTATTCCTAATACTGGTGATTCTGTAAAAGAAGTAAAAGAAATACGAAAGAAACTCTCGAAAGAAAAATTTAATGTAGACAAAATAAAAAAGATTGCGGATTAATTCACTTCTTCCCATACTCTTTAGAAAACAATTCCACCAATCGCCCCGCCATCTTATCCCCAATCCCCTCAACTCGCATCAACTCTTCTGTAGAAGCATTCACCAGTTTAGTAATCGAACCAAACCGCAAAAGTAACACCTTCGCCGTCTTATATCCCACGTTCGGCAGCGAAGACAAAAAATACTCCTGCAACTCTTCAATCGTATGCGGTTTGCGCTCATGCAGCGATACATCAGAACCTTTCTCCTGCTCCCGTTTAGCCATAATCGCAAGTAACGACGCCGTCTCCTTCGGATTCTTTGTATACAATATCGGAATCCCAAAATCAAGCACAATACACGCAATCATTCCACGAATTGAATGCGGATGCACTTTTCGCTGCGCATAAATATCCTCTTCACCCTCAATCACCAGAATAGATTTCGCGAAATGCTGCTTCAACCCCTTCATCTGCTCAAGCAATCGCCCATCAAGTAACGAATCCACAAAATCAGGCACTTTCTTCAACTCCACCGCCAAATTTCCCGATAAAATATAATCCGCCGACTCCAGCTGTGCCGTTTTCACCGACACATTCAACTCCATCAACTCTTTCACAACTTTATTATCTTTCTCCCGATGATCCGCAAGTATCGTCACCAATTTATGTTCAGCCATAGTCGGTGCAGGTTCAATAAATCGCTCAAGTGTTCCTATATTTGCCTCTTTTTTTCCCAATTCCAGTTCTCTTTTCAACACCGCAAACTGCGTCTTCAACGTCTGCAAATGCCGATGCATCTTCTTCTCTTTGTGATGCGCACTCCATCTATACGCCTCATCTCGCGTTCCTTTGGTTACCAGCACCGTCACTTCCCCTTTCTCTAACCGTCCCGTTCGCCCACGTCGTTGAATCGAGCGAATCGCACTAGGCACCGGCTCATAAAAAATAACTTTATCAACTCTAGGAATATCCAACCCTTCCTCGGCAACTGAGGTCGCAATCAACACGTTAAACCCTCCTGCCCGAAACCTATCTAAAATTTCTTTCTGTTGTTTTTGCGAAAACCCTAACCCATTTTTTTTCGCCTGCCCAACAAAAATATGATTGGATATCCCTAATCCATTCAATTCATTCACAATCGTTTCCGCCGAATCCCGAAACTGCGTAAAAATAATCACTTTCGCAGAAGCATCCTCAACTAACAACGGTTGCACTAACGACGCCAACTTCTGCAGTTTGGGATGCTTGTGCTGCTCCTGCGCCAACTTCTCACACAATTTTGCCGCCGCTTTAAAATTCAAATCAAGAGCAAGATTCTTCGTCGCCTTCGTCTTGCTCGTCAACGCCTCGGCAAACATCTTTGTAAAATACTTCTGCAATGGCACAATCCCTTGGCTCTCAAGCAACTCCAACGCATGTTCAATTTTCACACACTCCGCAAGTAACGACAGCGAACGAAACGTCTCCATCTCCTGATCTCCAGAACTAATTTTCTTCTGCAGCTCCCCTTGCAATCGTAACAACTCCCCTTTATTCATCTCAAGCGAAGACACACATCCAAGCACTTTCATCTCCTCTAATTTCATCTGCAACGCCGCCTTCAACAGCTTCGAAACTTGTATATACGACTCCGGAAAATCCACTTTTACCCAATTAAATTCCACCTCTTGCACATACTGCGCTACATCCACATCATCTTCGGTACGCACTTCCACTTTTTCAATATGTAAACATTGACACAACTCTTTAATTTTTTCTAAATCACTTCCCGGCGACGCCGTTAACGCAAGAATCCTTCCCTGTTTCGCCACCTTCTCATACTGTTCAGCCAGCCACACATACGAATACTCCCCCGACGCATGATGCGCCTCATCAAAAATAAGTAATGACACCTCGTCCAACTTCACCCGCCGATTAATCACATCATTCTCAAGCCCCTGTGGCGTACTTATCACAATCTTAGCTGTAGTCCACAACTGCGCTCGCTTCTCAGGTGAAACCGACCCCGTAAACAACACCATCTCTTCAGCTGGAATCATAAAATGCTTCTGAAACGTTGCCAAATGCTGCTCACAGAGCGGCTTTGTCGGCGCAAGTAACAGAATCTTCAAATCCGGATACTTCATCAACCGCTGCACACAAAGCATCAACGCAATCGCCGTCTTTCCTAATCCTGTAGGCAGCACAACTAACGTATTATAACCTACTGTCGTGTTAAAAATCGTTTGCTGGTACAATCGCGGGCTGAAGTCTTTGAGCATAGTAAGTGTTGGTCTAGTCTATTTAAGAGATTTGTGGGGGTGAAAGCGTATCCAACGGACTATTCACACGCGTATATTTCGGATGAGCTAAATGCGCATATATCATCGTTGTTTCTAGTCTGCTATGACCTAATAATTTACTTACTTCGATAAGTGAATAGCCGTTCTCTAAAAGATGCGTCGCAAATGAATGACGCAAACTATGCGGAGTTATATTTTTAGTAATTCCTGCTCTTCTCTTTGCGTTTTCCACAATCTCACGAATTGAACTATCACTATAATGATTTTCTTTATAGCCAGAGAAGAGCCAATCTTCTAAATGTAGATTATGACTTATAATCCATTGTTGTAACTGTATCTTTAACATTTGTGGGATAATAAACATTCTATCCTTGCCACCTTTCCCATTACGAACCCAACCATACCCTGTGTCAAAATCAAGATCTTTTACTCTCAAAGACACAATTTCGCTCACTCGAAAACCAGAACCATACGTAAGCATAATCATCATTTTATGTTTCGGATTTTCAATACAATCCAAAAAGCGCACCATCTGCTCTTGAGTTAAAAATTCAGGCAACCTCTTTCTTGTTTTAACCGCAGGAATACGAAGACATAGATTTCGTCCTAATACATTACCATAAAAGAACCTCAGCGCATGAATATAGACATTAATCGTACTCCCTGCCCGATTCCATTTAATCTGTTGTAATATAAACCGTTCAATATGTTCTTTATTGACTTGGTGCGGCTCAAGATGTAAAGTTCGCAGGAATTTCGTCACAGCATATACATACGTTTTGATAGTTTCCGCCCGTAATCCTCTACGTAATCCTTCTCGCCATAATAATCCCTCAATATCCATATTTATCAAGTATTTAGGGGATTTATATACTTTGTCCGCAGTTGACCAGTGACCAGTGGCTTTTTGAGCGTAATAGGTAATTATTTCTGATGGAATTCCAGGATAACAGTTACGTACCTCTGGGCTCTGCTACAGTGCCCAATACCCCCATTTCTGCGACACACAGCCAGAATGGGGATAAGAAGAGTTAAGTCCAATAAC
>Ga0209541_10015203_pt1 | contig 11535 bp, 17 predicted proteins | sample RifCSPlowO2_01_FD_184027 | JGI IMG/M metagenome (GOLD analysis project Ga0209541, IMG submission 184027) | Groundwater microbial communities from Rifle, Colorado - Rifle CSP2_plank lowO2_0.1 (SPAdes) (version 2) | ecosystem: Environmental > Aquatic > Deep subsurface > Groundwater | place...
CTTTTTTTCTGCTTGACCAGCAGCTCTGCGATATGCTCCCCTACCCTTCCTCCTCCGCAAATAATGTAATGGTCCTTCATTTTCTTAATGCGTTCCATGAGCCTCACTCCTGTAAAATATTTTGTAAATTGCCCTTCAATCATAAGATCGAAGGATGTCCATAATGCAAACCATATGATAACAACGCCAAAGAGCAATATGATGAGATGCAATGCCTTTGCTATGCCTATGTACTCGTATGATGCTGCGAATGTCAATGTCTCCAAGGTGCGGATGAAACCTTCCAATGGAGTTATCCTTAGAATCAGCGCATAGCCTATAGTCCCGATAAGAATTGTGCCTGCAATCATCTCCACAAGCAACTTGATCTCCTTGCTTATTGGAAATAAATCAGCAACATCTTCCTTTGCCATGCTCACCTCTCTTATGGAAGAGGACTTTCTGAGATTTAAATACTTTTAGATAAATTGCTGGAGCAGGAAGTTTACCACAATATATCCCAGATAAATTGCAATCAGCCAGCCTGCGTTAGAACGCCTTATTGCCCTGTTCTTTTCAATCAAGGTTATGACTGCAAACATGCCCAGAACCATGAAAAATCCTATGGAAGCAACAACCCAAATGTTCAGCAGGATTGGCTGGATCAATGCAATTGTTCCCACTACCAATGTGGAATCTATGACAACATTGCCAAGAATGTCGCCTAGCGCAAGCTCGCCATGGCCGTCGCGAACAGCACGCAGTCCAAATGTTAATTCCGGAAGAGTTGTGCTTAATGCAAGAAGGATTAATCCAATGAATATCTCAGGCACCAAGAAAGAGATTGCCAGCTTTTCTGCATATTGAACTGCATAATTTGCGCTGATGAAAAGCACTGCGATGCTCAGAAGGAAAATAAATAAGTTAATGAGAGCATGGTTTCTTTTAACCTTGTCTACCTTGTGGAAATGGTATCCTTCCTGAAAGATATGGTAGAAGAAGATTGCACAGAGAAATACCAGGACAAATCCATCCATGCGCGAAAGCTCGCCGTCCAATGCCAATATTATAGGCAGCGCTGCCAATGTCAAGTAGAAGAAATCGTAGCGGATTGCCTTTGTGCTTACGCTGATGTTTCCGCCTACTAATACAATAATTGCGATGATTAATGTAAGGTCTGCGACATTGCTTCCTAAAACTGTACCCAAGCCAATGTCTGCAACGCCTCCTAATGCTGAGACTATGCCAATGAAATATTCTGGGAATGTGGAGACTATGCCTACCACCAGGAAGCTGATGACAAATTCGCTGATGCCTAGAGACCTGCCTACCTGCGCAATGGAACGGACTGCATATTGCGAGCTTTTAACTAATCCAAGGCATGCTAGCAAGAAAATTCCTATCTCTTCAATCACCATCTTTTTCCCTGAAAAATCAAAGCGCCAAAGAATTTAAGCTTTTGGTTCTGTCTTTCCGAGGAAGATTTCTATTGTTGAGACGCGGACAATCTTATTCTCCTTGTTTGTAAATTCCTCGCTGTTGATCCTGATATTCCTGACGTCTGCGTGGCCTTCAAGAAAGCGCTTGCATGCTACTTCTGCTATGTCCACTGCCCTGCTGATGAATTTTCCCCTTGCCTTGATGCAGACTTCCTGCGCGCCCTGGGTTGTGAACTGCATCACGACTCCTGTCACGTAACGCATGTAAGCTGGAGCTTATTTCATGAACGGACGGGAGCCAACGAAGATAGTATTGATGTCATCCTTGTTCAGCTTCTGAGATTCATCCATGCTGTCAAACCCCCATTGTCAATGATGGCTAAGAAATCCCCAGATGGCTGAATATATAAGCTTTCTTTAAATTTCTTCTATAGCATTTCCTGATGCGACAACAAATCGCACTGCAAACCCAAGGTGCAAGAGTGCTGAGACCAGGGCCATGTGCTCCCTGCCTGCTCCAGAACTTGTGTTAACAGCTACTTCTGTGCCTTTCAATTTTCCTTTCAATTTGGCCTTGATTTCATCACGCAACTTTATTACATCCTGCTCGAGGTCAAGCACAATTACTTCTGTGCCTTTTTTCAAGGAAGTGAATTTTTCCTTGCCGAAATCATTGGTAATCAGGTAGATTCCTTCCCAGTCATGCTGGTTCATAACAGCTGTGACTTCCTTCCAGGTTCCCTTTCCTGTTGATAAGCATGCAACTAACTGCGTCATGGTTAGCTGCTAATGAATCATATTTATAAGATTATCTCCAGAAGGCCAAATGTTTTCTTGACTGCTGCAAGTGACAGGGGTTAGGTTTAAATAACTTCCTTCTTCTGCTGGCAGAATGCGAAGCTGGATGTTCACTGTGCTGCTGGCGTTTTTAGTGATGCTGGCAATTTTTATTTCTGGATGCGTGGAGCAGTCTGACTTGAACAAGGATGTTGATGCATTGAAGCAAGAAGTTAAGGAGCTGCGCAGCAAAATTTCCTCGCTTGAGGTCAAGACAAGCCAGATGAGCTCCGGGCAGCTGATTAATACAAGCGAAGAGGAGAATTCTGCCTGCAATGGCGATTATGAAGAGGCAAAATCAAACTTTCTCCATGTCAGGGACCAACTGAAGATCTTGCAGAGCAAATACCTAGATGGCAGCAAGGCGCATGTGCTTGCTGAAATTGCGCTTGAAAAGGCTGAGCAAGACCTTAAGGAAGCGAAGGATGAAGATGATGTCGGGAATGTGACTGTTGAGGACCTTGAGGATGAGCGCGACCAGAGAGAAGATGAGCTTGATGACAGAAAGGACAAGCTTGATGATTCTGAGAATGAAATGAACAGCCTTGAAAACCTTTTCGAGCAGATAAAAGCTGAGTTTATCTTCCTTAGCGAGAAGTGCAAAGAAGATTTTGAGTTCGAGGATGATGCGTGCATACAGGAAAAGAACGATGCGCAGGCAAGCTTTGACGATATTGACAGCAAGATTGACAGCAAGAAGGACGAGATTGAGTCCAAGGAGAATGCAATTGATGATGAGGATGATGAGGATGACCGGAAAGACCTTGAGGATGAGCTGGATTCCCTTGTGCATGAGCTTGATAAATTAAAATCTGAGCAGGACGTTGCTGAAGAGGGGCTTTCTTTGATAAGCTACAGGTGCAACCGCTAGTTTACATCTTGCGGCCTTTCTTCCAGGATAATTTTGACTGTTTTCTCTGCTTTTTTCCCGTCTTCTGCTCTTTCAATAATTATTGTCACTGTTGTTCCTGCAGGAATCCATCCTACAATATTCTTTAGCTGGTTTGCGCTTGTTATCTGCCTGGTGTCCAGCTCCTTGATTATGTCTCCTGGCTTGATGCCTGCTCTTGCTGCAGGGCTGTCTTCAAACACGCTTGTGACGTTTGCTCCTGGGATAATGCTGCCTTTTCCATGCTTCTCGTCAAAGAAGATGATGTCTGCGATCCTGACCCCTAGAAAACCACGGCTGATGTTCTTGTGCCCTATTAGCAAAGGAGCTACGTGCTTGGCGATGTCTGCCGGGATTGCAAATCCCAGGCCTATGCTTGTGATTGATCTTGATGAGTCTGCGGGGTCAGTGTAGGTTGAATAGATGAAAGTGTTGATGCCAATGACTTCTCCCTTGATATTGACAAGAGGACCACCTGAATTTCCAGGGTTGATTGATGCGTCAGTCTGGATGTAATCACGGTAGACTGTCGGGCCACGATCCCTGTTCTTTGCTGAGATAATGCCTGAGGTGATGGTGGATTCCAATCCCAATGGGTTGCCTATTGCCAGGACTTTTTCCCCGACCTTTGCTGAATCTGAGTCTCCGAATGTGACTACTGGAAGGCTTGTTGCGTTAATCTTGATGACTGCAAGATCTGTTGGGGCATCTATTCCTATGACTGTTGCTGCGTAAATCTCGTTGCTTGGAAGGATGACGCGCATCTGCGTGGTGTTTGCTATGACATGGTTGTTTGTTAAGATATAGCCATCTTCTTGTATAATCATGCCTGAGCCGTAAGATGCTGAGTCGTTGTCTGCTGCAGTAATGGCAACTACTGCTGGGATGACGTTTTCTGCAATATGAACATATTCCTCTGCGATGTCCGCTTCTAGAGTTTTTTTCTGTTCTGTCAGGCGAAATGCTGCAAATCCGATTATAATTGCAAGCAGGAGAAGAATGACCAATCTTTCAATTAAGAGGCGATGGCGCAGCTTCATTCTCAAATCTTTTATTTTTTCTATCTATAAATGTTTACTTTTGCTAATGCACTGCACGAGAAACTCTGGATCACCTCTTTTTCCTTCCAGTCTCCAGAGGTATCTGATAATATTAAGGCTGGTTCTTTAAATAGATTCTTTTCCTTTTGCATGGATTTTACATCCTATATGTTATGCAAAGATTTTTATAAATAAAGGAATGGTGTGCGTGCATGAAGAAGCAGACAGTTGCCAGAGATGTGCCTCTTGCAGAGCTGACGTTAAGGAAGTATGCAAAGCCCAGCGAGATGCCTAGAAGAGAGCTAATCAGGAGATTGTGCCTGAGTATTGGGCTGCTGCAGACAGGAGATTCGCGCGACATTGTTGTTGATATTCTGCAGGCTTTGCTGGATGCCAGGCGTGGGAAGGAGATGCTTGATGCTGAGCAGATTAGGGAGAAGGCAATTGCTTTGCGCACAGCTGCTGGGTTGCCGCTGCAGGGAATTGCTTCATCGAATGTGAGAAGGCAGCTGAAGAGACTGAGAGACTTGTTCCTGGCAGAGAAAGTTGTGAACCAGTACAGGATTGCTGAGTTTGAAAGCTTGCCTTTCCTGTTTGAAGAGAAAATAAAAAAATACTACCTTCCTTCCATACTTACAAGAATTGAGGACTATGTGAAAGCGCTTGAACCATGATTTATGAGCCTAAAGAAGATTCTTACCTGCTTCAGAAGTTTGTGAAGAAATATGCTCTTGGAAGAGTATTGGATATGGGCGCCGGGTCTGGAATACAGGCCAGGACAGCACTGCAGAGAACAAGGGATGTGCTTGCTGTTGACATAAATCCAGAGGCTGTTGAGCATTGCAAAGAGCAAGGCATTCCTGCACTGCAGTCTGACTTGTTTGATAAGGTTGAAGGCAAGTTTGATGTCATTATTTTCAATCCTCCTTACTTGCCTAGAGATGAGAGGGAAGACAAGGAGAGCAGCTTAATCACAACTGGAGGAAAGAAAGGTAGCGAGGTGCTTGAGAGATTCATGAATAATGCTGGCCTATATTTGGCAGATGAAGGGAAAATATTGACTGTTGTCAGCTCCTTAACACCAGATGCAGAAAAAATAATTACAAGGAATGGCTTCAGATTCACTATCCTTGGCAAACAATCAGCTGCTTTTGAACAGCTTGTTGTTTACTTGATTGAGAGAGGCTAATCCTCGTCATCATCGTCACTGGAATCGTCATCGTCACTGTCGTCATCATCCCAGTCAAAGTCCTCGTCGTCATCTTCGTTGTCATCTGTCCGCAACAACCAGAGGCCCTCATTGTCCATATATCTCTCCCCCTTCTTGTTTTTTTGGATTTCTCCCCTCAATGCTGATTGATTTGGGAGTGATCAGGAGCAGGCCCGGATTCAATGCAATAATGTCGCCCTCAAATGTAGATGTTGCCTGCTTGATGTCTGAGAGGCACTTCTTTAGCTGGTCCTTATTGCCGAAGTAGCCTATGTTTAGCATGATAATGGTCTTGCCGTCAGCAATTGCTGCTTTGATGTTCTCAATATCATTTTCCTGCATCAGCTTGAAGAACCTGACTGTCAGCTTGTCCTTACTTGCTTCCCTAAGGTCAACGAATTCTTCATTAGGAGCCTGCTTTTTCTTCCAGAAGAACATGCTTCCCATCCATCGCCATCCACCTATTAAAGCTTTATGGTTTTCATTCCCTGAATTTTCCCCAGGCAAGCCACAAGGTTTATAAATGGCCTGTCCGAGAAGGCAGTTACCCGCGTGCACTACGCTCTGTGCGTAGGAGGGGTTTATGGACAAGAAAGCTATTGCTGAAACTCTGGACTATCTGAAGGCGCATTCTCCTGCCAGGAAATTTGTGCAGAATGTTGACCTGATTATAACTTTGAAGAATCTGAACATTAAGAAGGACACTGACAAGGTCCTGATATTTACAGTGCTGCCTCATGGGCGGGGAAAAAAAGTAAAGATTGGGGCATTTGTCGGGCAAGAGCTTTTGACTAGCGCAAAAGCAACTTGCGATGCTGTCATTCTTGGTACAGATTTTGCTAACTATAACAAGAAGGCTATGAAGAAGCTTGCGCAAAGTGTTGATTTCTTTGTTGCGCAGGCCACTTTGATGCCGCAGGTTGCAGCAACATTCGGCAAATTGCTTGGGCCAAGAGGAAAAATGCCAAATCCAAAGGCAGGATGCATTGTGCCTCCGACTGCTGACTTGAAGCCTGTTGTGCAAAGGCTGCAGAAGACTGTGAAACTGGAAACCAAGAATGAGATGATATTGCGCGCTGTTGTAGGGAATCAGCAGAGCAAGGATGAAGAGGTTGCTGAAAATGTTCTGCATGTGTACAATACAGTGCTGCATGCACTGCCTCAGGAAAAAAACAACATTGCCCAGGTCTTGGTTAAGTATACAATGGGACCTGCTGTTGAGGTAGGGAACCTGCCAAAAGAACAAGATGCGAAAGCTGCAGCCCAGGCTGCAAAAGGAGCCAAGCATGGAGCATAAGCCGCACGTGCACAGCTGGAAGAAGGAACAAGTGCAGCATCTTGAGCAGCTTTTCAAGACATATCCGAATATTGCTGTTGCCAACTTAGAAGGGCTGCCTGCCAGGACATATCAGATTGTCAGAAAACAGCTGCGCGGAAAGGTAGAGTTCATTATGACAAGGAAGGATTTCATGATCAAGGCATTAGAGCAGATTAAGCCAAAGAATCATGAGCAGCTTCTCAAGCATCTTACCGGGGTTCCTGCATTGTTGTTTACGCATGAGGATCCATTCAGGCTATACAAGCTTGTGGACAAGAGCAAGACTGACGCATTTGCGAAGCCAGGGCAAATTGCACCATATGACCTTGGCATTGATGAGGGGCCTACCAAGTTTACTCCTGGACCGATGATTGCCGAGTTCGGGCAGATGGGAATAAAGACTGAAGTCAAGGAGGGGAAGATATCTGTCAGGACTGCCAAAATCATTGTGGAAGGGGGCAAGGCCATAACTGACAAGGTCGCTGCGTTTTTGCAGAAGATGGAAATCAGGCCAATGAAAATTGGCATGAATATTGCGCTTGTCTATGAGAAGGGGGAGATTATTCCTAAATCAGTGCTTGCTGTTGATGAAAGCCAGTACATCCAGGCAATTACTCAAGCTGCCAGGGACTCTATTGGACTGGCATTGCACATTGGCTATGCGACTCCAGAAACAATCAAGATGCTGCTAAGCAAGGCAGATGCGCAAGCGCGCTCTGTTGCAAGGGAAGGGAAGCTGCTTACTCCTGAAACTGCTAAAGAAGCTTTAGCTGAGGCTGAGGCGCAGGCTGCGAATGTGCAGCAGGCTGCAGGCCTGAAATAGGAAACCTTAAAAATGGAACAATCAAAAAATAAATATCACAATCAACTTAGGGGGTATTAACCTATGGAACTTGTCTATACTGCAATGCTCTTACACAAAGCTGGTAAGGAAATCAACGAAGCCAATGTAAAGAAGGTAGCTGATGCTGCTGGCTTGAAAGTCGACGATGCACAAATCAGGGCATTGTGCGCTGCTCTTCATGGTGTTGACATAGAGAAGGCAATCAAGGAGGCTGCATCTGTTTCTGCTGCGCCTGCTGCAGCTGCTCCTGCACATGAGGCAAAGAAGGAAGCACCGAAGGAAGACAAAAAAGCGACTGAAGAGCAAGCTGCGGCCGGCCTTAGCAGCCTCTTCGGGTAGGATAGCCTTCATATTTCTTTTTTTCTTTTCACAAAGCTTTTAATCAACGATTTTCCCTTTTTTCCCATGGACCATCAGCAGGCATTGCAACAAGCACAATTGCTTCAGAGCGAGATTATACCATTACAGCAGCAACTGCATGCATTGCAGCAGAGAAAGGAAGATGCATTTTCTAGGAAAGAACAGTTGAAGCAGCAAGTGCGGGATCTAGGGAATAAGCTAAAAGAATTCAGGGCAAAGAGAGACCAGCAGAGGTCTGGTGTGGAAGATGCGCGAAAATCAAGAGATGAAGCTAAAAAAACTGTTCAGACTTTGAAAGAGCAACTGAAAAATTTGAGACAGAAAAAATCTGCACTGCTTCAGAAGCAGGAATTCCGCGGAAACCCAGAAACTCTAAAAAGCAAAATTGAGAAGATGGAACTGAGCATTGAAACTGAAGGATATGACTATGAGAAAGAGCAGAGGGTGATGGAGCAGATCAAGAAATTTAAGGCAGTCTACAATTCATTGGCTGAGGTCATGCAGTGCAACGGGCAAATTCAGCGTCTGCAATTACAACTCAAGGATGCATTGGATAAGTTTGAAGTATTTTATTCTGTTGTACGGCAGTCTCATTTGAGCAGGGAGGAGTATGAAAGTTTCAAGCAGACTCTTGCAGACTTCAAGAAAACAAAGAAAGAGCAGGAACAGGCGTTTGCTCATTTCATTGCCCAGAAGAATGAATTCAATGCCTTGCGAGGGACATACAAGGAGAAGCACAGGCAATTGTTTTCGCTGAGGAAGCAGCTTGGGCAAGAAGCAAGCATGCGAAGGGAACAGCAGCACTATTCCAAGAAGAAAAAAGAGGAGACTATTCTTGCTGAGAAGGCTAAAGCTGTGGAAGAGAAGTGGAAGACTGGAAAAAAACTTACCACCCAAGACTTGATTGAGCTGCAGGGGAAAGCATGAAGCTTATCTTGCTTGGAGTATTGTTCAGCATCCTTCCTGTACTAGAGCTGCGCGCTGGGCTGCCATTGCTGTATGCTGGAGGGCTGCCTTTATGGACCGCTCTTCTTGTTGCAGTTGGACTGAACATCCTTGCCTTTCCAATTACCTATCTTTTCCTTAATTACTTGCATAAGCGCCTTACCAATTTCCGCCATTATGAGCATCTTTTCCGAAGGATAGAAGAGAGATACAAGAGGAAGATAGAGCACAGGATAGGAACAGAGTGGGAGTATATTGCGCTTTTTGTTTTTGTTATGATTCCCCTGCCAGGAACAGGAGCTTATTCCGGGGCGTTAATTTCCTGGATTTTTAACCTGGACAGGATGAAGGGATTTCTTGCAGTGACACTTGGAGTGATTGCAGCAGGGGTTTTGGTGCTTTTAGTGATGCTTGGAGCTATAACTATTTTTTAGCTTGTAATGCAGAACTACTTCATCCCAGCTCCATTTTGTCAACACACCAGCGAGAGCCCATAATGGTGGCAGCCATATTGGGATGCCTATTACTTGCGGTAGACTGTACGACCATGCTCCAAAGTGGATTGCAATTATCTCACCCAAAGGCCCGCCAATTCCGATAATTATGTACAGCAATAATTCTTCCTTTTGTTTGTGCCAGGACAGCACCCACCAGCTTACTATCAGAAGGGAGATTGCCAATGCAAGTGGCTGCTGCCATAATGTTGCAACTAGGGCTAAACAGATTACTGCTATACCTAGACTGATAGCTATTGCCTTTACTAACTCAAACAATGCTCTCCACCTCTTTCCTTTTTTTGAGCACAAAACCTTATTAAATACTTTTCCTTCCATTTTTATGAAGAGGTGCATGCATGTTCCGCAAGTATGGGCTATTGGGAATTTTGATGATACTATTCGTAGAACTGAATTTCCTGCTGAAGATCCAGCCTTTTGCGCACTGGTATTTCCAAATTGCGTGGCTTGGCTATATCCTTACGATTGACGCGCTAAACTATAGGCTAAGAGGAAAATCGCTGCTGATGAACAAAACAAAAGAATTCATTTTGCTCTTCCTCATTGGCGCTGCATTCTGGTGGATCTTCGAATTCCTTAATTACGGAGTTGGCAACTGGGATTATGGAAGCCTGGATAGCGGCTTGAGAGCAGGAGGATTGAACTTCTGGAGGGCAACAATTGCATTCTCTACAGTGCTGCCTGCTGTTGTTGAGACTTTTCATCTGCTTGAAGGAATGCATGTCTGGAAGCGATTTCATTACAGGAGATATTTGCATGTCACCCCACAACTGCTTCATGGCATGATATACATGGGCATCCTGAGCTTTCTCCTGATTTTCCTTATTCCGAAGCTGGCTTTTCCATTAGTCTGGCTGGCATTCTTCCTTTTGCTAGACCCGCTGAACTACATGCATGGAGCGCCTTCCTTGATCAGGCATGTGCAGCATGGAAACTGGAGATTTCTTGTGCTGCTTGGAATTGCAGGATTAGTCTGCGGGTTCTTCTGGGAGTTCTGGAATTACTGGAGCATCAACAAATGGTTCTACAACATTCCATACCTTGGATTCCTGAAAATATTTGAGATGCCAATTCTAGGGTATTTGGGATATATCCCGTTTGCCTGGGAACTGTATGCAATGTGGCACTTTGTAATGAGCCTGCACCTTCCCTGGAGAAAAAAAGCTAATGCAAGCGCTTCCTCAGAGTTTTGAAATCATCCATGACAGGGGTGGCCTTGATCTTGCTGTGTTTAACTAGCAATATCCAGACTGCAGCAACATAAACAGAAGCAATTATCTGCCAGAATATCAAGTGGATTGCCTCGAAATAATTCTGGCCATACTCTATCAGGATGATGACAAGAAGAACAATGCGCACAAGATTTAATGCGAGAATGCTTATGCTTCCCTTTATGAACAGCTGAATGCGGCGCTTCCATGATATCTTTGCTGTTGTCAATATGAGGAATGCCAGCAGTATATAGGCAGAGACTGCGACGCATGCGGGAACGAAGTTTAAAGTGTAATAATCAATCTTGATTGCCTGGCCAAGCAATGCTGGATTGTAGAATATTTTCAGCAGGACATAGGAAGGATAGAGGGTTAGGGGGGCGAATATTACATACAGGATTGCCGGAAATATCCCAAGCAGGAGCGCGAGGGCATAGCGTATGCTTAAATCTAATTTCCAGTGCATTTCTTCAAAGCCCACCGAAAACTTAATAAATAGGAGTTACAACGAAGTAATGGTAACATTTGGGGGAATCAATGAGATTATATCTTGCAGTTGCACTTGCTGTTCTTGTCCTGGCTATCAGTGCCGGGGCAGCCTCTCTTGCTATTGCACCAGGCAACATAACAATAACAATAGAGCCTGGAGAGCAGGGAACTGCCAGCTTTATACTGCAGAACACTGGTGCTGTTGACGTCAGCAATATTACATTTTCCCATTCAATTGACACTGCTGACAATGATGATGACACCCTGACGTTGCGCTTCTCTGATCCTGGAACTGTCTTAGCAGGCAAGAACGCAACTGTTACAGTGACTGCTACTGGAGACAGCAGGCTGGACTTCAATGACTATAAGGGAACTGTTACTGCAACTGGCAATGGGGAGCAGGCAAGCACTGAATTAACAGTCTCTGTTGCGCCTGACATCTGCGACTTTGGAGTTGCC
>Ga0209541_10015204_pt1 | contig 11532 bp, 16 predicted proteins | sample RifCSPlowO2_01_FD_184027 | JGI IMG/M metagenome (GOLD analysis project Ga0209541, IMG submission 184027) | Groundwater microbial communities from Rifle, Colorado - Rifle CSP2_plank lowO2_0.1 (SPAdes) (version 2) | ecosystem: Environmental > Aquatic > Deep subsurface > Groundwater | place...
CTAAATATTCTTTTTTAGGCGTAGGCATATTTTTCACTCCTGTATTCGGGCGGTATATAAACTTTAGGTTTTGTTTCGTATCTCGGTTGGATAACATTTAATTGCATCGCTAACGAATCTAGTATATCGTCGTGCTCACCAACAGGAAACCGCGAGAACTCATCTTCCAGTTCGTGCATTCCTTGCTTTAACAATAAATTACCACTCTCATATCTCGGTTGAAGAGCCATGATCCTAGAAAATTTGTCACGGTGAGGAACAATCGGTATAACTTTAAAAAATACGTTCCTCTTCCTACACTCCTCCTCGATAATATTCGCAAATATCCGCTGGTACGCAACTGATTCAATCCCAACCTTCTTAACCCTACTCCTAATTGCCATCGCAAATAGTTTTTCGATCAACTCGAAAACTCCGCACTTAGAACGGAAATAATCAAACACACACATCTGGTTAGACCCTGTAACGCACGCATCCATTATCACATTATAGTCCGATGACGCATTGCTAGTTGACGCTAGATCAACTGTTATTGTGTGCTCGCAATTATCGCCTAACTCACTCCAGTACCTGAACGGCGGTTTGAAATGCTGCGTTTCAACCATGATTGGTTTGTTAAAATATTGGCAGAAAAAAGAGTAGCTTCCCTTCTCTTTTAATAACTGTTTCAAAATATTTGTAGTAAACTTGTTCGGAAATATCACTGCTCCGTCTATAGTTCCGTCTTCCGTCGCTCCCTTCTCATAAATCGTATACTCCTCTTTTAAATTTTTTATGATGTGACCATATAAATCCCTATCATGCCATCGTGTACCAACTACTGTAAGTTTCCCGTCTGGACGTTTTAACAAATCTAAAATCTTTCTGTAAAAATTCATAGTTTTCTCAACTTGTTCTGGTGTGCCCAAAACCGAATCATCCAAAATATCGTCTAGAAAAATATAGTCGTAGTGCTGACTAGTTACTACACTATCAGGTGATCCGATTGATATGCTTGGCGTTTTGTCAGCAGACGTCCGCTGCTTGATTATAATCTCATTTGTGTTCCATTTATCTCCTACAAAATTCCCGTACAAATTTCTAAGCGTGCTCTTCGACGATAAATAGTCCTTTATCTCAAACAACATTTTTTCCGCATTAGACAAAACTAAATTACAAATCAAAATAGAAGCGTTCGGATTTTTTAAAAGTATTTGGATTGTCTGAGCGATTGTTACAACGGAAGTTTTGAGGTGCTCTCTAGGAATCAGTATTAGTTTGCGGTTACTATCGTAATTTGTTTTTAAAAACTTATTTAAATCATCATGGCAGGTCGCCCAATCTTTGAACTTTAAAATCTTTTTGCACAGATACGCTAAATCCGTCTCACAGAGATATTTTTCAAATTCCATGCAATCGTCGTCGGATAACGCGTTAGGCAACATTTTTATATTCTATCAGCTCTAATATTCTTTTCCTACGTTCTGATTTTTCTTCTATTGATTCTGGCTCAATTATATCAATTTCTTGGACGGACTTACCATAACCCCTATCTAGTAAAATTTCTACCGCTCTCAGCCTGTCTCTGATATCGGGATACACTGGACGACTTTCAAAGCGCCCACCGCGTGTTTCAAAAATTTGTTCTGTAAAAAATTTTCCTACAGCAACTTCACACAAAAAATTTAGCAGTTCGTATTGATCCACAAAATTTCTGCATTTTGTGGATAACCACTTTTTGTCATAACTTTTTATAACTTTGGATTCCATTACAATATATATAACAGTATTATTAATTATTGTCAAGTGGAACTATTAGTATTTCAATTAGAGTGGTCTAGTAAAGATAGAGGGATTGAATCAGCTAAATGTGTTCTATCCAAAAAAGCGCCGCACATCATATCATACAAAAGGTTTCCTGCTTTTTTTTAAAACACAAAAAATATCAAATCAAAAATGTAACGAAAATGTAACAAAAACAAGGTCCACTGAAATACTGAAATTACAAAAGGGTAAATTGCTATTGCTATATATACACATTATATATATATATATATATATATGTATATATTATTTCATATGTTCAGTAGCAATTTTTATGCCAATCTATTTTATTGTCAATGATTGGAAAAAAAAGTCAAACTGAAATTAAACTGAAATTAAATTGAAATTACGGATTGAAATTACAAAGTGTAGCAATTTTTATGCCAAAAGTTATCCACAATTTATCAAAGTTATCCACAATTTATCAAATTGTTGATTATTTTGCACATTTCAAAAATCCTGAAATTACCCCCCCCCTCCAGTTTTTAAGCTAATTTCTGTTGTATTTTCAGCCAAAAAAAATCAAAACTTTTCAAAAATGTAACGAAATGTAACGCAAAAATCTTTTTTACCGTCGAGAAATATAAAAGTTATCCAAAACTCTTAATCTATAGGCATTTTGGTCATAAAATATATTTTAAAAATCTTTTACTGTCGAGGATGAGTTGAAAAGCCTTATATTTTAGGCATTTTGGATACATTTTATGGGCTTGACAAAAAGATTATATCTGCTATACTATATATGTGAACAGAGAGACAGCAAAAATTTTTTTTAATTTTACCCTCGGAGAAACTGGAAAGTTTTTGCTTTTCTGTTCACGCTCCGAGGGGATTTTTTTTAAAATTGGGGGAATAAAAAATGAGCGCATTTATAGTTAAAGATTCGACAATAAATAAGGTAGTTACATTTATCTCGATTGATCGGGATAATTGGTACAAACACTATTTGACCGAGTTGGGGTATGATATGGACAAACATTTTTCAAAAGAAAAACTAGCAAAGGATATGTTTTTCTTGAACTGCGAGTCAGTAGATGCTCGTTACAAAGAAGGCGCTGCGGAGGAATTTAGAAAGCTAGATTTTAGGTATCTAGTGGATATAAACGTCAATCCGATTACAGCTCTGAAAAATTTGTCCTGCTGGCTATACCAGTGTACCGAAGGAGATATTGATAAAAATCCGTTGTATTTAGCCATGCAAAAAATAGAAGGATGTATTGCAAAAAATATTGTTAGAAATTTGAGAGAGTACGATATGGCAGAAAGGGGATAATAGGAGAGTGAACTAAAATGAAAAATATTGAAAAAACCCAAAAATGGTGGGACTCGTTATCCTATGAGGAGCAAAAAGAAATAAAAAAAGAGACCAAAATAATCCAAAAAAACCAAATATGTCTGCGGACAATAGGAGGAGTCATGGATAAAAACTGGGTATGGATGGGTCACGCAGGGCATTTAATCGTTGGGAACGAATGCCAGTTTCGTTTAAATACGAACGTTGGTAAATATATTGTTTCAACCGTAGGAGAATATGTTCCAGATTCTAATGTTCGAGAAATTTTGGCAGAAAGTAGGGGTATAAAACTTGAAGGTAAAGGAGACTTCCGTCTTGCCGATTGGATGAAAAAAAATGGGTACGAAAATATTGGATTTAATAGAAAATATGAAACAATGGTTTTTAAGTCTGTGGAAACAGATTCAAAATGTTGTCCTTACCGAGCCTTAGATTTTAACGAACTTGACTTTTGCGGTTACAATTTAGCAAGAGACGCTTATTTTGGACACATAAAAATGTGTGATAAATGGAATAAAAAATAAATTGACGATAATCTAAAAATGTTTGACAAATTTTCAAATGGTATGGAGTGTTTAACTAAAATGGGGAAGAGAAAACCAATGATGCCAAAACGTAAGATAAAAAAGCGTAGAAACATTATCAAAGAATTTATTTATTTATATTTCGCAAAAACCAGAGACTCTTCGGAACGTAATTTTTACGCTTGGCTGGAAGATCTTTGTGTTGACCCGAACATTAAAGCGTGGGAATATATTTTAGATCACCCTGAGGAATATGGGTTGAAATAAAATGTTTGACGATTTTAATTTATACTACGTTAAATTCGTGAGAGGGCGAAAATGGTTAAAAACATTTGGTAAACAGACCGATCATGAGCGATTTAAAAAAACTATATCCAGCAAAATTTATTCATTGTGGGGTAGGTTGTCCGATGCAGAAAAAAAAGAATTTTTAGAGATAAAAGAAATCATAAATAAAAATAAATTAGAGATACTTGACTACACGCCAAAAAAAATAGTATAAAAATTATATGAGACAACCACAAACAAATCAAACACAAATTGCAGGGAATAATCTGCTCTCCCCAACTGGTTGTCTCATACCCTCCTTTGCGGGGGGAGCAGACTGCTTCTTGTACTCTCACCAAAAAGAGGCGATCGCGATAGATAAAAATTTAGCCATCTGGCATTCCTGTGGGTTAGGGAAAACTAGAACAGCTTTAGAAATTTTCAAAAAATATAAGCAAAAAGACACATCTTTAAAATTGATAGTAGTTTGTCCGCTCTCCTTAATATATAGCGCATGGCGGGATGACGTGATTAAGTTTACGGATTTCACATTTGCGAATTACAAAAATTTGAAGGAGTACGATCCTATACCCGATATAATCGCGATAAACTACGAATCTTTAATTTCAAAAAAATATCTACCAAAAATAACCGAAGCGATTAAAAATATAAATTTTATGTGCGTATTGGACGAGTCTCAAAAATTACGAAACCATAAAAGTATTATAAGTAAAACAATGATGGATTTGTCTGGATATTTCAAACACCGCATTATTTTGAGTGGGTCGCCAATGCCTAACAGTGAAATGGAAATTTATACTCAGATTAGTTTCTTAGATAAAAATATATTGCCTAAAAGTTTTTATGAATTTCGCAATATTTACTTCCAGTTCGAGAGAAACGGCAAAACAATTACTGGTCAAACGTACTCGCGGCAGGCGTTGCGCGAGCTGCTTATGCGTGGATGGAAATACACCATAACGCCAACGAACCGCGAAAAATTGATGAAACAAATTGCTCCGATTTGTCATTGGGTAAAAAAAGAAGATGTTTTACCAAATTTACCAGAACAAGTATTTGAAATTAGGGATGTTTTCCTTTCTGATGGAGAGTTGAGTTGCTACAAAAACATGAGACGAGATTTAATAGCTGAAATCGCAGGAAAAGAAATAGTGGCTCAAGTTGCCCTAGCTAAAATACAAAAATTAAGGCAGGCAACGAGTGGATTTATGTACGACGAAAGCGGAAACTCGCATGAAATTGGGCAATCTAAGTTTAATATTTTGCTGGAAATTTTAGAAGAGCTAGGGAATCAACAAGTTATTATTGTATGCCAATACAGGCATGAAATAAAAAAAATAGAGGAATATTTAAAAGATAAATGCGTTACACTTTATTCAGAAACAGATGATAAAGATTTGGCTATAAAAAAATTTAAAACAAATGAAGCTAAATATTTAGTTTGCCATCCATTGTCTGGTGGAAAAGGTCTTACTTTAATAAATTCAAATGCTATGGTTTTTTATAGTTTAGATTATTCTTGGGAATCGAACTACCAAATGAGAGAGAGAATTCATAGAATCGGAACTAAAAACTCTTGTCTATATATTTACTTATTAGCTTCAGGAACGATAGATGTTGAAATTTTTAAGGCTATAGAAAAGAAACAAACTTTACAAAACATTATTTACAACATTGTAAATTCAAAATAAAAAAGATATGATAACTATGCACATTGATGACCGAAGTTTTTTTTATTTAGCCCCAACCGTATTGGCTTCGGTCAATGTGCAGCGGTTTGGGGCTTTTTATTTTGGAGGATTTAATATGAGAGAAATTTGGAAACCGATAAAAAATTATGAAGGTTCATATGAGGTTAGCAATAAAGGAAGAATTAAATCGTATAAAAGGAATCAATCAATTATAATGAAGCAACAAAAAAATTATAAGGGATATTTTATGGTTTGTTTATCTAACCCAAATTTTGGAGTATATAAACATACTTTCACTGTTCATAGATTAGTTGGATTTAATTTTTTGAAAAATAAGAACAAAAAACCACAGATAAATCATAAAAATGGAATAAAAACAGACAACAAAACAAGTAATTTAGAGTGGGTAACTCCTTCGGAAAATACGATTCATTCTTATAAAAATAATTTGCAACCTTGTAGGAATGGGGAAAATAATTATTTAACTAAATTTAAAAATAAAGACGTGTTAAAAATTAGATATTTAAGAGATATTAAAAAATTAAAATTAAAAACCATTGCTAAAATGTTTAATGCAAAAATAAGCTGTATAAGCAATATAACCAATCGCACTACATGGGACCATTTAGCATGACAGAAACGCTATTTTACAGTCCGTTTTGCAACGAAATTGAACTAAACTTGCTATAAAAGGAGAAACCATGAAACTGATAACCGCGTTATTGTTTGCGCTAACGTTATACATAGCTGTACATTTTGTTTTAGGCAAAGATTTTATTGAAGTGCGTACTCAGGAAGCGTACATTAACAGAAAATGAGCGAAACAAAACTAAAAATCTCTGTACTGAAATATTTGAAATCTTTGCCATATGTTTGGGTTTACAAAGCTAATGACAAATTTACTTCTGGGATCCCAGATATACTAATCTGTTTTTATGGAACTTTTGTGGCGATCGAACTGAAATTTGAGAATAACAAAGTAACAAAACTTCAAAGCTACGTTTTGTGGCGGATTCGGAATGCTGGTGGAAAAGTACTAGTAGCGCGAAGTCTCAAAGAAGTTAAACAGGAGGTAGAAAAGTGGATGAAAAAGAGTTACTGATCCAATTAAAAAAAGCAAGACAGAACTGTGAAGACTTAAGAGTGCAAACTGTTCAGGCTAATAAAGAATTGGACGGAATAGAGACCCAAATAGTTGACTGCTTAGAAGCAAGACAGGCGAGCTCTACTGCTAAGTACGACGGAATTGGGTATGTTACAATCGAAAAACCAAAACTACACGCATCGTGCAACAAAGAAAATAGAGAACAGTTGGTATTGTACTTGCGTGGTATGGGGCATGGTGACATGGTAATTGAGACTGTAGGCAACAAATCTCTCAATATGGTTGTTAAGGAATGTATTGATAATGGGTTGGAAATACCAGAATACATAAACCACTACTTTGAACGAGTAGTGAAACTGTACGAATAAAAGGGGGAATACAATGAAAAATATAGAAAAGGATGTGAATAATTTAATGGAAGGGTTCAGATTAACAACTCCTACTAATACTAAAATATCTGTAACCGCTCCGCGGGGTTTTGAAGGTGGGGTAGAGAAGGAAGACCTGATAATTCCCAGAGCCAAGCTATTACAGGCAATGTCTCCTGAAATGCAGGAAGGTGGGTTTACTGTCGGCGAGATTATAAATTCGCTAACTAAAGAGTATCTTGCTGAGGAGTTTATACCTATATTTATGTTCAAAAACTGGATAAGGTTTAATCCGCGATCGAAAACAGAGCCAAACTTTAATAGCGAATATGAGGCAGGGGCTATAATATGGAAATCGAACGATCCGAGAGATCCTCTTGTGTTGTCGGAATCAAAATTCGGCGCGAAAGGAGAAAAACCGCTAGCCATAACGTTCATGAACTTCTTCAGTGTTTTTGCTGGTTCGCAAACTCCTGTGATTGTGTCGTTTTGTAAGTCATCGTATCATGCTGGTCAAGAGCTATTGTCTCTGGCAAGATTTAGTGGAGGCGATATGTTTTCAAAAAAATACAAGTTATCCTCTAAGGACGAAACAAAAGACGGTTCAGTTTATAAGGTTTATGGAGTAAAAGCAGCTGGTAAAGTCACGGAAGAAGAGTACGCAAAATGCGAGAATTTGTGGAAAGAGTTTTCGTACAAAAGAATTGAAGTACACGATATAGAAGACTCAGAGAAAGCGCCGTTCTAGTTTAATTGCGGTTAAATGGCTAGGCAGGTTTCCCCAAGTCACTCGAAAACTGCCTGCTTAGCCTACCGCATTTACTAATATGATAAATTTTGCGCTTAAATATATAGAAAGAGGGTGGTCTGTTTTTCCTTGCATTGAGAAAAAACCATTAACAACGCACGGATACAAAGACGCAACGTCTGATCCTGAAGTAGCAAAACAGAAATTCTCAAACAATCCGAATATTGGTATAGCAACTGGCAAAGTATCTGATATATTTGTACTAGACGTTGACGTAAAAGACGGAAAAAACGGTGACGATGTGTTAGCTAAACTAGAATCTGAGAATGGTGACCTTCCAAACACAATCGAATCGTTGACGTGTTCTGGTGGTAGGCACATCTATTTTAAGTACCCTAAAACAAAAATTATCGGGTGTAAAACAGATATATTAAGAGGGCTAGACATTAGAGGTGATGGTGGGTATGTTATCGCTCCTCCTAGCGTCGCTAATGGAAAATCCTACGAGTGGGAAGTATCTCACCATCCTGACGAAACAACCATTGCAGACGCTCCTGACTGGTTGCTCGATTTAATCATCTCTCCTAGACCACATATAGATTTGTCAAAAGAAAGTGAAAAAATAGTTAAAAATAGAAACGATACACTTATGCGTATTGGTATGAATTTGAGGAGGTTAGGTCTTGAAGCTAAAAATATAGAATCTGTTCTGCAGAATATTAACGACACAAGGTGCACACCTCCACTAAGCAAAAAAGAAGTGTCAACCATCTCTCAGAGCGTAGCAAAATACGCTACTAAAGACATTAATTCTCCCTTAACAGAGATGTGGAATGCGGAATTATTTTTAGATCAGTATTCAGAAAATATAAGGTATTGTCCTCTATTAGGTGGCTGGTTCGTTTGGGATGGAAGAAGATGGGGACAAGACGACACCATGCAAATAGAGAAGTTTTCAAAAACTGTTATTAAACAAATGATCGAGATAGGTAGAAATAGTGATAACAAGACATTAATTAAACACGCTATAAAATCTCAAAGGGCGCACGATATGAAAGCAATGCTTGATATTGCAAAATCCGATGTTGCTATATCGCCAACCAGTTTTGATACTGATTCTATGCTTTTAAATTTTAAGAATGGAACGTTCGATTTGGAATCAGGAGTGTTAAGCGCGCATGATAGAGATAAAAATATCACAAAACTAATAGAGCAGGATTACGATGCTGCGGCGCAATGCCCTGTGTGGAATAACTTTTTAGATACAGTATTTAGTGGAGACAAAGAACTGATTAGCTATATGCAAAGAGTAATAGGGTACTCTCTTACTGGTGAAGTTAGCGAGCAGTGCATATTTATATTGTATGGGTTTGGAATGAACGGAAAATCAACTTTTTTGAAACATATTTATAGGATTCTTGGGGACTATGCTATAAATACACCATCAACTACGCTGATGGAAAAGTTTAACGAAGGTATTCCCAACGATTTAGCAAGGTTAAAAGGCACAAGATTTGTGACTAGCTCAGAAACAGGTAAAGGAAGAAAGTTAGCTGAATCTAAAATCAAACAAATGACAGGCGACGATCCTATTTCAGCTAGATTCTTACACAAAGAATATTTTGATTTTATGCCTACATTTAAGATTTTCTTATCAACGAACTATAAACCTCACATTTCTGGAACAGATACTGGAATATGGCGTAGAATTAGAACTATACCATTCGAAAAGGTAATTACGGAACAAGAACGGGATATTAGTTTAGACTCAAAAATAACAGCAGAATATGCGGGCATAATTAATTGGGCTATTGAAGGGTTTAAAAAATGGAAAGAAGGTGGATTAAAAACTGCTTCCAAGATTTTGGATAAAACAAAAGAGTACAAAGAAGATTCTGACGTTATAGGGATATTCCTAGATGAAAAATGTGTAAAAGGAGAAGGATTAATTTTATCAACTAGCGAAACGTTAAGGAGTATCCAAGAATGGTCAAAAGAAAATGGAATAACTTCGGTTAAGAGGCACGAATTTTTAGAGTACATGAACCGTATGGGATACGAAAAAGTAAGAAGTGGTGAAGATGGCAGAATTTATTTTAAAGGGATAGGCCTTAAAAAAACTGATTTAGTATCGGATTACGAATCGCCATTTTAATTTTATATAAGGGGGGTATCATGGACACTATTAATGACAGAATAGAAGACTATCTAGGATTAACGGAAGAATCGTTTTTACTATGGGTATTATTTACTGGAAAAAGTGATATGCCAGACTGGCTCCTAAGAACTTGTATTGCGCTGAATGACAGAAATGTATTAGATCCGCTGAAAGAAATGTTTTGGGATGAATATGTAGAAGAAATGGTGTTATATGGTAGAACATAAATCGTAATGTATAAAATATAAACCATACATTTGATGTGAAAAAAGGAGAATTTATGATTAAAACTTATAAGGGACTAGAGTACACTATTTTTAATAACTTAGGAACCTATTGTGGTTATGTAAAATTACCAGATAATCATCCGTACATTAAACTTATTCACTTAAAAAAAGATTATACTATGAATTTTGAAGTTGGATATGACGACATGGACATTGAATGTCATGGAGGATTGACCTTTTCAAGGATAATTAAAGTCAACAACGAATATCTGCAAGGATTTAGTAGAGGCGCATGGATTGGATGGGATTATGGTCATTTTAGTGATAAAAATAAAGGTTTTACAGAAGAAAAAGTTGAACAAGAATGTAAAAATGTTATAGAGCAAGTTTTACTAAAACAGATATAGGTAGTTAAAATAAAAAAATTATATTTGATGTGCTCGAAAGCGATAAAAGGAGAATCCAAATGAAACCAGAACGTAAAATAAACAAAGAGTTCGTAGACGAAATTAGGTATTTAAGGACACGGTATCCTAACGAAGATTACGAATACAAAGAAAATGACGAAGAAACAAAAGAGCTGGAATTTTAGATCATGAACAAATTGAAAATTAAACAAAATGGGAGGTAGAAAAATGAACTTTTACAGGCACGGCGATGTAAACTTATTTGAGGTAGATGAGATATTTGGCGAGATTGTTAAACATGATGGAAAATATATTTTAGCGAGAGGAGAGGCTACGGGGAGCGTGCACGAACTGTCCGTAGAAAAAATAGCCAACCTGCTCATAAAAAAAGATAAAAACGGGTATATGCAGTTCGAACTTTTAGAGGATGGAAAACTTATACATACTCATGACCATGAAATATTGACTATAAAAATTGGAAAATACGTCCAAATTCCAGAGAGAGAATTAGATCATTTCTCAAATTCCGTTGCTAGGAATGTGGTGGACTGAAATGAGAATAACTAGAACTCCAATAAAAGCAACAGGAGGAATTACTCTAGATGAAAAATCCAGAATGGAAGAGATAACTAAAAAATGGATCAAAATAGCTTTCAGAACAGATCCTATAAACAAAGAAAAAATAACCGATGCTATTTATCGGTTATACGAATCCGCAGGATTAAAATGTCCAAGAGTTGTAATAGTGCCAAGTCCTTTTATTGGTAAATTGGCAAGCGGCATAGCAGCTGCGGTGTGGTATATTAGAAAAAATGGTGCCACCCACGATTCCACATACGCTGCCACCCGCGCTGCCACACGCGCTGCCACAGACGATGCCACAGACGCTGCCACATCCGCTGCCACAGACGCTGCCACA
>Ga0209541_10015209_pt1 | contig 11529 bp, 14 predicted proteins | sample RifCSPlowO2_01_FD_184027 | JGI IMG/M metagenome (GOLD analysis project Ga0209541, IMG submission 184027) | Groundwater microbial communities from Rifle, Colorado - Rifle CSP2_plank lowO2_0.1 (SPAdes) (version 2) | ecosystem: Environmental > Aquatic > Deep subsurface > Groundwater | place...
CAAAAAATAGACTAACAAATCAACTTTCTCAGACATATTGAGCGGGTGAAGGGAATCGAACCCTCGTCACCAGTTTGGAAAACTGGCGCTCTACCATTGAGCTACACCCGCACTTTGTAAATAACTAACCAACCTTCTTTTTATGTACCCTTTACCAAAACCTGTTTTTAATTGCAATTCTCTTTTACGTGCATCTGTTTTATTTTGACAGGCTTCGTAATACACCAACTCAATTCTTTCATAGCTCCTCGTCGCTTCAACTTCTTTCTGTAAATGCCTTTTTACTCTTTTTCTTAAATCGGTCGTATATCCGACATAAAAATATATAACGCCATTCTTTGTACACCGTAATACGTAGGTGTAATAAAACATATTTTAGAATAGGGTCCGCCGAAAGCTTTAGCATTCTGGCGGACCAGCCCAAATGCGTAGCTTTTGGCTGGTCGGCCCTCCTGAAAAAAGTTCGAACTTATTTTAGCGAGTGGGTGGCGGCACTCGCCGCACCCAACTTTCTGTCCTTCGCGCTTTCGGAAAATCTTTTAAAAGTCGGCGCGAACTTTCTTTTCCTTTTTTATTTTTCTTTTCTTTCCTCTGTTTTTAATGTGCTGTTTATCGCTCTCGTAGTTATCTTGTCTTTCATCGGCTTACTGGTCGCTTCGATTTATTCGATTGGAATCATGGTGATTTGCAGTCATTACATAGCGTTTGGCTTCACACTGTTTACTTCTCTCTTCCAGTTTTCGTCTAACTTCCGCATTCTGAGCAAGCCTATCCAGATGGAGGCGGATTTCAAATCTATTCAGTTCCGCATCTTTTCTGTCGGTTTCCCATATATCAGGTCCAAGAAGTCTCAGGTTATAATTATAAAACGTCTGATTTGTAGTTCCGATTAAATAATCTGGTCTTGGTAGCAATTCCTTAAAATTTTCTGAATTTTCCCACCAACGTAATAAATGATCGAGTGCATAACCATATACGTCTTTGTATTTTTCTTCATACCCCGCTACTTTATTTTCTGCTCCTTCAGGTGTGAAGTGCATTTCCCATTGAGCTTGAGATCTACCCTCAAAAAATGTTGGTACAACTGTTAATCCAGTATTCCCAAAATTAATGTAACGAGAAATAAAAGAACCTGATGGTAATTCTCCTCCATGTTCGATAGTTATCGTCGCTGTCAACGGATTAGATGTTTGATTAGTGCTTTCATTTCTTTGTCTAAGCCTTGCATTGACAAGGTTTTTAATATATTCTGATGGGCTTTCTACTTGTGGTTGTGGAGATATCCTACTTACCAGATCACGACAAATTTCAGTTGCTACCCACACTTGCCAGTCAGCATAAGTTTTAACATGAGTTAATTCTGCTGGAGCTTGGTTTATGTCTTTCACAATTACAGTCTTCCCCTCTCCGTCAAAGCCGAAACCTTCTCTATATAAAGATGGATAACGATTCGGGAAATCAAATAGTCTCATTCTTTCTTCAATCGTTACGAACGCTGTTTGAGCCGATTCTTCAGCGAGAACGATAGGTGTAAAAGTCATATCATCAGCCAGATGAACAATCATATCTGGTAAACTGTTGGTAATTAACGCAGGGTGACCATCGCGTATTGAGATAAAACTTGCCAAACTATTGTGTCCTGTTTCTTGTCCTGCCCTCGCCATGTAGTCAATTACATCAGAGGCTACACCAGCCTTTTCTAATATAGGCCGAATAGTTTCGTATGATTTTGGTGAATAAGCGTCGTCTATCTTACCTGCTTTTACTGCTTCTTTCCTCATAATTTCAAAACGTTTCCCTGCATCATGTACAAGCGCTCTACTTACTATTTGTCCTTTTACTGGATTATCTTTGCCCAGAATATCTGTGAGAATATCCGAGCATAACGCCACAGCAATACAGTGTTCTCCAATATTTCCAAAATATTCAGTGACTAATTCATCTGTATAAGGATTTACAGTTTTTTCAGTAGTCTCTCTCGGATAAACCCCACCGAGTCTCAATACTGACATTTCCATGGGGTACGCTGTTTCAAAATTTGGGATTACTTTTGGTACATCTACTTGAGATTGTATTTCTGTTGTCATTTTAATTCCAATTTATATTGGTTATTGTTATAATTATATCAGTTTTTGGCTCGAACTGGCGAGAGAATTTATTTTATCTTGCTCTGAAGCCAAAATTATTGCGGAAACGCAAAATTTTGGCGAGTTATTCGTTTTCATCAAAAAAATCGGCGCGAACTTTCTTTTATCCGATAAAAAGGTGCGTTTTAGCTGGCAGGAACAGTATAATTTTTTGCGGCGGAGGAGGGCACCGCCAAAAATTCGACTTGGTCGGGGAGAGAGGACTCGAACCTCCGGCCTCACGCTCCCAAAGCGCGCACTCTAGCCATCTGAGCTACTCCCCGTCGATAAAACAATTATACCATCATTGAGCACTAAATAGTCTATAGAATAACACACAAACTAGAAGAGCGACCAAATAAAATTCGCGTTATTCGTATCGCTTGAAACTTACCGAAGATACCAGAAGAGTGCAAACTGCACGCCAAGGACGACAAATGACATGATTAATGTCTTCCTCAAATCGCGCAATACCAGATTCCGTTCTTTTATAAGCGGCTCTGTATATGACTCCTGAATCTCTTCAGGCTGTTCCCGGGGCTTTTCTTCAGGTTTATCGGGAATTTCCGGCAATGATACGGATGGCTTCGTATGCATCTGCCGCAAATTTCTCCGCTTCTCTGCGAGCTTTTTTCGTTTTTTTGTCTTCTTTACCATATAACGACTGTGTAATCTGAAATCTGATAACATATATACCATATTGACCGGATGCAGTAAAGCAGTTACAATGGCTATAATGGCAAACGCAGGAAATCCTATCGTGATCGGCTTTTTTATTCTTCTCATGCTGTGGCTCGCGGGACTGACGTATGTTGTCGTACGAACGTTGCATCACTATAACAGCCTGTCGAAGGGAATCAGTAAACAAGGGCTGCAGGCGGTGCTGGACACAGTCCTGTCTGATTTGCGCATGTACAAAGACCGCATCACTGCCATGCAGGAAAAAGTCGACCAGCAGGCAAAAGACCAGCAATTTACCCTGCAGAAAATCAGCCTCGTACGTTTTAACCCTTTCGCCGATACGGGCGGCGAGCAAAGCTTTATTGTCGGGTTGCTTGATAAACAAAATAACGGTATACTCATTACTTCTCTGCAGGGACGAACGGGGACGCGTTGGTATGCCAAGCAAATAAAGCGAGGCAAAGGCGTCAAGTTTGATTTATCCAAAGAGGAAGAAGAAACTGTCCACAAAGCAAAACCGCTGACATGAGACGATATCTGCCCCAAATCGGTGCGGCATTGGCGCTCTATATATTGAGCGCCGGTATTTCGTTTGCCGTCTTTTCCGCCCTTGGAACGGGCAGACCCGGCGGACCGGCAATCGTCTCGCCGATTGCCCCTGATATCAGCCCTGCCGGTCAAGACGGTCTCTCCGGACTCCCGAGAACCGAAGCCTGTCCCCTCAACGGAAAACTCTATTCTAAACCGGAACGCGAGATGTGGGAAACGCGCCGTCCGCTCGCCGTCATGCTGGAAAACTCGACGGACGCCCGCCCGCATTCCGGACTCTCCAAGGCGGATATTGTCTATGAATCGGTCGCGGAAGGCGGCATTACGCGCTTTTTAGCGGTTTTTTACTGCGGTGTTGCCGAAAATACCGAGCTTGCGCCGGTTCGTTCCGCGCGCACCTATTACCTCGACTGGGTATCGGAGTACGACGCGCTGTATAACCATGTCGGCGGCGCGGGCCGTTGCAGCGATCCGACTGTAGATACCCGCGCAAAGGCGCTCTGCCAGATCGGCCAGTACGGCATCAAAGACCTCGACCAGTTCGGCATATCATTCCCCGACTGTTATCGCAATCCTGACCGTACCGGCAAGCCGGTTGCTACCGAGCACCAGATGGTATGCCTGTCAGAAAATCTGTATGACATCGCGGAAGAGCGCGGCTGGACAAATGTTGATGAAGAGGGAGTGTCGTGGGATGAAGATTTTACCCCGTGGAAGTTTAAGGAAGATGCCGCGCCCTCGGACCGCGGCTCAGTCATGACAGCTGATCTCTATTTTTGGAAGGGATACGATGGATACGATGTCACCTGGCAGTACGATAAAGAGCTGAATGAATATAAACGCCTCACCGGCGGGGAGATACATAAAGATTTGCTGACCGATACGCAGTTGACGGCGAAAAATGTCGTGGTACAGTTTACCGCTGAAACCGGCTCGGTAGATGAACATAAACATTTGTTATACAAAACTATCGGCGGCGGGGATGCCATTATTTTCATGGACGGTAAAGCGATTGAAGGTTCGTGGTCGAAAAAGAGCAGAACAAACAGAACCAAGTATTTGGACGATAAGGGAAAGGAAATCTCCTTTAACCCCGGCATCGTGTGGATTGAAATCGTTCCGACCGGAAATACGGTTACCTTCTAAATCTTTCGTAATTCTTACACTTCTCTCATCTGTTTCTCAATCCGTTGCGTTATCCTCTACGGTAGTTTAGGAAGGATGTATGGACACTGCCCGTTTATATTTTAGCCAAGGTTTTTCTCCGCTGACAATCCGTTTTAAAGAACAGTTATTCTTTTATATGAATTCAACCGATAAAGTAAAAGACCGTTCACTCCCTAAAAAACAGATTATTTCATATGTAAAGAAAAGCATATGGGAAAAAAGATGATACAACGATATTTGGAAAGTCGCTCACCACCGTAGCCGGGTCACCCATGCTGACATATGTTATCCACCCACTGAATCAGGGTGGATTTTTGCTTTATTCGGTGGTAAAATCGTGGACGTACTTTGAAATTCCGCGGTAGCTCAACGGTAGAGCAGAAAGCTGTTAACTTTAAGGTTCCTGGTTCGAATCCAGGCCGCGGAGCCTGATTGTACTAACTGTAACCTTTTCGGCATCAAGTAGTTTTTGAAACAATGGCGAATAGGTTACATGTTGGATTTTTTTGTCAAAAACCTCAATTCTGTCGAAGAATATAGACAAATAATGTTTCTTGGCTTCAAATACGGCCTTCTGATAGGTTTCATATAGGTTGGTATCCAGATCAAGGATTTCAGCGGCTAAATTAACGTCAAAACCTCGTTGGTTTTCGATATTGGCCATGTCATTCTCATAACCTTGAATTTCGATGTTTATTTCCGTGTGCTTCCTCTTAAACATTTCCTTCTCTATCGTCTGATCCAATAGGCTATCTTCCAACACGTTACGTTTCGATTCTAGTGCTTTTACCTTGTTTCTGAGGCTTTGTAACTCTTGATTACGATTCTCCCGTGTTTGCTGGATTAACTCTTTGGCCTTCTCATGTATTTTTTGTTTGAATTCATCTGAAAATCTGATATTTTTAAGTTCATCGGCTACTTGGCGTTCCAATTCTTCTAAGGGAATATACTCTTTGCATCCTTTAGGATATGCTCCGTGATAATAGGCCATCTTTTTTTTATGGTTATAACTACAGTACATACGGGAACCGCAATCATGGCAGTAGGCTACACCCGTTAAGAGCCATTTATACTTTCTTCGACGGCACGCATTATGGTTGTTTTTCTCGATTACCTTCTGGCATAGATCAAATATAGTCTTGGTAGTTAGGGGTTTATAGTTACCATCAAAATACTCGCCTTTGTACTTAAATTTACCAATATAGAAGGTGTTTTTTAGTATTGTGTAGAGTGTGCTTCGGGCTACTTTATTGCCATATTTGGAACGCAAACCTTGCTCATAGAGTAAATCCCGTAGGGCATCAACACTATATTTATCGGTACTAAATAGCCTAAAGAGTTCAGTAATATATTTACCCCGTTCAGGATCAATCTTAATAATCCTGTTTGGTTTTTCTTTTGTTCCTATATTTACATTGACGTATCCAACAATGGCAGGGCCTGGCCAATTTCCCTCACGGCATTTTTTCTCTAGCGTTTTTTTAACCTTCCTGCCAGTTAGCCGACTATAGAAGGCATTTGTTCCCGCTAGTATGGTTTCAAAGAATTGGCCTTCTGCGGAATCATTTATCATTGGTTGGTTGATAGCAATTAGTTGAGTGTTTCCCTTTCTGAGTTCGCTTTTGATGAAGAAGTGATCAATTTCGTTTCTGGCTATTCGATCGGTATCGATTACTAATACCACGTCAATATGCTCTCCCTTTTCCTGACATCTGATTATCATGTCATCTAATGCGTCTCTACCGACTGTTTTTGTTCCGCTCTTGGCAGCATCTGTGTATACGCCAGCAATTTGATACCCATGCTCACGTGCCCATTTAGTACATAACTCTTGTTGTACGTCTAGGGATTGGCCTTCTAGCTGTCCCTGATCGCTGACTCGGTTGTAAATGACTGCTTTTTTCATAGGTTTTTCTTCCTTTTGTTTACTGACATTCTTTTATAGAAAGTACTGGTTGCCGCTAATATGGTTTCGAGGAATTGCCCCTCTGATGAATCATCTATTTGCGGCTGGTTAATGACAATTAGCTCAATACTTTTCCTTTTCAAAAATCCAGAAATTAGGTGGTAATCAAGTTCATTTCTGGATAACCTATCTAAACTAGTAATAACAATTGCATCAATTTTGTCTTTTTTCCTACATTTAGAAAGCATTTCATCAAGTGCATTGTTCTTAAACGGCTCTAGTCCTGATTTTGCTGGATCAATAAAAACATCAATCAACTTAAGATTATTAGCTTTGCAGTAATCCGTAATGCGTATTGTTTGTAGTTGAATGTTGCTTGTTTCACCGATTGCGGATCTGACATATCCATAGGTTCTTTTGGTTTTCATAAACTAACACCTCCTCGTTTATCGTTTTCTGGATTTGCATCATTGCCGATGGAAACTCCTTTTTTGACTATTAACGCTCTGGCTTCAATAAATTTCTTGGCTCTAGTGAAGTAGGGGGCAATTCCTGGGATGAAACGATAGCCTAGCTCGGACAATCTAACCTCGGCTATTTTGGTAGCCAACGTATCTAGCCAATCATTTTTATTTGTTTGATATCCCTGTTTATGATACATACTTTTTTACTATGATGTACTACTATGTTATATATTTTTTAATAACATGTCAAGCATCAATGTTGCACTATTTGCTATTATGTGCTATTTTAATCATTAATGATGGATCTCGATTATAAATACTCAATTGAAGATGTTGCCAAGAAGTTTGCAGTCAATCCCGAGACTGTTAGGCGGTGGTGTCGTGAAGGGAAAATAAAATACATTAAGCTTCCAGGTAAAAAAAGTAAGTATAGATTTTCGGAAACAGGTATTAGAGAATTTATCGCCAATTCGAATGGTAATGACTTACCAGTTGAGGAAGCGTTATTTGAAAAGAAAGAAGATGAACCTAGTGAAGATAAATAGGATCAGCAACCCTCCCCCCTGCTTTGTAGATTTTCTCCTGTAGCCGATCCCAAATTAAATAGCCACACAGTACACCCAGCTTCCATTCATATCCCTATTTATTATCATTTTGATTAAATAACTAGGGTTATAACCATATCCCTACACATAGGTATTAAAGTCTTACTGCTTAAGGCTAGATGATATTAAAAATGTCTTAGATTTAGGGTTTTTTGGAGTTAATAACTAGGGGTGATAATGTTCACTATTCCAATTTCTGTGCGAGTAATCGACGATCGATCATAACAATTGGTTTATCTTGTGCAAACTTCTGGGCAGATAGGGAAAACAAGCCTGTTGTAACAAAATAACCACGACTAACCCCCTCGCTCATCATTGTGCCATAGAAATCACGCAACGCTGGCTCTCCAACTGTATTCCTGAACCTTTTACATTGTGCTATCGAATGTTCTCCATTACGACTAAGTACTAAATCAATTCCACCATCTCCAGTTGTCCGTGTTTCCTCGACACCCCAGCCATCCTTTTCAAAAACGTTTTGCTTTACCCATTTTTCAAATTCAATCGGAGTAAGCTCCATCAGACGATCTATTGTTATCAGATTTGCCTTTAGCGTCGATCGTCTTTGTCTTAGCTTGTAGGATTTAGCCAGTAACACATCCTGCTCACGTTTCCTGATGCGGCGTTCTTTTTCTGCTAAATACTCATTATTGGATGCGTATCCCCTTTGTTTCCATACGGGTAGTTTCTTGAATTCCTCCTGTTTTCGTTGGTATTCTTTTTCAGATTCAATTTTCGACTTTTCCTTTCTTTCTGTTTCTTCGGCTAATGTTAGTTGAGAGTAGAAGCCAGCCAATTTTTTGAAGTTTTCCTGTTTAGTTTTTCTTCTTTTATCCCATTTCTCAAAGAGTAAACCTGCGACTAGAAAATAGACGAGTCCAAACACGATATTTTTGAACATGAGGTATATTCCAAAGAAGAAGGCTAGGACGAATAAAAAAATAACAAAGAAGATAGTAAAAATGATAGTTAAGCAGCCCTTGGCTTCTGGTTGTCGGTTATACATATTATTTACCAGGAGGCCAAACAAAAAGCCCCCCGCTAGCGATGGCTTACGCCACCTACCGATCTTTCGATCGATAACCGATCAAGGATGCTCTAACGAGGAGCTTTCAGCCCTTGATCGGTTTTTATGCCATGCCTTACTGCTAATGCCGTAAAGTTTAGGCAATCTAACTGGATATTATTTTACAATTTATATTCCTTTTTAGCAATCAATTGTGTATAATTGTGAACAATTGGTATGAATGAAGAACTTGAAGAATTACTAACCCTCAAAGAAGCGGCTAAGATTCTTAAAACAAGCCCGCAATCACTTAGGCGTTGGGATCAGCAGGGAGTGTTAAAAGCCGTTCGTGTGGGTACAAGGCGTGGTGTGGGAGATAGACGTTATCGCAAGAGTGATATTGAAGCGTATATTTCTCGCAACAAGAAATAACTCTTACAAGAAAATTTAGAAAATTATGAAAAATCAATCGACAGCCAATCTTGGCTTTGAAGCAAAATTATGGGCAGCAGCGGATAAACTTCGTGGCCACATGGATCCTTCTGAATATAAACATGTGGCGTTGGGTTTGATATTCCTCAAATATATCTCGGATTCCTTCGAAGAAACCTATCAATCGATTAAAAATGATAAAGATGCGTTTGAGGGTGAATGGGAAGATAAAGACGCATACAAGGCTAGAAATATCTTCTGGGTACCAGAAATTGCTCGTTGGGATTATCTAAAACAAAATGCTAAGAAACCAGAAATTGGCAAGATAGTGGACGACGCAATGATAGCAATTGAAAAGGAAAACCCTACCCTCAAGGGAGTATTGCCTAAAAGTTATGCCCGTCCCGATCTAAACAAACAGCGTTTGGGTGAAATTATCGATATATTCAGCTCTCTTGGGCTGGGAGATTCACAAGCTAAATCCAAAGATATATTGGGCAGAGTTTATGAGTATTTCATCGGCAGATTTGCCAGTGCCGAAGGAAAAGGCGGCGGTGAATTCTATACACCTGCTTCTGTAGTAAAACTTCTTGTTCAAATGATAGAGCCATACAAAGGCCGAGTTTACGATCCATGTTGCGGTAGTGGCGGGATGTTTGTACAAAGTGAGCGGTTTTTGGAAGAGCGTGGGGGTAAGGTTGGCGACATTTCTGTTTATGGACAAGAGAGCAATCCAACAACCTGGAAATTGTGCAAAATGAACCTTGCCATTAGGGGAATCGAAAACAATCTTGGAGATACAAACGCTGATAGTTTCCACAACGATCTTCATAAAGACTTAAAAGCGGATTTTATTCTGGCCAATCCTCCGTTTAATGATAGTGACTGGGGTGGTGAAAGATTACGGGATGATGTGCGGTGGAAATACGGCGTTCCTCCGACTGGTAATGCCAACTATGCCTGGATTCAAAACTTCATCCATCATTTATCCCCTACGGGAATAGCAGGTTTCGTTATGGCCAATGGTGGGTTATCTTCTAATACTTCAAATGAAGGAACGATTCGAGAGAACTTAATAAAAGCGGGATTAGTTGACTGTATTGTGGCTCTTCCTGACAAACTCTTCTATACCACGCAGATCCCTGCTTCTTTGTGGTTTGTTTCTCGAGACAGATACGATCATAAATTTAGAAACAGGCATGATGAGGTTTTGTTTATTGATGCCCGCAAGATGGGGACTATGACAGATAGAAGGCACAGAGAGCTAACCGAGGAGGAATTAAAACAAATTACGGACACATACCATAACTGGAGAAACAAAAATGGCAAGTATGAGGATGTCAAAGGATTCAGCAAAGCAGCCAAGATTGAGGAAGTCGAAAAGAATAGTTACGTACTTACTCCAGGCCGCTATGTGGGAACAGATTTTGTGATGGAAGATGATGAGGAATTTGAGACAAAAATGCAACGGTTTACGAGCGAGCTTTCACAACAATTCAAAGAATCAAAAGAATTGGAAGTCAAGATTAAAGAGAATTTGAAGAAAGTGGGGTTTGATATATGAATATCAACTTGATAACAAATATAAATTTTTGGACAGCAGTATTAGGCTTAACTGGTTCGTTATTGTTATTCTTCTTCGGTTTACCTCCCAAACTCGATCGAGATGGACATCAGCATTTGATACTTGAAGGTATAGATAAAGCGGAAAAAAAGAAAGCTTCTGTGTATATCAAACTTGGGAATCTAGGAATGTTTTTGATAGCCCTTAGTTTTTTACTCCAGTTAATCCAAGTTATAAATCAATGAAAAACACGAATAACAATCAGACAGAAATTGGTGAGGTTTCCGAAGTCCTACTTCAAGATTACTGTGATGTCATTCAATATGGCTAAACAAACCAATTAACTGGAACGAAGTCCCGTATTGTGAAATTAGCGAAAAGGATTTGAAAAAATATCTTTTGGAAACAGGGGATATTGTCATTGCTAGAACTGGTGCATCTACTGGCACTAATGCGATATATGATTCAAAGAAAATGCCTCAATCTGTTTTTGCTTCGTATCTCATCAGGCTGAAACTGAACGAAGAGTTTGATCCTTTGTATGTGCACTATTTTTTGCAAAGTCCTTTTTATAAAGAACATATCGCAGGCATTTTGGGAGGTTCCGCACAGCCAAATGCTAATGCACAACAACTCACCAATGTACAGATAACGAAGTTCGATCCTGATTATCAACGACAGATTACCACTGTCCTCTCGTCGCTTGACGACAAAATCGAATTAAACCGCAGGATGAATAAAACACTAGAAGATATGGGAAAAACTTTATTCAAGCGTTGGTTTGTAAATTTTGAATTTCCGAACGAAGAAGGTAAGCCATACAAATCAAGTGGTGGTGGAATGGTTGAGAGTAAACTAGGAGAGATACCACAGGGATGGAAAATTAAGGATCTGGGTGAAATTTTCGAAATCAATACTAAATCCATTAACCCTTCAAAACATCCTGATCAAGTTTTCTGGCATTTCAGTATTCCGTCTTACGATCAATATGGCTCTCCAACTTCAGAGGCAGGGATAACAATAAAAAGT
>Ga0209541_10015211_pt1 | contig 11528 bp, 13 predicted proteins | sample RifCSPlowO2_01_FD_184027 | JGI IMG/M metagenome (GOLD analysis project Ga0209541, IMG submission 184027) | Groundwater microbial communities from Rifle, Colorado - Rifle CSP2_plank lowO2_0.1 (SPAdes) (version 2) | ecosystem: Environmental > Aquatic > Deep subsurface > Groundwater | place...
ATTTCAATTATTTTTGATCGGGTAAAGGAAAAACCGCCCAAAAACAATATTGCTCCCGAAGCGGCAAAAAAAATAAACCAAAGTATTTTTTTATTTTCAGACATTGATTTATTTTAACCAATGTTTAATATAAATAAAAGAGTCGAAGGGAAATAAATCCTCTTCTTCATCCGCGTTTTTGTTAACATAAAAACTTGATACATGAAGAAAATAATACTTTTATTATTTCTTATTCTCCTAATCCTTATTGGCGGGGGAGTTTGGCTTTGGCGGTATTTGGAGCTAAAGATAGAGCCAGAAACTGAAAAAGAAATTCTTTCACAATCTGTAATAGAAGCCACCACCACCGTTAATATTGACGAAAGCTTGAATTGGAAGGTTTATCAGAATGAAAAAATCCGTCTCGAATTTCTCTATCCCGAGATGTTGCCGTTTAAATATGAATCCGTTTTCATCCCTTCCGGCGAGGGTAAAGAAGTTCTGACTTTGTTGTGGGGAGAAGCTCCTTTTCGCCTTTGGATGGTAACCAACGGATGGAACGCCGCTCCAAAAACGGAGGAGATTGATGACAAAATTTTAGAAAAAGAGAAAATTACGGTCGGAGGCGTAGAAGTCGAGAAAAAAGTCTTTCAAGATGACAATCAAAAAACATTTGCCACTATAACGTTTGTAAACAAAGAGATTGTTTACGCCATTTGGGTTGAGATTCAGGGCGAAGCCAAAGACAAATTGCGCATTTTCGATCAAATACTCTCCACTGTTCACTTTTTAGAATAAGAGGGTTGATATTCTGTTTGAAATTTGATATAATCCCACCACATAAATGGCGGGCGATTTTATTAAAATCAGGGGAGCGAGAGTCCATAATCTGAAGAATATCGATGTCGATATTCCTAAAAACAAGCTGGTGGTCATCACCGGCCTTTCGGGTTCGGGTAAATCTTCTCTGGCTTTTGATACTTTGTACGCCGAAGGTCAAAGGAGATACGTGGAATCTTTATCGGCTTACGCCAGACAATTTTTAGGCGTTATGGATAAGCCCGACGTAGATAGAATTGAAGGAATAAGTCCGGCCATATCCATTGATCAGAGAAAAGCTTCTCATAATCCCAGATCAACCGCGGGAACGATAACGGAGATTTACGATTACCTCCGTCTTTTATTCGCCAGGATAGGCGTTCCTCATTGTCCGAACTGCAAGAAAGAAGTGTCGCGCCAGACCGTTGATCAGATAACCAGCCAAATTTTAAGCCGATCCCGAAACTCCGAAATCGTGATTTCGGGTCCGGTCATCCGCGGCAAAAAAGGCGAACATCAGGGCACTCTGGAAGAAATTCGGCGGGCCGGTTTTGTCAGGGTCAGAATCGACGGAATAATTTTTACCTTGGAAGAGGCTTTAGCTAAAAGTTTGGATAAAAATAAAAAACATAATATTGAAGCGGTGGTAGACAGATTGGTTTTGAGCAAGGACTTGGATAAGACAAGATTAGTTGATTCTCTGGAAACCGCGCTGAAATTGGGGAAGGGGATAGTCATGGTTAACGATTCCGTGTTCTCAGAAAATTTTGCCTGCGAAGAATGCGGCGTTTCTTTATCGGAATTGGAGCCGCGGCTGTTTTCTTTCAATTCGCCGTTCGGAGCTTGTCCTTCTTGCCAAGGTTTGGGCCAAAAACTGGAAGTAGATCCGGAATTAGTTGTTCCCAACAAAAACCTAACGTTAGATGAAGGAGCGATTTTTCCTTGGGCTCACGCTTCTTATAAGATAGGCAGAGCAGGCCTGCCTGCCGGCAGGCAGGGTTTTTTTTGGTATAAACTGCAAGAAATGACGGAAAAAGAAAAAATAGATTTGGATGTCCCCGTCAAAGAGCTGTCGCGGGAAAAAATAAATTCTATCCTTTACGGTCGGGGCGATTACGAAGGAGTTATTCCTTGGTTGGAAAGAAAATATCATGAAACCGACTCCGATTTTACCCGGCAAGAGATTGAGCAGTATATGGTAGAAAAAATTTGCGAAGTTTGCCGAGGAAAAAGATTAAAACCGGAAGTTTTGGCCGTGACGATATCGGGAAAGAGCATCGATGAAGCGGTGGAAACGCCAATTGAAAAATTAAAGAAGTTTTTTTCCGGCCTGGGCGGGCACCGAACGTCCGTTGTCCAGCCGATAGTCAGGGAAATTTTAAACCGCCTGCAGTTTTTAACGGATGTCGGCCTTGATTATTTAACCTTAGACAGAAGAACGGATACCTTATCCGGCGGGGAAGAGCAAAGAATAAGACTGGCCACTCAAATCGGCTCCAAGTTGAGCGGAGTCCTATATATTTTAGACGAACCGTCCATCGGCTTGCATTCCCGCGACCAGCGTCGATTGATCGAAACTTTAAAAAAATTAAGGGATTTAAAAAATACCGTGGTGGTGGTGGAACACGATTCTCAAACGATTCTTTCAGCCGATTGGGTGATAGACGTGGGGCCGGGAGCCGGCGATAAAGGAGGGAAAATTATCTTTCAGGGAACGCCGAGGCAATTGCTGAAAAGCCGTACGCTTACGGGAGAATATTTGAGCGGACGAAAAACCGTTTCGGTTGAAGCTCGGTTTCGGCGGGAAGAAACCGAGCTCCGCGCAAAAGAACCAGGCCTCCAAAAATATTTAACTATAAAAGGCGCTAAAGAACACAATCTTAAAAATATTGACGTGAAAATTCCCCTGGGCAAATTTGTTTGTTTTACGGGCGTTTCCGGCTCGGGAAAGTCGTCTTTGATGAACGATATTCTAGCTCGCGCTTTGCTGAAAAAATTTTATAATTCCAAGAAAGAGCCGGGATCATGCGAAGCCGTATTGGGAACGGAAAATTTAAACAAAGTAATACTGGTTGATCAATCGCCCATAGGCCGAACTCCCAGGTCCAATCCGGCCACCTACACCGGCGCTTTCAAGGCCATTAGGGATCTTTTTGCCGTCACCAAGGAGGCCAGAGTCAGGGGTTATCAAGTCGGCCGTTTTTCCTTCAACGTTAAAGGGGGAAGATGCGAGGTGTGCGAGGGCCAGGGAGTGAAAAAAATTGAAATGTATTTTCTGCCCGATGTTTATGTGGAGTGCGAAGAATGTAAAGGCAAAAGATTTAATAAGGAAACTTTGGCTGTGGAATACAAAGGCAAAAATATCGCAGATGTTTTGACAATGACCGTGGAAGAGGCCGCGGGATTTTTTAAAAATATCCCCGTTTTATTCGAAAAATTAAAAACGCTGAAAGAAGTTGGTTTAGGTTATATTCAAATAGGCCAGTCGGCTCCCTCTTTGTCCGGCGGGGAGGCGCAAAGGGTAAAACTGGCCGATGAACTTTCCAAAAAAGCGACGGGCAAAACTTTATACATTTTGGACGAGCCGACCACCGGTCTGCATTTCGACGACATTAAAAAACTGCTTTCGGTTTTGCGGGGATTGGCGGACAAGGGAAACACCGTTTTAATCATTGAACATAACTTGGATGTTGTCCGGAACGCCGATTGGATAATAGATCTGGGTCCGGAAGGAGGAGAAAAAGGCGGCCGCATAGTTGCTCAAGGCGCGCCCAAAGACATTGCCAAAATAAAAACCAGCTACACTGGACAATATTTGGAAAAGGTGTTAAAAGAAATTAGGAACTAAATAATTTAATAAAGGAGTAGCAAATGCCAAAAAAGAAAGAAGCGATTAGAGAATATAAAATTGATGGCAGAATTTTTATTTCCGGCCCGCATAAAAGGAAGATGACAATTGAGGTAAAGGAAGGAGAGAAGACAGATATAATTCTTATGAGATTAAATCAGTCGCTTCGCCGGCTTATGTATCAACTTGGCTTGGACTGGAGAGGTCAAATGGGCTGGTGCAAGAATCCGGCTTGTCATAAGGCTGTTTTCTTAGAGGGCTGGAAGATCGCAAAAATCATGAGAGAAAAAGAAAAAAGGTTGGGTCAGTGCTGTTCTCCTCACTGTTCAAATGTAGCCTATCCCAGAAGGCCGAAGGGAAAAGCTATTTTTATACGGTAACCGCAGAGGTTACCTTTTTTATTTATGGGCTTGACATTATTTTTTATTTTATTAATATAATAGAGTATGGTAATTAAACCGTTAGCCGATCATATTTTGATAGAGCCCGTTAAGGGAGAAGAAAAAACCAAGTCCGGCATTTTATTGCCCGAAACCTCGGAAAAACAGCCCGAGCAAGGCAAAGTTTTGGCCGTGGGCCCGGGAAAGAAAAACAAAAAAGGAGAGTATATTTCTTTGGAAGTTAAAGTCGGGAACATCGTTTTATTTTCCAAATACGGGCCTAACGAAATAAAAATTGACAATAAAGAATATTTAATCGTCAAAGAAGAAGATATACTGGCCATTTTGGAATAAGCCAAAATGGCAAATCACAAATTACAAAATCCAAATTCCAAAAACTATGTCTAAACAAATTTTATTCGGCGAAAACGCCCGCAAAAAACTAAAATCCGGAGTTGACCAAATAGCCAATGCCATAAAAGTAACCTTGGGGCCGAAAGGCCGTTTTGTTGTTTTGGGAAAGAGCTACGGAGCTCCCGAAATTTGCGACGATGGCGTGACGATTGCCAAAGAGATTGAGCTAAAAGACAAGATTGAAAACTTGGGAGCGGAAATTATCAAAGAAGTGGCGGAAAAAACCAATGACGCGGCCGGCGATGGCACGACCACGGCGGTCGTTTTGGCTCAAGCCATTGTCTCGGAAGGTTTAAAAAATGTGGCGGCCGGCGCCAGTCCGCAAGCTTTAAAAAAAGGGGTTGAAAAGGGAGTGAAGGCCGTTGTGGATAATTTGAAGAAAATAAAAAAAGATATTTCCGGCAAGAAAGAAGAAATCGCCCAGGTGGCCACTATTTCGGCCGGCGATCCCGAAATAGGGAATTTAATTGCCGAAGTGATGTCAGAAGTCGGTAAGGATGGAGTCGTTACCGTAGAAGAATCAAAAAAATTCGGCTTGGAAAAAGAGATTGTCAAGGGACTTCAATTTGATAAGGGCTATGTTTCTCCTTATATGGTGACCGATGCTGAAAGAATGGAAGCGGTTTTGGAAGAGCCGTATATTTTGATTACCGACAAAAAAATATCAGCCATTGCCGATATTCTACCGGTTTTAGAAAAAGTCGCTCAAGCGGGGAAAAAAGAATTGGTGATTATTGCCGAAGAAATTGAGGGTGAGGCTTTAGCCACCTTATTAGTTAATAAATTAAGAGGAATTTTTAACGCTTTAGCCATTAAGTCCCCCGGATTTGGCGACAGAAAAAAAGAGATGCTGGAAGACATCGCCACGGTTGCCGCGACTAAAGTTATTTCTGAAGAGATTGGGTTAAAATTAGAAAATATCAGCATAGAAGATCTTGGCACCGCCAGGAAAGTACTTTCGACCAAAGAGAGAACTACAATAATCGGAGGAGTTGATGTCAACGATTCTAAAAATACGCGCGTTCGCGACAGAATAAATCAAATTAAAAACGAGATTAAAACAGCCGATTCCAGTTTTGATAAAGAAAAATTACAAGAGAGGTTGGCAAAGCTATCCGGCGGGGTGGCGGTTATCAAAGTGGGAGCGGCCACGGAAGTGGAACAAAAAGCCAAGCAAAGAAAAACCGAGGATGCGTTGAATGCCACCAGGGCGGCCGCGGAAGAAGGGATATTACCGGGCGGCGGCGTGGCTTTATTGAGATGTCTGCCCGTTCTGAACGAATTAAAACTGGAAGGCGATGAAAAAACAGGAATTAACATTTTAAAAATAGCCCTGGAAAGTCCCATCAGGCAGTTGGCTCAAAACTCCGGCATGGATGGCGCCGTGGTTGCCCAGAGAGTCAAAGAAGGTTCTGAAAATTTCGGTTTTAACGCCGAAACTTTAGAGTACGAGGACTTAATACAATCGGGCATTGTTGACCCGACAAAAGTAGTCAGGTCGGCTTTAGAGAATGCCGCTTCAGCTGCTTCCATGCTTTTAATGACCGAAGCGGTTGTAGCCGAAGAACCGGAAGAAAAGAAAGAAAAAGGCGGCATGCCTTCGATGGGCGGCATGGCCGACTACTAATTGGGCCGTTGCTTACCCGGAGCAAGCAATACTCTTGCCCCGACGTTCGTCGGGCTTTTTTATTTGCCAAAAGAGGGGATTTCTATTATAATAGAAGCAGGTCGAAATGATAAAATTAGATAATTTTTAAATCTATGTCATTGACAACAATTATTTTAATCGTCGCGGGAGTTTTAGTTCTTTGGTTAATCACCACCTATAATCGCCTGATTACTTTGAAGAATCGAATGAAAGAGGCCTGGGCGGATATTGATGTCCAACTGAAAAGAAGATACGATTTGATTCCTAATTTAGTGGAAACGGTCAAGGGCTATGCGGCCCACGAGAGCGGTGTCTTTGAAAAAGTCACCGAAGCCAGAACCAGAGCTATGGGGGCAAAAAGCGTTAAAGAGCACGCGGAAGCCGAAAACTTTTTAGCCGGAACTTTGAAAACCCTTTTCGCGGTTTCGGAAAACTATCCGACCTTGAGAGCATCGGAAAATTTCCAGAAACTTCAGGATGAATTAACCGACACGGAAAATAAAATTCAAGCATCCAGAAGGTTTTACAACGGCAATGTTTTGGAGTTGAACAATAAAATTGAAAGCTTTCCGACAAATATCATCGCCGGCGCTTTCAACTTCAAACAGGGCGAATTTTTTGAGATAGCGGAGTCTAACCAAAAAGAACCAATCAAAGTGAGCTTTTAGTTATGTCGACTATATATACTCACGCTGAAGCCAATGCTAGGAAAACCTGGCTGTATTTGGCAGGATTTTTTCTTTTAATAATCGCTGTTGGCTGGATGATTTCTTATTTCCTGCAAAGTCAGGCGGTTTTATGGTTAGCGGTTGTTATCAGCGTTTTAATCAGTTTTATCAGCTACTGGCATTCAGATAAAATTGTTTTAGCTTTATCTCGCGCTAAACCCATTAAAAAAGAAGATAACCCCGAACTTTATCGGACGGTGGAAAATTTATGCATAACGGCCGGTTTGCCTTTACCTCGGATTTACATTTTGAATGAAGCCCAGCCCAACGCTTTTGCCACGGGTCGCGACAAAAATCACGCGGTTATCGCCGTCACCAGGGGATTACTGGAGAAACTGAATAAAACCGAACTGGAGGGGGTAATCGCTCACGAACTTTCTCATATCGGCAACAAGGATATGCTGCTTTCCACAATTATTGTGGTTTTGGTGGGCGTGGTCGTCATTATGACTGATTTTTTCTTTCGCGTAAGTTTTCGCGGTAATTGGGGCGGCGGAAAAAAAGGCAATCAGGCAAAAATGCTGATGATGCTGGCGGCTCTATCTTTAATGATTTTGGCTCCGATTTTCGCTCAATTGATAAAAATGGCTATTTCCCGAAAGCGGGAATTTTTGGCTGACGCCGACGGCGTTTTATTAACAAGATACCCGGAAGGTCTGGTCCGGGCCTTGGAAAAAATTTCCCAAGATCCGAACCCTTTGCGGGCGGCTAACGACGCCACCGCGCATTTGTACGCGGTCAATCCTTTCCGCGAAGGCAAAAAAACTTCTTGGCTGCACAAATTATTCCAAACCCATCCGCCGGTGGAAGAAAGGATTAAAGCGTTAAGAGGGATGACAATATAACTTACAACTGACAACTTATATTATCCTGGAGGGGGTTCGACCCGAAGGGTCCCCTTCGGGGCATAGCCCTGAAAGGGCCCCCTTAAGGGGGGGTCTAGTGCGTCATAGAGTATGAAATATATTGTTTATTTTTTAAGAAGTTGTACGAAAGAGAGATATTATATAGGTTGTACCGCAAATGCAAGAGAAAGACTTAAGGAGCACAATTCGGGGAGAACAAAATCGACAAAACCATATAGGCCGTGGGAATTAATATATATGGAAGAATTTTCAAATAAAAAGGAAGCTTATGAGCGAGAATGGCATTTAAAACATCCAAAAGGATATTTGGAAAAGATAAAAATAATAAAGGAGCATGGAGGGTTCGCATAGTGGTCTAGTGCGGCTGTTTGGAGAACAGCTATGCCGCAAGGCATCACAGGTTCGAATCCTGTACCCTCCGAATATGATTATGAAAACAATTTTTTGCAATTTTCTTGACAGAGCGAATAAAGATGGAACAATTACGCTTAAATCATTAGGAAAAGCGAAAAACAAAGTGTCAAAACCGATGTTGCCGGGATGGAAAGATGTCGTGACCGAAATTATAATCAATAAACGATATGCCAAGGGGTTAGACGGCATCGAAGATTACTCGCACGTCATAATTGTCTATTGGCTGGGTCAAGTGAAGGAATGCCATCTCAAACACCATCCGCAGGGAAGAAAAGATATACCTTTTGGCGGAATTTTTGCTTGCCGTTGCCCCCAGCGGCCAAACCGTCTGGCGATTTCTACCGTTAAATTGCTTTCTCGAAAAAATAATAATATCAAAGTCGAAGGATTAGATATTCTTGACGGCACTCCCATTTTGGATATCAAGCCATACACTCCTCACTATGATCTGGTAAGTAAAGCTAGAGTTCCCGCATGGGTTAATCGGTTGATTTTTTAAGTACTGAGTAGAACATGAACCACGTGGCTATAATGAAAAAGGAATGGGGGTTGACGGAAAAAATTATTTCCAAGGAAAAGAAAATTGAATCCAGATGGTATAAGTTTAGACATTCTCCGTGGGGCAAAATTGAGAAAGGGGATAACGTTTATTTCAAGGATTCAGGTGAACCGGTTTCAATAAAAGCTAAAGTCAAAAAAGTTATTTCGTTTTCTGGCTTAACTCCAAAAAAAGTAAGGCAGATTTTAAATAAATACGGCCGAGACGACGGAATTGAAAGAAAAAAGATACCGGAATTTTTTAAATTGTTCAAAAATAAAAAATACTGCCTGCTGATATTCTTGAAAAATCCTAAAAAAATAAAGCCGTTCAATATAGATAAAACCGGCTTCGGCAATATGTCGGCCTGGCTGACTATTAAAGATGTCGGTAGAATAAAAACATAGAAAGATTAATAATTTATGCGAATTAAGGGGTCGAAGATACTAAAGTTTGCTAGAATTTTGATACCCGCCTATCTTAAACTAAAATTTAGGCCGATACCGATATGGGCCCACTTTTTTATTACGAGAAGATGCAATTTAAACTGCAAATACTGTTTTCAGAAGGATAATAAAAAGAACGAATCAGACACTTTGGAAGCCAAAAAGATAATTGATAAACTGTATTCCCTCGGCACAAGAATACTTTCTTTTTTGGGCGGAGAGCCAACCATAAGAAAGGACTTTATTGAGTTAGTTGAATATGCGAATAAGAAGGGCATGATTAGTTTTCTTACAACCAACGGGACGTTGCTTAACGAAGAGTATATTGAAAGAATCGGCAGGTCTGGGCTCGATATTCTCACATTGTCCGTTGATTCCGTTGCAGATTTTGGTTATTCAGGCAAAAATTATGCCCGGAGCAAAAAAGTATTAGACAATTTGGTCAGGGCTAGGGGGAAATACGGCTTTTTGTTGATAGTTAATATGGTGTTAAGCAATAGAAATGTTAATCAGGTTATAGATACTCTTAAGTTTTTCGATAAACTGGGCATACCTATTTCTTTAGTATTTATTCAAGAAGATACTTTTACGAATCAGCCGATGGACGAAGGTTTATTTTTTAGGTCTGAAGAAGAAAAAAATAAGCTATTTAAAGTATTGGAAGAAATAAAAATTCTGAAGAAACAAAGTAAAAATATATATGTGTCGACGCAGTATCTTAACGATATTAAAAAATTTGTTAACAAAGAAATTAGGTGGGATTGTCCGGCCGGAAAATATACATTTGCGGTAGACACGGAAGGGGAGTTCATGTTGTGTTCGGTATTGCCAAAAGAAGATATAAATATTTTTCAAATAGACAAAAATTATTACAAAAAATTTGCGGTTAAACGCAAAGAAACGCTGGATATTTGCACGAAAAAATGTCTGTCCAATTGCTATCACGCCACTATGGTTATAATAAAAAACCCGCTTACCCCTATAAAAGAACTGATTGTTTGACGGAATTAAAAGTGGTAAAATATGACAATGACAATGTCAAAGAGCATCACTATTTTAATTATTATCGGACTGGCGGTGGCGGGGATTATTGGTTATTCGGTTTGGCAATCGCAGCAGCCCGGAGAATTGGATGCTTTCGCGACCTGCCTGAAAGATAGGGGAACTGTGTTCTACGGAGCGTTTTGGTGTAACCATTGCCAGGCTCAGAAAAAAATGTTTGGCAAGTCGGAAAAGCTTTTGCCTTACGTTGAATGCTCCACCCGGGACGGCCGCGGCCAGCTCCAGGCTTGCCGGGATGAAAATGTTGAGGGTTACCCGACTTGGGAATTCGCCGATGGCAGCCGAGAGAGCGGAGAAGTGCCATTAAAAACGCTTTCCGAGAAAACCGGTTGCCAATTACCATAATGTCACCATTAGTTTCATCGGTAAATCAAATACTTTCTTTATTAACTATTACCGGCCAGGCGATAATTGTTTTAGTTTTGATCAACAATTTAAGATTTACGAAATCCTCCGAAATTAAGGCAGATTTCGTAAATCAATTAATCAATAAAAACGTTGTTTTGCTTTCTTTCATTATTGCTTTAATCGCCACCCTTGGCAGTTTGTTCTATTCCGAAATAGCCGGCTTTGAGCCGTGCAAATTATGCTGGTTCCAGCGCATCTTAATGTATCCCCAAGTTGTTTTACTTGGGTTAGCCTTATTTAGAAAAGACAAAAATATTATCATCTACACTCTTTGGCTGTCTTTGATCGGAGCCGCGATCGCTCTTTATCATTATCTACTGCAGATTGGCGTGGCCCCGAATTTATCTTGTTCGGTTACGGGATATTCAGCTCATTGCTCCCAAAGATTTGTGATGAATTTCGGCTACATCACCATTCCTATGATGGCGTTTACGGCTTTTAGTATGGTCTCCGTCCTTTTTTTAATTAAAAAACGCGGCGTGGTCGAGCCGCGTTCTGCGCAATAAAAATATTAAAAGTATGAACATAAAGCTTACTAGATGGGTCTTGCGAATCGCCGTTGCTGGAGAATTTATCGGCCATGGAGTTTTTGCCTTACAAGGCAAAAAGGCGTGGATTGAATGGTTCTCTGTTTTTGGTATTTCTGACGCAGGACTTGCGGCTAAATTCCTGTTTCTTATCGGCCTGATAGATATCACGCTTGCAATCATTATTCTTATAAAACCAATTCGCTTCGCGCTTTTGTGGATGGTTTTTTGGGGATTTTGGACTGCTCTGCTTCGCCCTTTGGTCGGCGAGCCAATTTGGGATTTCGTGGAACGCTGGGCTAACTGGGGAGCGCCGCTTGCCCTACTTCTGCTTATGGGTTGGCCAAAAACTTGGAAGGAGTTGTTTGAATAGTTTTTGTGGTGAAAATAGTTTATAATACACGCATATGACTATACGGTTTTGCTTCCAGAATATAAATAAAAGTCCTCC
>Ga0209541_10015213_pt1 | contig 11527 bp, 15 predicted proteins | sample RifCSPlowO2_01_FD_184027 | JGI IMG/M metagenome (GOLD analysis project Ga0209541, IMG submission 184027) | Groundwater microbial communities from Rifle, Colorado - Rifle CSP2_plank lowO2_0.1 (SPAdes) (version 2) | ecosystem: Environmental > Aquatic > Deep subsurface > Groundwater | place...
GCTGAAGGTAAATACATCAAGCAGTCTGGAGGCCGCGGTAACTATGGACACGTGAAGATCAAAGTAAAGCGAATGGAGGCTCTTTCAAAAGAAGAAATAGAAGACTTGCCAAAGAACACCAAGCGCTCTCCAGGATTCGAATTCATCAACAGCATCAAAGGAGGTGTCATTCCTCAGGAATACATTGCTCCATGTGAGAAAGGATTTAAAGAGGGGCTCGACCGCGGAATACTCGCTGGTTTCAAGATGGTCAACGTTTCTGTAGAGCTCTGGGACGGTTCCTACCACGAAGTGGACTCCAACGAAATGGCTTTCAAAATCGCTGCATCTATGGCCATCCAAGACGCTTGCCGCCGCGCGAATCCGGTAATTCTCGAACCTATGATGAAAGTGGAAGTTATTACGCCGGAGAAATTCATGGGTGATGTAACCGGCAACCTCTCTTCAAAGCGAGGACTCATCGAAGGTATGGAAGACCGGGGACTCAACAAAGTAATCAAAGCGATCGTGCCGCTCTCCGAAATGTTCGGCTACATGACCTCGCTCCGCTCAATGACCGAAGGCCGGGCCGGATTTAATATGGAATTCGTCCGCTACGACATCGTGCCGAATAACGTAGCCGAAACAATCATAGCCGCTCGTAAGTAGAGCTCTTGCCATTTTGTATAGTTGATGCATAATTTAAAGGTTATGCTATACACTCCATTCTATAATCCGGAGAAGTCCTACGAAGAGAATTTCGAACAGGGGCCGTTTGGCGCTTTTGCTGATGAAATTGTCTTTGGGGACCAAGGAAAGCCCAGGTATGATTTTTTCGGGTACAAGGTTTTTTCACCTTTCGGGATACCCGCCGGGCCGCTCATCAATAGCGATTTTTGCAAAGGCGCTTTCGGGAAAGGCTTCGATCTCTGCGTTTACAAGACCGTGCGCTCAGGGATTTTCCCCTGTCACCCGCACCCGAATATCCTGAGGATCTCGGTGGATGGCGACCTCACGCTTGAAAAGGCGCAAGGCTCTCTGACGGCCGACCATAATTACGGAGAGCCGCTCTCCATCACCAATTCATTTGGCGTGCCGTCCAAGGAGCCGCGACTCTGGCAGGAAGATGTGAGGAAGGCGGTGTCATATGCCAAAGAAGGGCAGGTCCTAGTGCTCTCCTTTATGGGCACCGTGTACGAGCACGAAACACTTGAAGGGTTCATCGGCGATTACGCGCGGGCAGCGAGGCTTGCCAAAGATTCGGGAGCCCGAGTTCTTGAAATGAATTTATCCTGTCCGAATATCGGCGATGAGGGCCTCGTCTGCTACAACTTAAACACGACGGAAAAAATTTGTGAGGCGGTCAGGCATGACATTGGCGACACGCCGCTAATACTGAAAGTGGGTTTCTATAAAAATGAAAGTGATATAAGGCGGCTGGTGGAAATTGCCGAAAAGTACGCGCAGGGAATAGCGGCCATCAATACTATTCAGGCCACCATTCTCGACCCTATGGGCAATCAAGCTCTGCCGGGACCAAATAGAATAAAGTCTGGAGTGTGCGGAGCCTCCATTAAGTGGGCCGGGCTCGAGATGGTCAAAAAATTAGTGAAGGCGAGAGGGGAGGTGAAAGCGGACTTCAAAATAATCGGGGTGGGGGGCGTGATGAACGTGGATGACTTCTTCGAATATCGCGCCGCCGGAGCGGACTTCGTCATGTCCGCCACCGGCGCCATGTGGAACCCTTACCTTGCCAAGGAGATTAAAGAAAGGCTAAGATAAAAGAATGATTATGGAGCAAAAAGTAGCGCAGGCACTTCTTAAAATAGGGGCTGTTGGCTTTGTGCCGGATAATCCAATTACATTCAAATCCGGAATAGTATCTCCGGTATACGTAGACAATAGAAAACTACCTTTTTATCCCAATGAATGGAAAATTATTATAGAGAGTTTCGCCGAGATAGTTAAAAAAGAAAAAATAAGATTCGATGTTGTGGCTGGAGTGGAAGCGGCAGGAATTCCCCACAGTGCAGCGCTGGGATTTTTCACGAAGAAGCCTTCCGTGTTTGTAAGGAAAGAAGTGAAAGATCACGGGACCAAGCGAATGGTAGAGGGGGGAAGTGTTTTAAACAGAAATGTTTTATTGATTGAAGACTTGGTAACAACGGGAGGGAGTAGTCTAAACGCAGTTCAAAATTTACGCAAAGAAGGCGCAAAGGTAAACAACTGCTTGGTTATTGTCAGTTACAATTTTCCAAAAGCGAAAGACTCTTTCAATAAAGCAAAAGTTAAGTTGCATGCCATTACTTCTTTTCCCATTATCTTGGATGAAGCCAAGAAGCTCGGGATGATCAAAGGCGATAAGCTAAAAAAAGTGGAGAGCTGGCTTATGGAGCACACCAAATGACAAATAAAACAATCAGCTATAAATACGACAAAAGAGCCAAGAAAATAAATTCACTTTTGTGCGTGGGGCTGGATGCGGATTTCGAGAAAATTCCGCAAAGATTCAAACAAACAGCAAATCCGCAATTTGAATTCAATAAATACATCATCGAAGAAACGCATGAATACACCTCAGCGTACAAGCCCAATATTGCTTTCTATGAAGCGCGGGGCGACCAGGGGATTCGGGAGCTTAAAATGACGATGGAATTCTTGCAAAAGAATTATCCCGATATTTTTACCATTTGCGACTGTAAGCGAGCGGATATAGGCAACACAAATAATGGTTATGTGGAGGAGTTTTTCGACTGGTTTGGCTTTGATGCAATTACTCTGCACCCATATTTGGGCGGGGAAGCGCTCCAGCCATTTTTAGAACGGAAAGATAAAGGCTCAATAATACTTTGCCGAACTTCAAATCCTGGCTCCGGTGAACTTCAAGACCTAGAAATTCCGGACGTTGGACGTCCGGATAACGGACGTCCAACGTCCGGGAAGAAACTTTGGCAAGTCGTTGCCGAAAAAGTTTTTAAAGAATGGAACAAAAATAAAAATTGCATGCTGGTGGTGGGCGCCACTTATCCGGCCGAGATGAAAATGATCCGGGCTCTGACAGGGGACATGACCTTCCTCGTGCCCGGTATCGGTGTTCAGGGCGGAAGCCTGGAGGAGGTCATGAAAGCCGGCCTCAACCCCAAAGGCCTCGGCCTCATCATCAATTCCTCCCGCGGAATAATTTTTGCAGAGAATCCCAAAGAAGAGGCTCTAAAGCTTTGCGAAGAAATTAGAAAATATAAATAAAATGGAACAAAATCCTTTTTCTAAAACCCCTTTTGAGAAACCCCTAGCTGATCTTTTTAAAGAAGGTGAAGTTGTTGTGGCCGTAGCAGAAGAAGACTCCGAGGACACTCAGATAAAACGAGAAAGGTTGAAGATGTTAGAAGATCGGGAAGATAAGGTGGTGCGTCTTGAAGATCCGCATTTTACAGACACTACAGAAGAAGCATTATTTTACAAAGACCAAGAAAAACAATTTAATCGTCTCAGAGAATTTGGAATATCGGTTCCCAAAATAAGCGTAGTCATAGGGCAAATAGAAGAAAAGAAAAAAATATTTATAATCGCTGATAAGGTTGAGGGAGTGCATCTACACAAGATTGAGTTATCAGATTCTAAGATGGTGGCAGAAGTAGATGAATTTTATGCAAGACTACTGGGTTACTATCTGGATACTTACAGGAGAGGACTTCCTATCTTTACCGATATTGCAGATTTTCAATTTATATATGGAAAAACAACAGAGCAAATAAAAAATAGTTTTTACATGGTTGATGTTGGTACTGGAAATTTTTCACCCACTTCGGACCCTAATTACGACCAAAGATTTAAAAGAGTCCTGGACGTACTTTTTAGGGAAATCTCTGAAATTAAAAGCGACAAAAAGTTAGCGTTTCCTGAATCTACTAAAAAAATAAATGAAGTGAAAAAGTTTTGGCTTTCTCAAATTCCTCAGATAAAAGATCGGAAAGACAGAATATTTTTTGGACGCCAGCCCCTAGGTGAAAATCTAAGGAAATTAAAAGATCTATATAAAGACGAAATTCCCACTGGTATGATTCATGGCAATATGCCAGACCACCAATTTAAGGCTGATAAAAATTGGTTTAATTCCTTAAATTTCCATCTCGTCATATTATTAGAAGATATTGACCTAGGGGATACTGTGGTTCGTAAGATTCAAGAATTTCGGTTGGCTCATAGTACTGTTGAATGGGATAATAGGCCCACGACTGAAGCCGATATAAGAGAAGCGAATAATTTAATAAGTTTTCTTTTAAAAAGTATTCCCGACGCTAATTTGACAGGACCTGTGTAAATATTAAAATTAGGGTGGTGCCGTGGCCTGGACATACAAATGCCGCAAATGCCCCCTCCTCCCAGCGAGGATATGGCTTTGCCCAGCAGTCCGTTTCACGGCACTCTAATTATCAAGATTTAGCGCTTTCCTAGCGGCTGACCTCAAAAACCCTAGAGGGTCGGCTGATTTCTAGCCGGCCCTTTTAATATGGGTTTGACAACGTTTTTTTAATCTGCTAGGATGGTGGAAAGGCCCTTTCGGGTCTTTTGTATTGGTTTTTCGCGAAAAAATAAGCAAAAATCCAATTATTATTAGCAATTATGCCCAAAAATTGGGCACCAGTTAGTAATTAGGCCTTAGCGACTGGTTCTCGTACGTTAAGTTTTAGTTATTAGCTCAAAAGTATATATGGCAGAAGAATTTAAAAGAGACAAACCACACGTTAACGTAGGTACTATCGGTCACGTCGACCATGGTAAGACCACGTTGACCGCGGCAATCCTCCATGTGCTAAACATGGCAGGCAAGACAGTTCGCCTAAGGGGTGTCGACCAAATCGACAACGCTCCCGAGGAAAAGGCACGTGGAATTACCATTAACATTTCCCACAACGAGTACGCTACGGACACTCGTCACTACGCGCACATCGATGCTCCCGGACACGCCGACTACATCAAGAACATGATTACCGGTGCCGCTCAAATGGACGGCGCTATCCTAGTGGTTGCGGCTACGGACGGCGCAATGCCCCAGACTCGTGAACATGTTCTCCTTGCAAAACAAGTGGGTGTGCCGAAGATAATCGTCTTCCTAAACAAGTGCGACATGGTGGACGACAAAGACATGATCGACCTCGTAGAGGAAGAGATCCGCGAACTTCTGGCGAAACAGGGCTTTGACAAGGACTGCCCGGTTATTCGAGGTTCCGGCCTTAAGGCTCTTGAGGCAAAGTCAGTGGATGATGAGTGGGCTAAGAAAGTTCTGGAGCTTGTAAACGCTCTCGATACTTACATTCCTATCCCGGTCCGCGACACAGCGAAGCCTTTTCTTATGCCGGTGGAAGACATATTCTCTATCGAAGGCCGCGGTACAGTGGTCACCGGTAAGATCGAAAGAGGCATAGTGAAAGTCGGTGAAGACGTGGAAATCGTCGGAATCAAGCCTACCCAGAAGACGACTGTTACAGGTATTGAAATGTTCAACAAGAATCTCCAGGAAGGTATGGCTGGCGACAACGCCGGGATCCTGCTCCGAGGACTCAAGAAAGAAGACATCACTCGCGGACAGGTCCTGGCAAAGATAGGCACTGTTACTCCTCATGACAATTTCACTTGTGAAATTTACGTCCTGAAAAAGGAAGAAGGTGGCCGACACACCCCATTCTTCAAGGGCTACAAGCCGCAATTCTACATCCGCACTACGGATGTGACCGGTGATGTTACCCTTGCTGAAGGTACGGAAATGGTGATGCCGGGAGACACAGTCAAGATCACGGTCAAGCTTGTCACCCCGGTTGCCCTCGAGGAGCAGCAAAGATTCGCCATCCGCGAAGGAGGCAAGACGGTAGGCGCAGGAGTCGTCACCAAAATCTTAGGATAGTGAAAAGTTCATAAAGTCTATAAAGTTCATAAAGTAAATGCACTCTATTGAAATTAAACTTTATAACTTTCAACTTTATAACTTTATAAACTAGTAAAATGCCAAATACAGAGATAAAAACAAAAAAACCCCCGGCCAAAGTCGGGACTCCGAAGAAATCCGGGACCAAGGCCGTAAAAACTGCGAAAGACAAAAAAGCAGAGAAGGTGGTGCTCCGCATCCGGGTTCGTGCTTACGAGAGCAAGATTCTAGATGCGTCAGTCAAACAGATTATGGACACGGCTGTCCGTTACGATGCGGAAATAGTCGGGCCAGTACCCTTGCCGACCGAGATCAAGAAATACACGGTCAACCGCAGCGCTTTTATCTACAAAAACACACGAGAACAATTTGAGATACGAGTGCACAAGAGACTGATTGATATCATAAATCCTTCCGGCAAGACGATCGAAGCGCTTACCAATTTATCTCTTCCCTCGGGAGTGGATATTGATGTTAAAATGTTGTAGAAAATAAGGAGCAAAGCGACTATATTTTCAAAATCCCGCCAAAGGCGGGGCGGTAAGTAAAATTATGAAATTCATTCTGGGAACAAAAGAACAAATGACGGAGTATTTCTCCGAAGAAGGCAAAGTCATACCGGTGACGATAGTTTCGGCCGGGCCGATCAATGTCACTAGGGTATTCGAAGAAGGCAAGGACGGATATGATTCCGTGCAAGTCGAATACGGAAAGAAGCTCAAAGAATTCAGGCTGAAATCCGGCAAGGCGGAAGCGAAGCCGGGTGATAAAATAGATGTCGGTATTTTCGCTCCGGGAGACAAGGTCCGTGTCTCCAGCATCTCCAAAGGTAAAGGTTTCCAGGGCGTGGTCAAGCGCCATGGGTTCCACGGCGGACCCCGCACTCACGGGCAGAAACATTCGGAGCGCGAGCCGGGCTCGATCGGCGGAGGCCTCCGCACTCACGTGCCGAAGGGCATGCGCATGGCCGGCCGCATGGGGTCCGACAGAATTACCCAGAAAAATTTGAAAGTTATATTCGTCGACAAAGAAAATAATCTGATATTAATCAAAGGGGCGATCGCCGGAAGGCGCGGAAGCCTCGTCGAGATTACCTCGACGAAAATTTAAAGATTGAAGTATTTAAAGATTTAAAAATGGAAGCAAAAATATACAATCAAAAAGGCGGGGAAGCAGGCAATATAATCCTACCGGAGAAGGTTTTTGGAGCCAAGTGGCGCGCGGACTTGGTCCACCAGGTGGTGGAGGGCATGCGCTCCAACAAGCGCGCCGGCACTGCCGATACGAAAGACCGCGGCGAAGTCCGCGGCGGAGGCAAAAAGCCATGGAAACAAAAGGGGACAGGCCGCGCCCGACACGGTTCGACACGCTCACCGATCTGGGTAGGCGGAGGCGTGACCCATGGCCCACTCGCGGAGAAGAATTATAAGAGGAAGATCACCAAGAGCATGCGCGCCCAGGCGCTCTTTTCTGTGCTCTCCAAGAAGCTAAAGGACGGCGAAATAATTTTCGTGGACTCGCTTTCGATGCCTGATATCAAAACCAAATCTGCAGCAACGGTGATAGATAATTTATCAAAAGTTTCCGGGTTCAAAGTTGCCAACAAGACCAAGAAAATTCTGACCGCTCTCGCGGGACGGAATGAAAAGACAGAAAAGAGCTTCCGAAATATTCCGGCGCTTGAGTTGGTGTTCGTGAAAAATCTAAATCCGCTGGACGTGCTGAATTACCGCTACCTTTTAATAGAAAATCCAGAAGAGTCAGTGAAGTTTTTAGAATCCAGAGCATAAATTGACATAAGATATGAATACGAAATTGATCAAAAATCCAAGAATCACCGAAAAAGCATCGACTGTCATCGGGCAGAATGTGTACACTTTTGATATTTCGACGGGTGCCAACAAGACCGAGATAAAGAAAGCTATTTTTTCACTTTATAAAGTGCGTCCAATCCGGGTCAACGTGGTGGCGGTGCCCCACAAGAGAGTCCCAGCCGGTCGGGGGAAAATGGGTACGAAGGGCGGAGGCCGCAAGGCATACGTTTACCTCAAAGCTGGTGACAAAATAGAAATTATTTAGTTAGAAAGCAATGAAAACATACAAACCCACAAGTAAATCACGCAGGCAGATGAGTAATATAAATTACCGCGAGTTCCTGACGACCTCAACTCCGGAGAAATCCCTGACCCGGGGCTTTCGGCGCGCGGTGGGTCGCAACAGCCAGGGCCGCATCACTACAAGGCATAAAGGCTCAGGGCACAAGAAGCTGTATCGCGATGTGGATTTTCTTTATGACAAGCGGGACATCCCGGCAACTATCAAATCAGTGGAGTATGATCCGAATCGATCCGCCTTCATCGGCCTAGCGGTTTACAAGGACGGCGAGAAAAGGTATGTAATTTTACCGAAATCCGTACGGCCTGGCGCAACATTCATAGTCTCCGAGAAAGCTCCGCTTGAAACTGGCAACCGACTTCCGCTCCGCAATATCCCTGTTGGAACCTTTGTATACAACGTAGAACTCAAGCCCAAGGGCGGCGCGATAATCGCCCGCTCCGCAGGAATCTTCGCCCAAGTGGTGGCCAATGCCGAGGGCTACACGAACATCAAGATGCCTTCGACCGAAGTGCGCAAAGTGAGCGAGGAATGCTACGCGTCAGTCGGTAGTGTTTCGAACGACGAGCACCATCTGGAAAATTACGGCAAGGCAGGACGTTCGCGCTGGAAGGGAATACGTCCTACAGTGCGCGGAACTGCCATGAACCCGGTAGACCATCCGTACGGCGGAGGCGAAGGCCGCCAAGGACGCGGCACCAAGCGACCGAAAACAATGTGGGGCAAGGTTACCGGCGGACGCAAGACCCGTACTCCAAAAAAATACTCGAACGTATTCATCGTCTCCCGCAGAAAGACTGGGAAGAATAAATAAAAAAAGTCCCCACCAGGGGGCTTTTTTTATTAACACCAAAAACTTGCATTATTTTGTAAGGGGAATAGACTTTTAATGTAAGTTCACCAATTGGTTCGTTTTCATTCTCGGAGGTACGCATGACCAAGCAACAGCGACGGGAAGAGCGCGAGGCAGCTGAGCGGAATGCACGTCAACGAAAGGCGCAGCGGGAAAACCACACGGAGCACTACCAGCGCTTCGCGTCGGTGTTCCAGCCGCGACCGTGGCAGTCCAATCAGGTGCGGCGCGCCTTCAATGGGCGCCGCTGAAGGGGGTGATCTAAATTTCCAGCGGTCCTAACCCGACTGCTGGCTGACGCTATCCCCGCCTGCTACACACTGGTGCCTACCAGTTCCCAAATCTGCCGACAACCTGTCGGTCCCACATCGCCCCCGACGGAGAAATCCTAGGGGGCGAAGCACTGCCCAAATTTGACATTCAGCCAGGATTTGATAGTATATTTTGAAGCTCGCTAGGAGCTTTTTGTTTACTCAAAAGGGCAAAAATTATGACAAGATCGCTCAAAAAAGGCATATATGTCGACGAAAGGCTCTTGAAAAAGATAGCCGGCAAAAACCCGCTCCAAACCCCGATGGTCAAGACCTGGAACCGCGCTTCAGTTGTCTCGCCGGAGATGCTCGGCTTTACTTTTGGTGTCTACAATGGCAAGACCCATGTGGAAGTGCTGGTCACCGAGGACATGGTGGGCCACCGCTTGGGCGAATTTTCACCGACTAAGAAATTCGTTAAACACGGAGGAAAGATGCAGAAAGAGATGGAGATGAAGAAAAAAGAAGCCGAAATCGCGCAGGCGAAGGCCGCGACCACTGTGGCCACTGACGCTTCCACTTCCAAAGCCGCAAAATAATTTAAATAATCCATGAAAGCATTTTTAAAAAATTACAGACAATCCCCGAGAAAAGTCAGACTGGTAGCCGGGCTTATTAAAGGTAAGAACGTGAACCAGGCTGTAGCCGAGCTTGATTTCTTGGCCAAGCGCGCTGGCGCGCCAATCAAGAAGCTTTTACTTTCAGCTATTGCTAACGCGAGCCAGATGGGAGTAGGCCGTGATAATCTTTTCATCCAAGAGCTTCGGGTAGACAAGGGTGTGACCATGAAGCGTATGATGCCAGCGGCCATGGGGAGCGGCCACAGGATAAACAAGCGCACCAGCAATTTGCATTTAGTATTGGCCGAGAAAGCAACTCCAATCAAAATGAAGAAAGTTGCGAAAGCTAAAAAATAAAATGAGCAAAATCGTCCATCCATATGCACATAGGCTGATCATGCTCCGGGACTGGAAGTCCCGTTGGTTTGCCGATCCGAAAAAGTACGTGTCCTATCTGAAGGGCGATGTTTTGGTTCGCGAATATTTGGAGAAAAAGCTTCGCGGTATGTACGTCTCTGCGATCGAGATAGAGCGCAGCCGAAAGGCCACTCGTTTCATAATTAAAACTTCCCGACCGGGCCTCATAATAGGCCGCAATGGCGAGGGCGCAACCAAGCTGAAAGAAGATATCTTGAAGAAGATGGATCATTTGAAGATTGCGCGTCCGGAAGATTTCAAGCTCGAGATCGTGGAAATCGGCAATCCGGAAGCGGATGCGTCCGTAGTGGCCTACATGATCGCAGAGGGCCTCGAAAAGAGAATGCCCTACAGGAGAGTTATCAAGCAGACACTCGAGAAGGTAATGAATGCCAATGGCGTGCAAGGAGCGAGGATTGTGCTCTCCGGCCGCTTGGGTGGCGCTGAGATCGCCCGCACGGAGGAGCTCAAGCGCGGATCCATCCCACTGCAGACTTTCCGCGCGGACATTGACTTCAAACGGGAGCGCGCGCATTTGCCGTACGGCGATGTGGGCATCAAAGTCTGGATTTACCGCGGTAAAATTTTCGCGCAAAAGACAAAGGGAGAAAAAGAAGCCAATAAGCAACAGGATTAAAATATATGTTGATCCCGAAAAAAGTAAAATTTAGAAAATGGCAGACCAAGCGAAGCAATCCGAAGGCAACGACTCCGGATACTCGCGGCACGAAGCTTGCCTTCGGAGCTTTCGGCTTGAAGTCCGAATCCGAATCACGGGTGAAGTCTACTCAGATCGAATCTGCTCGAAAAGTAATTTCCCGAACTCTGACCAAGTCCGGCAAGTATTGGGTTCGCATTTTTCCCGATCGGCCTTATACGGCCAAGCCCGCAGAAGTGGGCATGGGCAAGGGCAAGGGCGATCCGCAAGGGTACTGCTTCGAGGTGTTGCCGGGGCGCATAATTTTCGAAGTGGACGGGGCAGAGGAGTCGGTGGCCCGCGAGGCGTTGCGAAAGGCCGGCACCAAGCTGCCGCTTAAAACCAGAATTGTTTCCCGGGCGCACAAACAATAATCAATATATGGCAAAGAAAAAAGACAATTTAAGTAATTCGAGTGTAGAGGAGCTGAAGAAGCAGCTCGGGAAGATCGAGGAAGACCTGCGATCCATCAAGTGGAAGGCGGAAGGCTCAAAGTCAAAGAATGTGAAAGAGTCCGCAATGCTAAAGAAGGATATCGCGAGAATTTTAACTTTCATTAATTCCCGACCAGAGTCGGGATCCCGACAGAAGGTCGGGACAAAAAAATAAAATGGAAAACAAAAAAGGTAAAACTTTAAACGGAGTAGTAGTCGGCGACAAGATGGACAAGAC
>Ga0209541_10015214_pt1 | contig 11527 bp, 11 predicted proteins | sample RifCSPlowO2_01_FD_184027 | JGI IMG/M metagenome (GOLD analysis project Ga0209541, IMG submission 184027) | Groundwater microbial communities from Rifle, Colorado - Rifle CSP2_plank lowO2_0.1 (SPAdes) (version 2) | ecosystem: Environmental > Aquatic > Deep subsurface > Groundwater | place...
ATGATGCAAAAAGAAAAATTGAAAGTCATGTGCAGAGCTGCGATTGAGGAAGCATGCAAGCGGCATAAGATAGAAATTGAAATTATAAAAGTAATGCCGGAGCATGTTCATTTAATTGCGGATGTGCCGAGGACAATGAGCGATGCGATGGCTTTGCAAATTGTGAAAGGGTTATCATCGTACATTTTTTTTCGATTGTGTCCAGCGTTGCGAAAGCGATATCCCGACGGACATTTCTGGACAGAAGGATATTTTTGCGACGGTGTTGGTAACAGCAATTTCGCTCTTACTTACCTCTATATACAAAACCAGGAAATGCATCACAGAATAACTTCAAATTACTAAGGACGCCTCGCTTTTTGCCCGCAGGCAAAAAGTTGCGAACGAAGTGAGCAACCCTTCAGGGCGAGGAGGATGTCACTAGAGTTAAAACCGGTTTTTCAAGAATATTTAATGCAATTAAGAAATGGATATGATTCTGCTTACACAGAACAAAGACAAGAGTTTAGAGATGAGTTAGTCGAAGAATGTCTAAAGTATTATCGTGAAGGAGATGGAATTGCCTATAAATTAATTGAAGAAAGATTAGATATAGTCGATGAAGAAGTTAAATTAAAAATAGAAAATATTGTTAATGCGAAATTCCCATTAAATGAAATTCCGATGCCGTTTGAAATAAAACGATTAATAGAATATTTGTTTGAAAACTCTCAATAAAACAATAATCCTTATAATTCCCAATTAATTCAAATATTATGAACGAGGGAAAAGTTTCGACCGGTAGCCAAGATTTAGATGCATGGTTAGAGGGCGGTTATGAAAAAGGCATAATTTCATTATTATATGGTCCTGCTGCATCGGGAAAATCCAATTGTGCAATTCTTGTAGCTTGTTCTGAAGCCGCAAAAGGAAGAAAAGTTATATTCGTAGACACTGAAGGCAGCTTTTCCTTAGAAAGAATAAAGCAAATCTCATTAGATTCAGAAACAATTCTGAGAAATATTATTTTATTAAACCCAACAAATTTCGCTGAGCAGAAAAAAAGTTTTATAAATTTGCTTGTAGAGTTAAAACGCACTGAAAGTATTTCTCTAATTATTATTGACAGCATTACAATGTTATATCGTTTAGAATTTGCAGATGCGCGTAAAGAAGGTTTGGAAAAAGTTCAGGAAATTAATTCTGAACTCGCGAAAGAAATGAGAATTCTCCATGAAATAGCAGTGAAAAAAAATATACCTGTGATTATTACAGGTCAAGTATACAGCGATTTTTTATCTGAAGAAGAGTGGTTGAAAGGCAAGGAAGCAGGAGTTAATTTAGTCGGTGGCGACATACTAAAATACTGGAGCAAAGCCGTGTTAGAATTGCAAAAAAAAGGCAACAAACGTTTTGGAGTAATTAGAAAACATCGCTCCATGCCAGAAAAAATTATTAGCTTTGAAATTGTTAATGAAGGTATAAAAAAGAAAGGCTGGTTCTAAAAGGTCAAAAACAACAAGTCAAAAATCTGTATATTTATTATTGCACAAAATTTTTAATTTTCATCTTCCTCATCATCAGAAGAATTTTCCGTTTCTGTTTTTTTCGTTAATCTCCCAGGACATTGAGGATTAAAACAAAATACCCATGGTCTTTTCCCTTTTTTTATCGACAATAACATCGGCCAATTGCATTGCTCGCAATTTTTCTTCGCCTCATTTTTGATGAGCGAGCGAGGCAAAGGATATGTCTGTCTGCAATTAGGATAAGCAGAACAGCCGATAAAATAGCTTCTAAATCGAGGAGAATATTTAATTGCTAAAAAGCCTTCAGTACAATTAGGACAGTTAATTTCAAGTTTATTATTTTCTTTTTCTGTATTAATTAAAGCCTGATTTGCTTCGATTAAATCATTTCCTATTTCCTTTTCTTTTAATTTGAAATCTATAGAAATTTTCTTTAAAGCTTCTTCAGCTTTTTTAATAACCTCTTTCCCTTTTTTATCCAAATCTTTTTTTGAATCACGAATCTTGTCCATATCTTTTTCTATTTCTCTCGTTAATTTCTCATCTATAATTATTGGAGAATGTTTCTCAAGGCTTTCTATCAATCTTATACCTAACTCTGTAGCCCTAATCTGGCGATCTTTTATATAATTTCTAGTATAAAGCGTTTCGATAATGTTAGCTCGTGTCGCCTTAGTTCCCAAATTCTTTTTTTCAAGTTCAGAAACAATAGAAGCTGGAGAATAACGTCGAGGAGGCTGTGTTTCTTTTTCTTCAAATCGTACATTGTCTATATTCACCTCTCCATTTATATCCGGGATTTCCTTTTCTTCCATTTTCATCGGATACACTTGGAGCCAGCCTGCCTTCAAAATTTCCATACCTTTAGTATAAAACTTAAGATTATCAGTAACAACTTCTACTTTTTTATTTGCCAATTCTGCATTATCACAAAAACAAGAAACGAATCTTTTTACAATAAGCTCAAAAATCTTTTTTTCCTGATCTTCTAATTTTTCAACATTTCCAGTCGGAATAATCGCAGGATGCGCTGGATCAGATTTGCTTCCCTCGATGGGTTTGCTTTTCGTTGCATGTTGCGTTAACGATCCATAGACTCTGGATAATTTTTTAATAATTTCTAAAGGTTTCATTGCGTCTGGAATTTTTTGAGATGAAGTACGAGGATAAGAAATCAATCCGTTAAGATACAATTTTTGAGCAATAGCTAAAGTTTGCGCAGGAGTTGATCCATGAAATTTATATGCCTCGGTTTGTAAAGTCGAGAGGTCAAAAGGATGAGGAGGATTAATAAGTTGCTTACTTTTTTCAGTTTTTGCAATAACTTTTTTCCCTTCTAGATCTTTGAATTTTTCCAGCTCTGTTTTTTTTATTATATCTTTATTGTGCTTCAACTCAAGTTTAGTTTTCCCATCATTAATGGTAATGTAAATCTGCCAATACGGATGAGACTTAAAATTCGTAATTTCTTTTTCTTTATCAACCACCAACTTTAGTGCAGGACCCTGTACTCGTCCAATAGACATAATTTTAAATTTTCCTGTCGATCGAATTGCATGCATTAATGCTCTGCTCAAATTAATTCCATACATCCAGTCAATAAAATGGCGAGTTTCTCCGGCAATCGCTTGGCCCCATTCTAAGGTATTAAGAACATTATCATAAGATTCCTGAAGTTCTCCAGCAGTTAGCGAGGAGAATTTCATTCTTTTTGCATCATCGCGATTAGCAATAAACCTTACTATATTATAACCAATAACTTCTCCTTCAACATCAAAGTCCGTTGCAACTATTATATCTGAAGCATCTCTGGACAATTTTTTGATAACAGTAAAATATTTTTTTGTAAAATCTTTTTTATTAACCTCAAAATTTGGTTTCCAACTAATGTCGAAGATAGGGTAATCACTACCTTTTGAATTTTGATGTACTGTAAATAAATGGCCTACCGCACACGCAACAATAATTTTTTTTCCGTTCCTTTTCAATTCATAATAAGAAACTCCGCCGGGATTGTTGATTTTTCGTTCTGTATCTTCTGCAAGTGCTGAAGCAATCTTAGCAGCTGCTTGTGGCTTTTCAGTAACAATCAAGATGTATTTACCATGTCCAGATGGTCTCAAATCTTCATCTTTTTCTTTTTTGATTTTTTTTCCCGGCGTTTTTTTTATTTTTCCTTTTTTTTCAACAACCTCCAAATCTTCTATTGTTGGTTTCGGTTTCTCCGCTATCTCTACCGTTTTATTAACTTTGCTAGGATCAAAAACATGATATTCTTTGGTTTCAACTGATAATGCCGATGACTTTTTTTTTGGCATATTATACACTTAAATTGTCCAACGGACTTCTAACGTTTTTAATTGACTGATTCGATATTTTTAAATATATTTGGGTTGTTTTAATATCTGAATGTCCGAGAAGTTTTTGTATTAATCGTAAGTCAGTGCCTTGTTCTAATAAATGAGTGGCGAAAGAATGACGCAAGGTATGCGGAGAAACCTTTTTATTAATCCCTGCTTTTTTTGAGGAATTTTTAACAATCTTTTGAATTGTTTTAATATTTAATTTTCCGCCTCGTATTGATGGAAAAAAAACATCATCGTTTAAAATTTTTGAATAATTATTCAGTTCATCAGCTAATGAGTCTGGAATTTTTACAAACCTGTCTTTTTTCCCTTTAGCCAGCTTTATATGTATAAGACCTTCATCAAAAATAAAATCTGATTTTTTTAAATCAATAACTTCGCTGACTCTTAATCCGCATCCGTATAATAATTTTAAGATTAATCTATGCTTAAAATTTTCAATGACGCTAATTAATTTTTTTATCTCCTCTTGTGTTAAAACTTCGGGAATAGTCTTATTTCTCTTAGGATGAGGAAGGTTAATTTTTTTATTTAAAACTTTATCAAAGAAAAAAGTTATAATGCTTATATTGTGGGATACTGTTGTTGGGCTTTTATTCTCAAGTTGCTTAAGAAAATATTCTCTTGCGGTTATTTCGTTAAGTTCTTTATTATTTACTGATTCTAAAAATCTCTGAGTTTCATCCAAATAAGATTTTAAAGTTTTTCTTGAGAAATTTCTTAACTTTAATTCTTCTACAAGTTTTTCCAATAAATTGTTATTCTCATTCATCAGAGAAGTTATTTATTGTAATTTATAAAATTTCCTATTACATCCATTTTTAGAACGGCATAACTACTAAAGTAGATATACCGTTATGTTGCTTGGCTTCGCCCAAATTGAGATTTCGCCCTTCGGGTTACTTGCTTTCCCCTCAATTTTCCACACTGCGTTTTTTGTCCCCGCTCCCTGCCCTTTAGGTTGCAAGTAATTCTCAGCCTTTTGATTCCTCGCTTCGTTAAAATCATAAAGAAAAAACTAACAAAATTGCTTTCGCAACTTTACATAACAAAATTTTAACGAAATTGCTGAAAGAATTATTTTAGCAAGATTTATTCTTTTAAAGATTCTGAAGAATGTCCGATATGATATGTCCTCTCAAAAATATCAGTGATATCTTTATATCCTCTATCTTTTGCCAAATTATAAATTTCCCTTAATGCGTTTTGTGCGTCTCGAATGTGTCTGTTTACTAATGCTACCCTATCCGTCACAGAGTTAAATACCATCTTTTTATCACCAATCAGCATTCCAGTCATTAATCCAAGATGATATGTGTTTGGGAAATTATGATGTAATGCTTGATCTAATACACCTAATAGATCACTTTCTTCTGCTCCTTGAGAGTCCATTATTCTTTGGTATCTTTCTAGAGATTCAATTGGATTTATCATATTCTTAGAATAAATCTTCCCTTTATAAACCTTTCTATTGTTGTTACTTAATAATTACTCTTCAGCAACTATGCTACGAAATCGGCTGAGAACGAAATCTCAACTCACGAGGTCGCTTCTCGCTCCACTCGTGCCTCACTCACAATATTCTTTGTTCGTTCGGTCAAGCAACATAGGTTAAAAGGTAAATTCTTTTTTGCTTCGCAAAATTTCTTTAGTGGAAACCAGAATTTAGCCCAAATTTTTCAGTCATTTATTCTTAAAAAGATAGCTGAAAAACTTCTTTTACCTCCAACATTATACGCAATCAAATTTGAATTTTTCTTGAAATAATTCTCGGAGGGATTTTCCTTAAAAGGTTGTACAAAGGATAATTTTATATATCATTCAATCATATTTAATTAACGGACAAAAAAATGAGAAAACTTAAATTACAAATGCAGGTTACGCTTGATGGATTTAATTCAACAGGATCTAATGATGAACAGAAATGGGTGACTTGGGCATGGGAAGAAATCAAACAATATGTTCTTGACTTGGGGGACTCAGCAGATACAGAAATAATAGGTAGAAAATTAGCGATTGACTATATCCCATATTGGCTTGACATTTATACAAAACCAGAAGACCCAATGTATGAAGTAGCTAAAATTAAAGCCAAGCAAAAGAAAATCGTTTTTACGAAGACACTCGATAAATCCATCTGGGATAATACTGAACTCGCAAAAGGAGATCTAAAAGATGAAATCAATAAACTAAAAAGTCAAGAAGGTAAAGATATCATTGTCTATGGAGGCAGTTCCTTTGTTTCCTCTCTGATTAAAGAAGGTTTAATTGACGAGTTTCATTTTTTTGTCAATCCGATTGCTATTGGGAAGGGTGTTTCCGCTTTTCAGGAATTAGCCAATTGGCAAGAATTAAAGTTACAAAAAGTAATTACTTTTAATAGCGGATTAGTTCTTCTACACTACAATAAAAAATAAACTATTTGACTGGTTTCTTGGAATGGAAAATCCCCCCTCATTAAGAATGGAAAAATTCAAATTTGACTCACTCCGCTACGCTTCGTGCCACGCTACGCTCTCCTCCTTTCAGTCGTCGGGGCGTATAACGATGGTTATGTTTAATTTTTCTGCGGAAAAACTCTGCGGTGCAGTTGCTCCTCGCCTCGCATTCGCTCGGAAACATAACACCAATTATATTCAATAAAAAAATCGGCTAAATGTATAAAGGGTTTGGGGCTTTTATGACCTCACTTTTGCTCAGAATAAAAGTTTCTTTACCATGGCTTAAATTTTTCCAGATTCCAGAGATTATATTATCAGAAATATAACTTGTCACTTATGAAAATATCATTCAAAGCATTGACATAATATAATCTATCAGGGACATCTAATCGCGTAAGGAGCTTGTTCTATTTGGCTAATAATGTCATCAGCAACTGCTTTCATTTCTGAAGAGGCATCTTTTCCTAAGCCAGTTTTCGTTGCAAAGGTAGCCTTTATAACATGAGATGATCTGAACATATCCTGATAAATACCATCCTGCCTTACATTAGTTTTTCCACTGCAATATGATTCTCTTGCCCAATCCGGTCGTGCTTCAAAAGTATCGCTAGTTTGATAATCTACTTGAACAGATGCATCTTCGTAAATAATCAGACCATACTCCAGACCATCCCACTCTTTTTCACCACTATCTCTAAGATAAGAACAGAAGATGGTTGCTTCTTCTCCCCACGCATTCACATATTTTGGAGGTATAAACATCTCTCCGGGATCTATCACGTTAATATATTTGCCCCCTGATGAAGATAATCTTGCTTTCCCTAAGAAAAAGTCTCCCGAACCTGAAGGGCATCTTGGAGGCCCTGGTTTTACTGAAACAGTAGATGGTGTTGGTTGATTTACTTCTGGTCCTTCAACTTCTAATTTTGGTTCATTAGGCTCTTCAATTTCTAATGTTGCTGGTGCACAGTCTGACAAAGCTACTGTATCTTTTACACATACTCCAAATTGGTAGACTCCAGGCTTATTCGCAGTTCCAGTCAAAAGTCCGTTTACACCAATGACAACACCAAATGGAAGTGTTCCTTGCCTGAATGTATCCTGCTGGAATGTATAAGGTGGTGTTCCTCCTCCTGCATTTGCTATCTGGGCATTACATGGTAGGCCGGCAGTGCATACAGCAGTTAAAATTTCAATTTTAGGGTGGGCTTCGGTGACGGTTATAGTTAATTGTATGGTTTTAGCTGCTCCTGCTGCGTCTGTAACACTTACTGTGAATGGCGGTGAGATTGATTTGGATGTCCCTGGAGCCAATATATGAATTCCAGAAATAACTCCGTTTGGAGCTAGATTGAGTCCTGCTGGAAGATTCTCAGCCGTAATTGCCCAAGTATAAGGAGGATTCCCTCCAACCGCATTTAATGTTAATAAACCGGGCTTCCCAGTCTCCCACTCAGGAAGCTCTGTAGTAGTGATGGTAAGGCCTGACTGCTCAGGCTCAGTAGGCTTGCCGCAACCAGTTAATAAGATCATTGCAACTACTATAATGAATAGTTGATTTTTCATAAGGCAAGATAAGTCGCTCAAGTATAAAAATATTTGTTTAGTCCTTGCATTTTGTTGTAATGTAATATGTTTAATAAGCCCCAAACCCTAACTTCTCTTAATTGATGGTGCTTCGCACTCGATACGCCGATTTTTTTACTTTGAATTTTTCCTCCGCTTCGCTACGGAACGTTGCACTAAAAATCAATCCTAAAGGAGAATATAACAGCCATTATATTCAATAATTTTTAGTGGCTAAACGGTAGATAGGGGGACATTTCGACGAAAGGAACAGACAAGAAAAGTTCAGAGAGATGCTGGCATTTGCACTTTTATTTTGTAAAAGAATTTATATATTAATGATCCTCTTAAATTAATTATGGGGGTATTAAAGAATGAAAAAAATATATAGGCATATTGATAATGTAAATGTAACGCCGAGTTTTTCAGATGACGGAAAATTCAGATATAATCTTGAGGTAATAAAAACAGATGCACAGCAAACTGATAGTAAAACAGTTTGTGTAATCATGCAGAATCCAAGTTATGCAAATAAAGAGGTAGCTGACAAATCTGTACAGTTCATAGAAAAATTGATATTCTATAAGGGATACATGGAATTTGATGGCGTATACAAAATAATTGTGGTTAATCAGTTTGCACTCATACAAACCAAGTATTTTGAGGGAGATGATAATACCCTAGATGCAGAAAACGAAAAGTCCATTAAATCCGCAATTAACGCTTCAGACATAATATTAATCGCTTGGGGAGTAAACAATAAATACAAAAATAAGCAAAAAACGATTAACTCCATGTTGCGTTTAGTTAGTAATAAGAAAACGTATAAAACCAAGTCTCATCCATCTAGGGGAAATTATAAAAACTTCATAAGTGATTATACCCCCTAACGACACGACTAAAACAAAATGAGACTTTTCTTCTGACTCAAGTTCACAACCCAAACCTTTAAATACTACTATTAACAATCAGTTAATAACTATTAACAAAATGGAAACACTAAAGCCAAACACTAAAATCTTAAAAATCTTGCTAAAAGAGCTTGCAATAAAGCCAACAATAACTTTTCTAGCTAAAGAAATTAACATGAGCAGGGTAGGAACATGGAAGATCCTTAAGAAACTAGAAACAGAGAAACTGGTTATACTTTCTCCAATAGGTACAGGCAAAACAAGCACTTTTAGCATAAGCCTAAACTGGGAGAATCCCATTGTAGAAAAGAGTTTATCTCTTGCTTTAACTGAAGATGCCATAAAAAATCAAAGATGGTTGAGCAATTTTGCAGAATTAGAAGATAAAGTAGACTTCCTACTGATTTATGGCAGCATAATTCACTCTCCAAAAGAAGCCAATGATATTGATATTTTAGGAGTAGCCAATAAGAATAAATTTTTAAAACTTGAAGAATCAATGAGAAAAATTCAAAAGACACAGATTAAAAAAATACATGCTCTTAATTTTACGCTGGAAGAATTTAAAGGCGAACTTGAAAAGCCAAACAAGATATTTATTGATGCTATAAAGAATGGCATAATTCTGTTTGGTCAGGAAAAATTTATTAAGTTCATAAGAGGAGTACAAATAAAATGAAAAGAGAAGTGAGAGATTGTTTTGTACTTGCTGAAAAAGACGAGAAGAAAGGCAAAAAGCACAAAGGCCTTCTTGTTACAAAACAAGACAATAAAACGGTAGAAGAGTATATCCAAAAAGCAAAAGTAAACTTACAGCTTTGCGATGTCTATAAACAGAAAGGATTTGACTATAAGATTCCAGAAGAATGGTATTACACTCTTTACTATTGCGCTTTAGCTATTCTGTCCAAATTTGGGATTGAAAGTAGAAGCCAGAAATGCACTGCCTTTTTTCTTAGATATGCGAAGGATAACGGATTAATAGAGTATGAAGATGAATTTATAGATAGGATAACTGTTTACAGCACTAAAGAAGAAAAATCAGATGTGGATGAAAGAGAAACTGCAAGGTATAGTTCTTCAATCACGAGCAAAGAAATTGAAAGCAAATATGATCATATGACTGATATTTGTAAAAAAGCAATTTCTCAGACAGAAGAGATAGCATTTTCCGATAAAGAATTTAAAGTTCCTAAAGAATTGTATAAATAATTGAACAACATCTTCTTTTTCAGAAAAAGAAGCAAAAACACGGAACTCCCACACGAACGACTAAACTATTGTCTGCTTCGCAGAAATTTATAGTAAAGTTATAATTAAAAAACTACTGCAGCAACTGAATTTACGGCAACTCAAAAACTCTGCGGACGCAGGTTTCCAGAACTTCGTAGCCGAAAACGAACTTAACGAGAATTAAGTTCAATCAATCAGCCTATGCGCCTTACAGTGACTTTCCCAGAAAAAGTGTGGTCTTGAGAGGGTTCTCCGACAGACCAGTACATTGGACCGCTCAGGTCTATTGTCCCGCCATCAATGCTGCTGAACTGAGCCTCAGTGCCATGATCGGCCTCAGAAAGATATTCCATCTGAGAATCTATGCGGGTCGTAGCATCCAATAAAGTGTTCAATTCATTATCCAAAGCTGATGCGCTTACTTCTTGAGCAGTCGGGGGACAGGAGAGTTTTGTTTCAAACTCTGGCCTAGGAAGATCCTCTATCTGAGAGAATGAAATGATAAGCTCTGGTGAAGGTTGATCAGAATAAAATCCTGCCTCCCTGTATACAAGGTCAATCCTAACGTTGCCATCATAAGACTCAGAAAAATCCCCCCTTATGCTATAATCCCCATAATCATTAAAGCACTGCCCTGTAGAGAATCCATCTGTTGATACTTGAATGGGGTGCCTTTCATCATAAAGGTCTCCGGAAAACTTTTTCAATACTACCCCGTCGATTGTACGGGCATCGATATCCTTCAGGGTTTTTGTTGTATGAAGCACCGTGTGCTCACTATACCCACTAAGCCCGCTTGGCGCTAAATATTCGAAGGTGATATCCATGTCAATCTGATAGGTCGGGCTTTCCTCTTCCGATTTAGCAGCGTCTTCAACAGGGGTTTGCTCTATCGCCAGCTCAGTGCCTATTTGATCTTCAGGCACTTCTTCATCTGTGATAGGCACGCTTGGCGCAGCGATGGGGCTTTTGCATTCAGACATTTGGGCCAATTCATCCATAGATGCAAAGCCTTGCTTAACCTGGCCATCTTTGAAGACCCAAGTAGGATATGCAGTTATTCCTGCCCGCATACATTCGTCTTTTTGTGCGTTTGGATCTTCCGAGACCTCACATTCAATATAATTGATAAATTTCCAGTCTTCATCAAAAAGGGCTTTTTGATCCTGACAATGAGAACATGAGGATGCCCCATAAACTTTGGCCCCATTTGCAGCAAGACACTTCGCTAAATCTGAGGCACTTATTGGCGTGTTTTGCACCTGAGTACCTTGCCCAGCACAGCCAGTTATAAACAAGAGCCCAATGACGGCCATCACCCAACAAATAATGTATTTTGGACCCATAATCAATATTTTTGATTAACTAGTATATAAATATGTTTTATGTTTATTGAACAGGATTGGAACATGAATATTACCCCCTTGACGAAACCATTAAAAAACTTGATTGATTGGTTTATAATAAAAACCCTTAACTTCCCTCACGAGTGATTACCGCGA
>Ga0209541_10015215_pt1 | contig 11527 bp, 16 predicted proteins | sample RifCSPlowO2_01_FD_184027 | JGI IMG/M metagenome (GOLD analysis project Ga0209541, IMG submission 184027) | Groundwater microbial communities from Rifle, Colorado - Rifle CSP2_plank lowO2_0.1 (SPAdes) (version 2) | ecosystem: Environmental > Aquatic > Deep subsurface > Groundwater | place...
ATCTGTCATACTTGGGAACATAGGGATCTCCCATGTCAAAAAATATTCGCCACAAAAAATTGAGAAAGCCTTGAAAGATATAGACGCAGATGCGCTGGCAGTCCACATAAACCCTGCCCAGGAGATATTTCAGTCAGGCGGTGATACAGAATTTGAGAATTCTGCGAAGGCCCTCAAAAATCTTTGTGAAACCCTTTCCTACCCTGTTATCGGCAAGGAGGTCGGAAATGGCATTAGCAGAGAGAGCGCATTACTATTGAAAGACTGTGGGGTTAAAGCTATCGATGTCGGCGGTTTTGGTGGAACAAATTTTCTGATAATCGATGCTATCCGAGGGGGGTTGGATTATTCTAGTTTTTCGGATTGGGGAATAAAGACACCAGTCTCTATCCTCGAAAGCAAGGTCGGTCTGCCAATAATAGCAACAGGTGGGGTAAGGTCAGGTTTGGATATCGCAAAATCCCTCTCTTTGGGCGCAGATGTTGCTGGAATGGCATCCCCCTTTTTGAAGGTTTTTAGTTCTGAAAGAAAAAGCGGTGTAGAAAACATGATAAACAAAATCTCCCATGAGCTAAAGGTGGCAATGTTTTTGTCAGGCGCTAAAAATATCGAACAGCTGAAGAAAGTTAAACATGTGCTGACAGGCAGAACCCTCGAGTGGAAAACTCAGAGAGGGTTGTAAAATACGTTTATATGTACTACATTTCTATAATGGTATAATTCGACTTATGAGAATGCAACATTTTGCTTTGAGGATGAAAGACCCTGAATTCCATGCGCTGCAGAAACTGAGGCTGACACAATGGAGATCAGAGGAAGTGGTAAAAAGGCTGGAAAGCCCAACAAACCCTTCAAGGGCTCACACTCTTGGTTACAAAGCCAAGCCAGGTTTTATTGTTGTCAGGACAAGAATACCCAAAGGTGGCAGGAAAACACCTGATCCGGCAGGAGGAAGGAAACCTAAATCGGCAGGAAGATTTTTTACAACAGGCCTATCCAGGCAGGTTATAGCAGAACAAAGGGTAGCAGATAAATTCCCAAATATGGAAGTTTTGAATTCTTATTTTGTCGGCGAGGATGGCATACAGAAATGGTACGAAGTCATCCTTGTTGACAGTAGCCATCCAGCTGTTAAAGCTGACAAAGAAGTGAGATGGATCACACAGAAACAGCATACAGGAAGGGTTTACAGGGGACTGACAAGCCAGGGCAAAAAAGCAAGGGGCTTGAGAAACAAAGGAAAGGGTTCTGAGAAAGTAAGGCCGTCTATACGGGCACATGATAAGATGGGGAAGTAGAAGTTTAAAAATTTGTATCATTAAGACTGTTTATTTAATTGAATGCGTTTTGTGTGTAATTTAACTCAAAAGAAAACTTTATATAATACTGAGTTATATTAATATCATGAAAACTTTAACCACAACTAGAGCAATAGGCGGATCGCTTCTTGTCACAATCCCGAAGGAAATTGTTAAAGAGGAAGGCCTGAAGGCTGGACAGGTTGTCGAGATAGAGGTCAATAGGCCTAAAAAAAGCTTTTTCGGAATAGCCAAAGGTGTCGGGCCTTTCACAAAAGAGGATGAAATGGATTCACATGATTAGCAAAAGCGGCAGGTTTGTTGTTGATTCTTGGGCATGGATTGAATATCTTGATGGCAGTGAAATCGGAAGTCAGATAAAAAATTATATCGAAGATGAAAAAAACATTATCCTAACCAGTTCGCTCACTATCGCAGAAGTTGTGAGCAGGTTCTTAAGAAAGCGCACCAATCCACATGAGGCTGTTGCTGCAATCTCGAGTCTTTCTAGAGTCCTCCCCGCCGACCTTAAAATCGCCGCATTCGCAGGGGAACTGCACGCAGAAATAAGGGCTTCAATAAAAGATTTTGGCCTGGCAGACTCCTTTATACTTGCAGCCGCAAAAGTGGAAAAAGCAATAATACTTACAGGCGACCCGCACTTTAAGGGTTTTCCAGAGGCTCTGGTTTTTAGAAAATAGTGTTTTTATATTACTCTTCCAAATCTAATTGATGTAAATTTAAGGTAATGTATGTTCGGCCTGCTCAAGAAAAAACTCAGGGAATCTGTAAAAAAGCTTAGAAGCAAGGCTGTCGAAATAGAGATTATTCCTGAAGAAAAAGTCAAGGCAAAAAAGCCTCCTAAGAAAATAAAAGCAAGGGAAGGGGTAAAAAAGAAAGCCGATATAATAGACAAAGAACTTGAGCACATAAAAGAAGAGCAGAATGGGATTGAAAAACCTGAAGTTTTGCAAGAAGAGGAAATTGTAGAAGAGGTTAAGGAAGAGCTTGCAGAAGAGGAGTCTGAAGAGGAAGTGGAGTCTCTAAAAGAACCTGTTGTTGAGCCTGTGGCTGTTGAGCCAGATGAAAGGATTGAGGAAGATCTCCACATAAAAAAACCAAAAGGGATGTTTGGGTTCTTAAAAGACAAGCTTGTAAAAAAAGTCACATCCCGAAAATTGACAGAACAGGATGTTGAAGATTTTTTCTCTGATTTTGAAACAGGTTTGCTGGAAGCAAATGTTGCGTTTGAGGTAATTGATTTTCTAAAACAGGAGATGAAGCAACAGCTTGTTGGCACAGATGCCAAGAGGCTCAAAACAGATCAGGAGATCAAGAAAATATTTGAAGATTCTTTGGTTAAAGTTTTAGACCAGGGGAAAGTTGATTTTACAGAACTTATTGCAACTTCAAAAACAAGCAAAAAACCTGTAGTTGTGGTGGTCCTCGGTTTTAATGGTTCTGGGAAAACAACAACAATTGCAAAAATTGCTAATTACCTGAACTCAAAAGGCTACAAGCCTGTTTTGGCTGCGGGCGACACTTTCCGTGCAGCTGCGATTGACCAGCTGGAAACCCATGGAGAAAGAATTGGCGTGAAGGTGATCAAACATCAGTATGGATCTGATTCAGCTGCTGTGATCTTTGATGCAATAAAACATGCAGAGTCCAAAGGAGCTGATATAGTTCTCGCAGACACTGCAGGAAGGACACACACAAATACAAACCTGATTGACGAATTAAAAAAAGTTGTCAGGGTGAACAAGCCCGATATGAAAATTTTAGTTATAGATGGTTTAACAGGAAATGACGCTGTCGAGCAGGCTAAACAGTTCAATTCAGAAATAGGCGTGGACGCAGTCGTAATCACAAAAGTTGATGTCGATGAAAAGGGCGGCGCAATACTATCTGTCGCTTACACGATAAAAAAACCAATCCTGTTTTTGGGGACAGGTCAGGCATACGAAGATTTCAGGGAGTTCAATCCAAGGGAGTTTGTGAAGGGGCTATTGGAGTAAGTTAGAAAGGCGTGACCTCCCCAACATAATCTTTCCTTATTTCTTTCTCATCCACAACCATTGATATTGTCCCGCCAAAGCCTATTATCAGGATTTTCTTTTTCATAAAGAATCTATTAAGAATTAATTTTATATAATAAGCATTTTCCCAATCAGTTGCTCGACCCAAAGAAATAGTTCATCGCCTCTTTGATATTATGGACTTCCCTGACTTCTATGCCAACATCCTTTGAAATGTAAATTTTCTCAGAGATTGTCCTTGTCTCGCAGATCTGGATGCCGCTTTCTGTGTAACATTTCTTTTCTGGCCTGTAAACACTGGAACTGCCTTGGCCGGCCGGAACCAAAAATAGTGTTGCGCCTACATCCTTTGCGCCTATTGCTTTTGCAACAACCTCGCCTATTGGCCCAACCCTTCCGTCCTCCTCGATTGTCCCTGTTATCATAATTTTATTATTGATTGATTTGTTTTCCAAAGCGGCAATTGTGGCAACAGTCAATGCTGCCCCTGCAGACCCGCCTTCTATCACGCTTGCATTGGCTTTTACTGTGTAAACAATATCGTATTTGGAAAGGTCTTTTCCAGTCAGATCCTGCGCCACCTTCGTGGCTTTTCTAATAGAGTTTTGTGTATCTACCCAAAAAAAGAGCTTGTCTATATTTGTCAATACCCTTCCTGATCCAGTGGAAACCTGCACATCCAATGCAGTCACAACCCCATTACCCTGGTCATCTACAGCAGGGACAAGGATGGTGGAGAACGACGATCCGCCTGCAACAGAGACGTATTCTTTAGTTACTGTAAAATCTTTATCAGAATCGAATTTTGCGCTGCTTTCATCAGTAGATACAGAATATCCTAAAAATATTCCTAAAAGAAACATCACTATCATTGAGCCTAAAACTACTGTAAACCGTATGTGCATATAAGGGTCATTCTTTTTTGGCATATGTTTTTTATACAAAGCTGGCTAATATAACTTTCCCTTGATTTTTTATATAGCTTACCCTCTGCGGGAAAGCTTATAAACCGCATTCACAGATTCTATAGTGCAGAGAGCCTCCGTCGCAGAGCTAGGCCTTCTGTATAAACGGCTAAAATCGGAAGATTTAACCTATAAAGGGTTGAAACTGATCTGAAAATCAGTTTCGGTCTATAAGGCAAACGGTCTTCATGGCTGACGTAGCTTATGGGCGGCAGTATTAGTTGGTGTAACTCCTTTATGTCAACTGAGAAGCCTTGTCCTGTAGGATAGTCAGTATAATGAACCTGGTCAGGGACGGAAAGGTGGAAACAGGTTCGAAGACCTGTTTCATCCCGAAAGTCAGCAGCCATAAGTTGTATTGTCTATGCTTATAGGGTAGCGAGGTCGAGAAGATGTAGAGGATAAAGTTGCATCAATTGTATTGTCAACCATAAGCGCGCTTTCTGCATTCTATTTATTTAAACCAGCTGCAACATTTTTAAATCTAATTCTCCTCTTTACTAGGATATGGCCAGCAAAATAGAACTTCCCTATGTCTTGAGATTGGCTCGGACAGTTGAGGAATGGAAGAGGATTGATACAACCGGGCTGACAGAAGATGATGCCTCTACTTTAACTGTTTACACAGGCCTTGCAGATGGTTTGGAGATTAATGTTGCCAAACTTGTTACCGACGTAGATTATGGAATCGATGAATTGGACACCTCAATAGAACACTACGGAATTTTTGGAAGATCCACCTCAAACCCTGCAGATGTTTTTGAGTATTCGGGACAGAGAGGAATGAGAAAACTTTACAGATATATAGAAAGAGACCCAAAAAGAAACAGAATTCCATACAATGAACACGATTGACAGAAATAAATCCTAAGAGCAGATATTTCATCTCATCTCTCGTTTGTAAACCTATAAATCCCCCTTAGACCAATTATATTAAAATCTTATGCTCGAATCTTTCATTAGCCTGGACGAAATAACAAAAAGGCCGTATCTAATGTTCGTATGGTCCTTTGTCCTCGCTTCAATATCATTTTTCCTTGCAAGCAAAGTCTCCTTTAAATTCAGCCTCGGAGGGAATCTTGTTAATCTAAGCGGAATATTTTCTGTGATTTTCATAATAATACCAGCTGCATACTTTTTGACAAACCTGATAAACAGGGAAGAGGAAAGGGAAGAGAAATACATAAGGCAGAAATATAGGAAAGGCATCTGGGAAAGGCACGAGAAAGATGCAATGGTTTTTATTTTCTTCTTTTTCGGGCTTTCACTCGCTTTTGCATTCTGGTCCTTCTTCCTGCAATCAGATTTTTTCCAGATACAAAAAATTGAGATCGGAAGGATAATAGGCGTGAGCGGCGCAATAACTGCTAATGCAACAGGCGGATTGTCTTTCGTTGATATATTCTTTAACAATTTAGGCGTTGTTGGCTTATCATTTATCTTCTCCTTGCTTTTTGGGGCAGGAGTAGCCTTTATCCTTGTCTGGAATGCAGGTTTGCTTGGTGTGAGAATAGCACAGCTTTCAGGAGGCATACATGATATACCAATAAAATCCCTCCCGTTTTTACCCCACGGCATTTTTGAAATAACTTCTTTTGTGCTTGCTGGATTGGCAGGCGGCCTCATATCAGCAGCCATAATAAGGGAGCACCATAAGCAGGGGGTCTTCGGCAAGGTTTTGCTTGATGCAGGAATACTATTTGCCATAGCCCTTCTCTTTGTCACAGTTGGGGCTTGGATAGAGGTCCAGTAGTCAGCCCTTTTCTTTTTTGAAAAAAGAAAAGGATCTGAGATCCCAAAAGAAAAAATCACCTTTTGCCCAAAAAGAAAACATTTTACGTATTCTAATCTTATGACAGGGAAATTTATTGTTCTGGAAGGTCCTGATGGCAGCGGGAAAAGCACGCAGATCCAGATGCTCGCTGATTTCTTTAAAAGTAAAAATATTCAATTTGTCCTGACAAAGAATCCTACAAATGGAGGGATAGGAACAATCTTGAGGGAATATTACCTAAAAAATAATACCCACCATCTGGCTGATGCTCTCTTGTTTGCAGCAGACAGGGCCGAACAGGTTGAGACTATAATCAAACCATCTTTAGGTCAGGGCAAGCTTGTTATTTCAGACAGATACTATCACTCAAATCTGGTTTACCAGAGTGCGCAAGGCCTGAATTTCAACTGGCTGAAACAGATAAACAAAAACTTCCCTAAACCAGACTTGACAATAGTTCTGGATATAGATCCAGCTGCCGCTTTGAAAAGGATAGATTCTGAAAGAACACAGAAAGAAAAATTTGAGACTCTGGAGTTCCTGAAAAAAATACAGAAGAAGTATTTGCAGCTGCCAAAAAAACTGAAGGAGAATATTATTGTGCTTGATGGGAACAGAACAAAGGAAGAGGTTCATGCAAATGTTTTCAGGGAAGTCAATAAACTGATTAATCCTTAGAAATCCCCAGCCTGTACTTTATCCCTTCTGTTATAATAAAGTAAAGGACGCCAACGACCATCCTGACACCTCGATTAACACCTGATTTGCGGTTATAGTAAATTGTCACAGGGACCTGCCCTATCCTCAATTTGCTCTTTACAATTTGTGAGACAATATGGTTGTCTATTATGTAGCCTCCTCTGATGCCTCTTATTTTTTTTGCTGTTTCAACAGTCATTGCCATGAAACCGCAGTTCGTGTCCTTCATTTTAGTTCCAAAAAGCAGGTTGAAAGATATTCTCCAAGCAAGGTTCCCTAGCCTATGCCTCCAAGGGACAATTGACCAGTCCCTGTAACCCATTACAAAATCAGCCTGGTTTTTCTGTAATTTTTCTATAACTTTAGGTATATCCTCAGGTATGTACTGCAAATCTGCGTCCAAAAGGACAACATATTTTTCTTTTCTATTTTTGAAAATATACTCGAACCCTGTTTTTATCCCCTCCCCCTTTCCTTTATTCACTTCGTGCCTTACAACCACTGCTCCGGCGTCTTTTGCAAACTGGGAAGTCCTGTCTTTTGAGAAGTCATCTACCACAAGAGTTGTGTAACCTAATTTTTTTACTCGGGTGACAATCTCTTTGATATTCTTCTCTTCATTGTAGGCTGGAATCAAAACTATAGTATCTGTCATAAATGCTGCAGTTTTTTAATATTAGTATGCGAATTAATAAGGTATGGCTTTAACTTTGGAAGAGATAACAAGGGAGATAAAGCAGTTTTGTTCTGAAAGGGACTGGGATAAGTTCCTGAAGCCAAAAGACCTGATTTTGGCGCTTGTGAGCGAGATAGGCGAGCTTGCAGAGTGTTTCAGGTGGCTGAGTGAAGAGGAACTGGACAAAATCCTGAAGAACCATGAAAAAAAGAAGAAAATAGAGGAAGAGGTAGCTGACATACTTTACTGGCTTATTATAATCTCAGACAAATTGGGCATAGATATGCTAAAAGTCCTGGAAAACAAAATGGAGATAAATAAAAAGAGATTTCCTATTGAAGAATCCAAAGGAGTTCACACAAACCCGATAGACGGGTCGAAAGGGAGGAGATAATCAGCTGACAATCTCTTTTGGCTTGAACCAAAGCGCAATCTCTTTCTCAGCTTCTTCTGGAGTCCCAGATGCATGAACCAGATTTTTTGTTGCCCTCTTCTCCATGTTCGCTTGTATAATCGAATCCTGGCCTAAATCCCCGCGTATGGTTCCCTTTTCAGCTTTTGAGGGATCTGTATAACCTGTTATTTTTCTGACAAGCTTGACTGCATCAGGTCCCTGTAAAATAGTTGCAAAAACCGGTCCTGAAGTGATGAATTTTACCATGGCATTTCTGAGAATTGTACCAATAACTTTTGGATCCTCTGACTTGAAAATTTTAATCATCTGATCATATACGTTATTCTCTCTTGACGCCTGCAAAGTTTTGTTTCCCATACCGGCAACCTGCTCTTCAGAATCTGTATAATGTTTTTTTGCAAAACCTTTTTTAACTTTAACCATCTTTGAAGCCACCACTCTTAAGCCTGCTTTTTCAAATCTGGAAATAATTTCCCCTATCAGATTTCTTTGAACCCCATCCGGTTTGATAACAACTAAAGTCCTTTCTAATGGGCTTGCTAAGTTTTTCTGGACACTGGTCTGAAGACCAGTGTCGTCCCTTTTAGCCTGCTCGCCTATTGCAGCCAAAACCCTTTTTGAGACCTCCCCGACCTCCCCTTCACAATAAACATCGACAAGACAGCCTTTTTGTTTGTAGAATTCTATCAGAGGCTTTGTCTCCTTTTCATATACTTCGAGCCTTTTTTTAATGACGTCTGTTTGCTGGTCCTCTCTTTGATACAACTGGCTGTCACACTTATCGCACTTTCCTTCAATTTTAGGCTTAAGATGCTTTTCATGATAAATAGCTTGGCAGTTTTTGCATGTCCACCTTCCTGTCAGCCTGTCAAGGATGGATTCGTGGGATAAATTAAAATTAACAACCTTGTCTATTTTTGTGATGCCATCTAAAGCTTCTGCTTGTCCAAGTGTTCTAGGAAACCCATCAAGAATAAAACCTTTTATGCAATCCTCTTTAGATAATCTTTGTTTCAGTATTTCCAGAACAATTTCATCAGGGACATATTTTCCTGCGTCTATAAGCTCTTTTATTTTTCCTCCGAGATCAGAGCCTGTCTTAACTTCATCCCTCAGCAAATCGCCTGTAGAAATTTTTGGAATCCCGAATTTTTTGCTTACTATTTCTCCATGGGTGCCTTTGCCAACGCCGGGGGGACCGAAGAATATGAGGTTCATAATCTGGTGTATTGGTCATCTACCTTTTTATTAGTTCCTTTTGGTTGTTCTAAAGAAGAGAATAGAAAAAGAGGTTGTGTTTCACTGATCTTTTTTATCAAAATTAAATTCAACCCCATAGGCTGTTACTTTGAATCCATCTTCTATTAAAGTTACTAAAGGTGTTACTTTAGTTCCCCAATCAGAAAGCTGGGTTTTGGCTATTCGCACAGCCTCATCGGTTATATTTTCAGAAGCTCTTCTAACAAGTTTTTCATAACCTAGACCTTTTCTGTTAGCCAACTTATAAAGTTCAGTTGCATGTTGGCGTGTAGTTTTTACTACGTTATCTAATACACCCTTACTGATTCCAGGCCTTTTTCTAGATTTTCCAAGTTGTGAGTGATATGCCCTACCCTCATCAACCAAGGTTATAAAATTATTTCTATTTTTACCCCGCCTACAATATAACCGGAAAAAATATCGTCCACGTGTTTACCTTCATGATCTACAAGGATGCTTTTTCCGTCATCGATTGTCTGGATACGATGGCCATCAAAAAATCTGTCTGGAACAAAAATCGAAGTTTCTACGCCATTTCCTATAGAGCTGAGCAATGCAGGGGTTACAGCGTCTAAGCCTTTGACGTCCTCTTCGGTGGAAAGGGAAACAGGATCTTCAGCAGCTTTTGCCATTTCCTTCTCATATTCCCTGAGCTTGTTGAGTTTTGGATCGTAAATTAATCCTTTACAATGTGGTATCCCGCCTTCTTCCTTGTATAGCCTATCCAAAAATTCCTGCCGCCTATCTTCATATCTTCTTGCTATCTCAAGGTCTCTGTCTGTCAGAGGTGAAGAAAATTCTGCACGTTCTACTGCAGGATATCTTTCTTCACGCCTATCTGGTCCATCTCTAACCACCTGCCTTCTTTCATTGTACCATCTTAAAAGACCAATTCCTGCTCCGAGAGCTGCTACAGGGACTCCTACAACTACAGCAACTTGGCCAAGAAATTCTCTTCTAGTTGGTACGTTATGCTGTCTAGACATAGCAATCAAAAGAAATCGCGCTGGGCTTTATAAAGCTTTTTTCAGCCCTTCCTGCAAACAAAGACACCCTTCCAGGATTCGGGATTTGCTTTTTCCAAAGGTAATTTATCTGGCCTGAAGATATCCACATGAAAACCTGCAAGCTCTGCAGAAGTTTTTATTTCATCCAGGCTGAATGCTCCGAGGATATGCAAATCCTTTATTTTTTGCGCCTTCCCGCCAATTGTCATCTCAAAAATTATGTCAGTCTCTATCCATTCTTTGCCACCGTTTTCCTTGTGAGTCCATTCCGGCCTGAAAATAAAATTTTCGTCTTTTCCAAACTTCCCCCTTTGTGGATTGAGGCCAATCTCTTTCCCAACAGCATCAAAAATAAGCAGGCCGCCTTTACCCAATAAACTATAAAAATTTGAGAGGGTCTGGGACAGCTCTTTTTTTGTCTTGTTGTAAAGGATAGAATTAAAGTGGCAGATTATCAAATCAAATTTATTTTTTGAAGCAAAATTTTTCATCCCGCCTTCAAAAAACTTTAGCTCAGAATTCTTCTGCCTCGCTATTTCAAGCATCTCTTTATTCAAATCCACTCCTGTAATCTCAAACCCGTAAGCCTTCAGGAATTTCGCATGCTCGCCTGTGCCACAGCACATGTCAAGAAGAGTTTTCGCATCAGGCCTGTATTTTTTTATTATTTCCAGAATAAACCGGGATTCTTTTTTGTAATCAATATAGCTGTGGAATTTGTCATAATACTTTGCCAGTTCTGTGTAAAATTTTTCTGCCATATTTAATATCTGCTGTTGAAATAAATAACATGGCATTTATCCACCCGCAGGCTGTGATAGAAGGCGATGTGAAAATAGGGAAAAATGTGACTATCTGCGCCTGCGCAGTGCTCAGAGGAGATGAAGGCCAGATAGTTATAGGCGACAATTCCAGCGTCCAGGATTGCTGTGTAATACATGAGAAAACTTCTGTTGGAAGCTATGTATCCATAGGCCATGGCGCAGTTGTGCACAGGGCGAAAATTGGTAATAATGTGATAATCGGGATGAACTCAACTGTATTGAATGATGCTGTGATAGAAGATAATGTCATCGTTGCTGCAGGGGCTGTTGTAACTCCGGGAACTGTGATAAAATCAGGTTCCATGGTAATGGGCGTGCCTGCAAAAATTGTAAGGGAACTGACAGATAAAGAAAGGGAGCACATAGTAGAGAACGCGATGGTGTATGTCAGGGGCAAGTTGCCTCAAAGGGTTGATTTATGATTATGAGGTTTCTTTCATTGGGTCAAACCGCAAGAAGAGTGTAGTTTCTAAAAGTCGTGGCCTTTTTCTTCTTTAAAAGAACGCTTCCCTCTAGAGATCCCAAAACCATCTAGTAAGGCTCTTTTCCTTTTTCTCATAAAATAATATG
>Ga0209541_10015216_pt1 | contig 11520 bp, 4 predicted proteins | sample RifCSPlowO2_01_FD_184027 | JGI IMG/M metagenome (GOLD analysis project Ga0209541, IMG submission 184027) | Groundwater microbial communities from Rifle, Colorado - Rifle CSP2_plank lowO2_0.1 (SPAdes) (version 2) | ecosystem: Environmental > Aquatic > Deep subsurface > Groundwater | place: Rifle...
ATCGCGGTGGCGAGGCCGGCATCAAAAGCATCACCGTGAGCGTCAGCGGCAATTATGCTTATGGCTATTTAAAATCAGAAAACGGCGTGCACCGCTTGGTGCGCATTTCTCCGTTTGACGCCGAGCAAATGCGCCACACTTCCTTTGCTTTGGTGGAAATTATTCCGGACATCGGCGAAACGGAAGAAGTGAAAATTGACTCAAAAGATTTGCGCATAGACACCTATTTATCCGGCGGGCATGGCGGGCAGAGCGTGCAGACAACTTACTCGGCGGTGCGCATTACGCATTTGCCGACAAATATTGTTGTCACTTGCCAGAACGAGCGCAGCCAGCAGCAAAATAAAGAAACGGCAATGAAAATTTTAAAGAGCAAACTGCTTCAGCTCGCCGAAGCCGAGCATCAGGCGGAAAAGAAAAAATTGCGCGGAACTTACACCAGCGCGGAATGGGGGAACCAGATCCGCAGTTATGTTTTACAGCCATACCGGCTCGTAAAAGACCACAGGACGAAATACGAAACCGCGGATACGGACGGAGTGCTGGATGGGGATTTGCAAGAGTTTGTGGAAGCGTATCTTAAATGGAAAAAAGCGCGATAACTTTTATTTTTCATTTTGATATTTACATTTTAAATTTTTAAGATGCGGATTCTTAAAATCACTAAACAATCCATTAAAGACGCGGTCGCTATATTGAAACAAGGCGGTACCGTTGTTTATCCCACCGAAACCGCTTATGCTTTGGGATGCGATGCTATTAATGCTTCCGCTACGCGGAAAATTTTTAAAATAAAAAAACGGCCAAAAGAAAAAAATTTGCCGGTTATCTGCGCGACAAAAAAACAGGTTGAAAAATTTTTCCAAATGCCTCCGCTCGCGTGGAGGCTGTGGTTAAAGTTTTATCCCAAACCTCTTTCAGTAATACTTTTTTCTCGTCATTGCGAGGAGCCGAAGGCGACGCGGCAATCTTCTATAAAACGAGATTGCTTCGCTTCGCTCGCAATGACAGCGGATGGCACGCCTGTCCGCATTTCTTCAAATAAAACGGCGCGAGACTTAGCGAGAAAGCTTGGCCGGCCGATTGTTTCCACTTCCGCCAATGTTTCGGGCGAGCCGGCAATGTATGACGCAAAAGAAATAGCAACGGCCTTTTCGCGTAAAAAAAATAAGCCGGATTTGATTCTTGATGCTGGAAAATTACCGCACCGTTCGTCGTCAACCATAGTGAAAATATCTAAAAATGTTAAGAGTCCAACTCTTAACATTGAAGTGATGAGGCAAGGAGAGGTAAAAATATGAAAATAAGCCCAAAAAAATTTTTAGGCCAGAATTTTCTTATCAATAAAGGCATCGTAGAAAAGATAATCTCCGCCTCTGATTTATCAAAAAATGATATGGTTTTGGAGGTTGGCCCCGGAATGGGCGCCTTGACCCAAGAGTTAATAAAATACGCGGGCCGCGTAATTGCCGTGGAAAAAGACAAGCGGTTTTTTGAATTGCTTAAAGAAAAATTTAAAGACGCGGATAATATAGAATTGATAAATGCGGATATTATAAAATTCTACCAACTACCAACTACAAACTACAAACTCGTTGCTAATATTCCGTATAATATTACAGGGCAATTTTTTCAAAAGTTTTTACTCACGGAAAATCGTCCGTCACTAATCGTCGTGATGGTGCAAAAAGAAGTTGGGGAGAGATTGCTGGGAAAAAAAGACCGTTCGCTCCTGACTTTAGCAACGGAACTTTATGGCAGAGCGGAAAAAATCTGCGATGTTTCGCCCGGCTCATTCAACCCTCCTCCAAAAGTGACAAGTATGGTTGTGAAGATGACAGCAACCCCCTCCTCATTCCTCCCCCTTACAAAGGGGGAGGAGGGGTGGGGGATGGAACAAAAAATAATGCGCCTGGCCAAAATTGGTTTTTCCAGCAGGCGGAAAAAGTTATTATCCAACCTATCCACAGGGCTTAAAAAAGATAAAAAGTATTTGGCTGATATTTTTCTGCGGCTCGGCCTCAATACAAATGCCCGCGCCGAAGAATTATCAAAATCCGATTGGCTAAAATTAGCGGAAAATATTAAAAATTAAAAACTAAAAATTAAATTTTTTTATATTTATTAAGGCAATTCATTAGAGTTGCTTTTTTTTATTTTATTCAAATTCAGCATATCCCGCTCCGCCTGATAAAATGGTATAATAATTATGTATATAAATACTATTATGGTCAATAAGCAAAAGACCGCTTTTATTGTATTGGCGACGGCCGGTGTTTTTGCGTTTGTTTTTGGCGCTTGGCAGATGCTTTATAATATCCGCGCGCCTTTTAAATTAAAACCGTCAAGTTTTAAATTACATTCAAATTCAAATTCTATTTCTCTCGCTGAAATGCAGGGTAAAGATACGGATAAAGACAAACTGAATGACTATGACGAACTTTATATTTATAATACAAGCCCTTACATAGAAGATTCTGATTCAGACGGCAATAGCGACTATGATGAAATAATTGCCGGCACTGACCCGAATTGTCCGACCGGAAAAGAATGTGAAAGCAAGAGCAGCCCGGCTTCGGCTCCTTCTTCCGGAACAGCCGGCATATCTGTTAATTCCGCTTCAAGTTCTGATGCCGCGACTTTGGCCGCGTTAAAAAATTTATCGGCTCAAGATGTGCGGGAAATGTTGAAAAATGCAGGAATGGATGAAGTTGCTTTGAAAAAAATGGATGACAAAACATTGATGGATTTGTATAAAAAAGCGCTGGAAAAAAGTAGTATGTAGCAAGTATCTGGTAGTATGGGACTAAAAAACCATACTACATACTACATACTACATACTACATTGCTCATGCTTCCCAAGTTTAAAAAAATCATTCTGCTCATCATACTGGCAAGCTTTATCGGCACAGGCGTTTTTTTAGCTTTTCCAAAGCCGGCAAAAGCCCAGTGGGTGGTGTCTGATCCGACTAAATTAGCCTGGGATTCGGCGGAAAAAATTCTGAATTCTTTGGGCATAGTTTTAATGGAAGTCGGCTCGGTCGCCATTGTCAATTCCATCAATTATTTTTTCCAAAAAATAGCTTATGATACGGCCGTATGGGTTGCGTCAGGCGGCAGCGGGCAAAAACCGCTTTTTGACGGCAAAAGCGCCGGAGATTATTTTAAAAGCGTGGCGCAAAACAGCCTGGGCACCTTTATCGGCGAAATCAGCAAATACACGCAAGGCACATTGGGGTTTGATCTTTGCCAGCCGAAATTCCCCAGCCTTCTTTTAAAAATTCAGCTCGGATTTTTGAAACCCTTAAATCCGCCGACGCCGACTTGCAATTGGAGCGAGATTTCTTCAAATTGGGAGAGTTTTATTTCTTCCACTGACAGTGAAACGGTGCTTAAAAATGTCGGTTTTATGTTTGAGCCGGGGCAAAATACCCTTTCATACTCTCTGGAACTGAACAACAGGGCGTTAATGCAGTCCGAAGAAAAATACCGGCAGGCATTTTTGGAAAGATTAAGCAAGGGCGGCTGGCAGGATGTTACGGACGTAGTAACCGGAAAAATAAAAACCCCCGCCGAGTTGATAAAAGATAGTTTTAAATCAAATTATCAGAATGCGCCGGAAAAACAGCGCGAGGCGTCTTTCACAATGTTCAGCCAGGCTTTGGCCGCCGGCGGAAAGGGAGTCCTTACTTCGGCCGTGAGCATGTTTGCGAATACGCTGCTGTCGCAAGTTATGCAGAATTTGATGAGCGGAATTTTTCCGGGCAGTTTGCTGGATACCGACGAAGTGGATTGGTCAAAATTAGTGACCGGCGGTTCAAGCGCTTCAAGCCCGGCCAGCTCTGCCGTCGGCCGCCGCGCGGCGCAGACGGTTTACAGCGACCTTTTAAAACCAAAAGTAACAACGGTTAGCAACTATGACCCGCTTTTGGAATTTACAACCTGCCCGTCAAGCGATGTTGAAAAACAAGTTAACAATTGCGTTTTGGACGATAGTTTTGCCACGGCGGTAAGATTGGCGAGCCAAGGCGCGCCGGTTACTGTTGCGGAGGCGATTAAGCAAAAATATTTAGATGGAGAAAAACCGCTTATTTCTTCAAAAGATTCGCAAAACGGGCAGAGTAGCTGCTATCAATCAGGCTATTGCTACGGCAACTTGGTCAAATTGCGCAAAGCCCGCATTTTGCCGATTGGTTTTGAGCTGGCGGCAGAGGCAAGCGCGGGTTCTAACTGGAAACTGAAAGATGTTGTGAAGGGTTTTAATACCTGTAATTCCAGCGGAGACCGTGATTCCGGCAACCCTTATTGCCATCTGATTGACCCGAATTGGGTTTTGCGTTTGCCCAAAACGCAATGTTTGGCGCAGGTCTACGGCCCGACTTTGATCTCTACGGAAGGCGCCATCAGGTCCCAGTATTGCGCCGACCCGATTACCTGCGTTTCTGAAGACGAAAGCGGAAATTGCGGCGGCAGCTGGGGTTATTGCACGCGCGAAAAAAATATCTGGCGCATACAGGCGGATAAATGCCCGGCATATTACAATAGCTGCCTCACATATAAAGACCGCAATAACAAACAGGCGGATTATGTGAGGAACACCGTCAATTTTGACAGCTGTAAAGCAGGGAATACCGGTTGCCGCCCGTATTTCCAAAATCAAAAGTCAGGCAAGTGGGACAACTCCTCGGGCAGTGAAATTTATTTTAATAAAGATATAGAAAAATGCGATTCCGCCAATGCCGGCTGCGCGGAAATATACAGCAAAGCAAACGGCCTGTCTTTTAATTTGGTAAAAGATTCCTCTTTTGAGTCTGTGGTTAAAACAGGTACCACCGGCAACAGTTATTGGGACGAAGTCGGCGGCGCCACCAATTTTTTGACAAACAGCTCCGACGCGTATAACGGCTCCGGCGCGCTGGACATTGAAGACCAAAGCGCCGCGTTCCAGACAGCTTACCTGATAAAATTGGAGTATAATACGGCATATTCGCTTTCCGCTTATGCCAAACATAAAACCAGCGGCGATACCACTGACGCGATGGTCGGCATTGCTTTATACGGCGATTCTAAAGGAACATCGGCTTTTGACCCGTCTAATTTAGTCGGCAATTGCAACAAAATTGAAAATAAAATTTTATATCAATCATCAAATCCGGGAGATTCTTACAGCCGAGTCAGTTGTTCATTCCTCACGCCAAGCCAGACGCTTTATGCCAAAGTGCTCGTGACTCCCGCGGGCAACAGCGATATATATTTTGACGCCGTTCAGCTGGAAGAGGGAAGCAGCGCGACAACTTATTTAAGCGGCGGATATGGAACCGTTACATCCGTAAATATGAAAGTCGCGCCGGATTATTTATCATCAACTTGCGATGCTGGAACGACAAGCACCAGCTGTTCGGGCTATCTGCTTTCCTGCAAAGAGAGCGAAGTCGGCTGTGAAAAATATACCCCCAAAACAGGCGAGCCGGCAGTCGCGGGCAGTATAACCGTTAATGACATATGCCCGTCATCCTGCGTCGGCTACGAAACATACAAGCAGGAGAAAACCTTGTTTGAAGCGGAAAAATATCCAAATTATTTTATTCCCGCGACCGCCAAATCCTGCTCGGCCAATGAGGTCGGCTGCGACGAATTTACCAACCTTGCCGACGAGAGCAAAGAATATTTCACTTCCATCAGGCAATGCATAAAAACCGGCGAGGAAGAAGACGCGACATTCTATACTTGGGAGGGCTCGGATACAAGCGGCTACCAATTAAAATCGCATAAACTAAAAACAGGTTTGCCGCAAGCCGGAGAATTCGGGCCGGCGCCGGATTATATAACCGGTACGAGCTATGCTTCTTGCACAAAAACTATTTTTCAGGCAAAAATCGGCGATGCCGATTATGATGCCGATTGCCGGGAATTTTATAATGCCAACGGCGATGTTTCTTATCGTTTGCTTTCAAAAACAATAATTTCCACGAGTGATTGCAGCCAGTATCGCAAGACAGAAAGCACGCAAACTGATTGCGATGCGAGCGGCGGCAATTGGGATTCTAACAAACAATATTGCCTATACAAGGGTTATAAAGCCGAAAGCAAAACCTGCTCTTCTACATCTAACAAATGCCGCGCGTACAGCGGAGCATCGTCTTCCAATTTGCGCATAGTTTTGCAGGATGATTTTGAATCAAGCGGTACTGATTGGTCCGGCGGTTCAAACAGCTCGGAGGCATTGTCTGCCGGCGGGCATTCTTACAAATTAACAGCCGTCGGCAACAGGGCGACTGCCTCCCGTTCCGTATCTTCATTGATTTCAGCGAACACCGCTTACACTTTGAATTTTTGGGCAAAAGCGCCATCTAGCGGCGACCTTGAGGTATTGATATACAATCCGATAACTTCTCCAAAAGCCCAATCTTTCAAAATAACGGGAATGAAAGCGGATTGGCGGCTTTATCAAGTCGGCCCGATGTACACTGACGCGGCAATCAGCCAATCGGCGGCATTGCGATTTATTTTCACGGGCGCGGGCGGATTTTATATTGACAATGTAATTTTAAACGAAGCAAGTTCAAAACTTTATTTAATAAAAAATTCCTGGAGCACGCCGGCGGTCTGCGACCAGACTTCAAGCGGAGCGCCTTTGCCGCAGGCAATGCTTGGTTGCAAAGAATACGCGGATTCCAATAAAAGCGCCTTTGATTTAAAATCATTCAGTTCTTTGTGCCGGGACGCGGCTGTCGGATGCAAGGCATACCAGCAGACATATAACAGCAGTTCCGAAAAGAACGAATTATATAATGCCATTTGCGCATTATCCGATACAAAAGGCGGGGATTGCAAATTTTTGGGCGAAACTGCCTGCTCAATCGGCGTTGGCAGCGCGACTTGCCGGTTTGATATTGATGATTTGGAATCAGTCAAACTCTCCGGTGCAATAATTTACAGCTATCCGCAAGGCAGTTATAAATTAAAAGATTATTCGCAATACGAAAGTTATTTAATCGGCATAATGAAAGGCAAAAGTTTAACAACTATAATTGTCCGCGATGAGAGCGCGGTTGAGGTTTTGGCGGATAAAACCGCTTACCTGGTTTATGACAAAACAAAAACCTGCCAAAGCACTTATCTCGGATGCTCGGCTTTGGGCCAGCCGGAGCTGTATTCCACTTCCACCGCCTCGTCCGCCACCACTGTTTATTACAAAAATAAGCCGGACAATTACAGCAAACTGCTTTGCTCCGCGGAAGCCGAAGGGTGTGAGAGCTGGACGCAAAAAAATGGCGTTGATTATTTCAAAACCCCCCAGCAGACTTGCGAATATAAAGAAGGCGTCGGTTCGGGAAGCGGTTCTTCCGGCTGGTTTAAAAAAGGAACGACCGATGCCTGCTATTCGGGATATTTGGCAGACGGCGATAACGGCATCTGGAAAAATGCCGATGCCGGATATGACGGTTCGGTCGGCGTTTGCTCGTCGCAGTACAGCGGCTGCGCGGAATTTATTGACCCGCTGGACACCTCTTCCGTTAATAAAAAGGGCAAGCCCTACTATTTAATAGACAACAGCAAATTGCAGACCTTGGAAAAAGACCAGTCTTGCGGCGGAAAAGTTTCCTTGACAGAAGGCTGCGTTTTATTCAATAAGACAAGCGATTTAACCTTAAAATGGACTGCCAGCTCAACTTATTACAAAGCCGACCAGGAGCAAATGGCCGTTTCGCCGGTTGAACAATCCGGGCGTTGCACAGAGTGCGTGACCTCCGGTTCCAGCCCGTTCCAGACGATTTCCTGCAGTTCAAATATTTCCAGCATTTGTTTTAAAGATAGCGACTGCGCGCCTTCTTCTCCCCTAAGCAATACGACTTACAAGTGCACCCCGTCAACCGTAAAAGACGCCAATACCATTTTAAAAGTGACCCGCGACCGCGAATGCGGCGAATGGCTGGCGTGCAAGACAAGTTATTCCGCTTACGACCCGATTACCAAAAAATCCAAACTTGTTTGCGCTGAATTGGGATTGTGCGACAAAGCGGGCAGTTCCAATACTTGCGCCAATTTTATTTCCAATTCGGATGGCGGGAAAATTTTAACAGCCGATTATTACAGCCAGCGCGAGACAAGCTGGAAAGGCGGGGACTATTCCGGATATTCCCTTAGCAATAAATATCCCATTACCGATTATGCCGTAACGAAAAAAACTGATACCTCCAGCAAAACATCATCCGCTTGCCAGCAAAATGACGGCACCTGGGATACAAAAACAAGCACCTGCACAATTTGGAGATTGGCGGCAAAGAGCGGCAGCGAACTCATAGATGGCACAACATTCAGTACGGATAAAGCGGAAAAATCAAGCTGCCGCGGCTACGCGGAACAAGATTCTCCGTTCCCGAATTCTCTTGGAGTTTATGATTCAAACGGCGTTTTCCAAAATGTTACCGACCAAAATTTCAAGAACGCGAATATTTGCGATAAGGGCGAAAATTGCGAGTGCGATTATTCTAAATTAAGTTATGGAAGCAGCGCGCAGGCAAAAAAGTACACGACTTACGGCAATCGCGAAGTGAACAAGGGCATTTGCCAAGGCAGTACGCGCGACGGCCAGTCTTGCACGCTCGGTGTAACTTATGATGAGGACCCTGAAGAAGCCTGCGGAAAATCAAGCGAGGGCGGTTCCTGTTTGCAATTAAAACGGCAAGATGATGTTATCGGCTTGAAAGGCTATTGCTTGGAGCGCGACTCGGCAACTCCGATTAACGGCGATAAAAAACAAAAAGCCTGCCTTACTTGGCTACCGCAGGATATTATTTCAGGCACCCGGGATATGTTTAACCAATATAAAACCGCGGGCTATGTGCCGCCAATCGGCGGAGGAAAATATTATTGCATAAAATCAGCGGCTAACCGGAATCCGTTTATGAGCAGTTACGAGTATCCGATAATACACGCATTTACAGGAATACCGGGCAAATCAAGTGGGTACTACGGACCTTTTACAAAGAGCGGTATTAAATATGCGGAGCGCGACACTACCACCAAGCAAATAAAAAGCACAAGAACAAAAGACGAGATTACAAAAGATACTTACTATGATATAAGCGACTATAAAAATATTGATTCTTATGGCAAAATTTGGGGTTTGACGGAAAAATATTCCGAAGATGTGGCTACTACGGCGGGAATTTCTGTTATATATATCAATGGCACGGAAATATATAAGCACGAAATTGATTATATTAAAATCAAATTCATTTCCACGACCGCTTCTGACAGTTTTCAGGCTGGCGCGGTTTTCTACATCAGGCCGGATCAGGCAACGACCAAATATATTTCAGGCAGCGCCTGCGATAGCGACACGACAACCAATTGCGCCGGCGAGGAAGAAGGAACGGCGATTTTGGCCAGCGGACAGGCGGCTAAATCCATTGTCAGCGGAGATGAATGGCAATTTCGCTATGACGACGGCCAGCAGTCCGGCGGCACAAAACAAGACCATCTGGCAAAAGATGTATTCAAACTCACTGCTTCGGAATTCAGTGCTTATTGCGACAACGGAGCCGAGTTTATGCAGAGCGGTTTTTGGCTAAAATTAGCATTTGATTCTACATCTGGCAAGCTAAATGGATTAAAGGTGGCAGGTTGCGCTAACTCAACATTACAGCCGCCAACCGATTATTTAGTCTTTTCTTTAACAGCCGTAAAGCGCGAAGTTTGCGATACGGTTGGCGATTTCGCGTCATTTAAGAATCAGGCTCTCACTGATAATGTATGGGTTAAAAATGCCAAAAATACAAAGAAGGAATATTTACAGACATGGCCTGATACCAGCGGAAAGACAAAAACCTTGCCTTATCATTATGATTATGAAATCCAGCCGTTCGGAAGCGCGTCTTCGGATATCGCGCCATTAACCTCGGCTTGGTATTCATATTATATTTCCGGCAAGCCGACTTTTGCCGGCGTGTCGTGGGGATTTGTAGATTCTAAATTAAAATCCGGCGCGCCAAGCGGAATAACCGCTTCTGATTTGGGAGTGGGTACGCCAAAGGAATCAAATAAGGATTTGACGGATATTGATTTTGACCCGACAAAACAAACTACTAAAATCTCATCTGCAATTATAGACGCGCAAGAATATCTGGGAGCCCTTTTTAACAAGGTCTACAAGATATTTACAATAGACAAATCAAACGCCAACAAGGACGTTTATAAAGAAATAGATTGCGAAATGTCGGGCAATGAGGAATGCACTACTTCTGTTGACGAAAAAGAGGAGTTTAAATATCCGCAAATATTTTCATTTAATCCGGGTAAAAAATTAAAAAATGGCCAATACGCGCTGGATAAAGAAAATAAATTTTTGATAAATAATCAGTCTTCAGATATCAGCGTAAAATCAGGCCAGTATCTGGCAAAGATGAGATTTTATTTTTGGGCCGATACCAATCATATGCCTGTAAAAAGCATCAAAGTTGACTGGGGCGACGGTTCAGTAATAGAAACTTTTGATGGAATGTATAAAAACCACAAGCCGATTTGCGCTCCCAGCAATACGACCGGTGATAAAGTTTGCAGTAATAATAACAATATAATCTGTAGCAGTGAAAATGCTTGCCCGGAATATAAAGTAATTACTCCTCCGAGCGGCTCCGAATGCTTTTCAAACTGCACTACCGAATATAGTTCAAAATCTTATTCGCAAACTTGCAATTCCGGGACGACCGTTACTTTCGGCAATTCGCCGGATGCCTGCGATGAAAGTTATTTTGAGCTTCAGCACAATTATACTTGTTCAAGCGGAACTTGCGCTTTTTCGCCAAAACTTTGGATTACGGACAATTGGGAAATAAAGAGCAGTTTTGAACCGTCAAAGGCGCCATCCGGAGGATTATTTGGTCCGGCAACAGGCCCGAAGATTACATTATCGCCATAGTTGTTTAAAATAAAATCCGGCAGTGAAACTTTGGCAAATTTTTAATTTTTTTGTCGCCTTGCGACAGCCAAAGTTCTACTGCCGGATAAAAAAAGAGACAGCCCGAGGGGGGCTGTCGTGAGGGTGGGTCATTGCGGCGGGGTCTTTTTCGGCTTACTTGATTAACATTTCAACGAAGTTTGCTTTGCACTTTTCATCCTTGATATTAAAAACCTTGATCCCCATTTTGGTATAAGTCGTTTTCCAGTTTGTTTTTCCGCCCCCCTGGAAATTAATGATCCCGTTGGGATCTATCGTTGTTTTGCATTGGTAATCTTTCGGGCAAGGCACCTTGTAGGTACCGGTGGCGGGGTAGAAGAACATCAGCAATGCCCAGAAATGGTTGTCACTGTAGTAGCTGGGGTCGACGGCACATGTCAGATTGTAAATGAATGAGTCGCCGTAAGAACTCTGGACGACGCTACACTTATTTGTGTAGATCTTGCAGAGCGGGAGCGAAGAGCTGCCGCCGTCCGAATAGGACGGGACGCCGGAGTCTGTGCCGGGGATGGGAAGCCCTGCCTCGGTCGTCGGCTCGGGGTTGGGGTCAGGTGAGC
>Ga0209541_10015219_pt1 | contig 11518 bp, 13 predicted proteins | sample RifCSPlowO2_01_FD_184027 | JGI IMG/M metagenome (GOLD analysis project Ga0209541, IMG submission 184027) | Groundwater microbial communities from Rifle, Colorado - Rifle CSP2_plank lowO2_0.1 (SPAdes) (version 2) | ecosystem: Environmental > Aquatic > Deep subsurface > Groundwater | place...
GCCCATTGCGCCGTGAGCATTTCATGGAAGTTTCGCTCCGGCATACCAAAGCCCCCTTGTAAAGAACTTATTAGAAGGGTATCTGGCGCAGGAGAAAAAATCAACTCGCATTACCAAAAGACCACGGCCGTACGCCGTGGTCTTGGGGAAGGGTTACGTGGTAAAGGTGCTGAATTTATTCAACAATCACTGTACCCGAATTGCTGGCGTTCGGATTCAGATGGTCATGGTATTTCCAGGTTCCGGCAATGTCGAATGTAAATGTCCAGGAGTCGCCTGCCAGGACCCCGCGGCACGCGTCAAACGTGCTCCCTAAACATCCGCCGGTCGTGGGATAAACGCGGTGTGTCGGATGTATGGCTGAAGCAGGCCACATTGATTCTGAACTTTGATTTTTAAATGTAACGGATTCCCCGGCTTGTATCGTAATCGTCTTTGGAGTGTACCCGCTATCCGAATAGATTATTACGTTCGCGGTCGCTTCCGCTGGTGGCTCTGCAGTTTTGTCTTGTGGCTGTGGTGTTCCTTGCTCTTGGGCTGAATTTGTGGGCGTGTTTTCCTCGGGCGAAGCCGCAGGGCCGCGCAGGAAGAAGTAGCCGCCGAGTCCTGCGATCACAATGACAACGAGGATAACAAATATATTTTTCATATGTATATGCTTAAATTTAGGTAATTAAAAATTGCGTTCGGAGATCGACTTTGGTACTCCGGCATCTATTTTTTCACGCGAACAATTTTATCGTGTATCGCCTGCGGTATGGAATCGGCGATAACCGCGATGAGTCCGGCGAGGAGTCCGATATCGCGCACCGTGATATCCGTGATGCCGCTTACCGTAAGCACAATCCCAAGGTGAATCGCGCCGACAAATGCCGCGAGCCATGTAAAAATATCAGCAAGCAGTAAAGCCCCGATTGCAATATCCAAAATCGCCGTTCCTATCATTGCCTCGTTAAGCGGGACTGGCAAGAGCCCGACGGCCCACGGCTCTAAATACCCGCCCCATGCCTCAGGATTTTTAAAAATCAAAATACCGATCCACAAAAATGTGATTGCAAGTCCTACTCGTAAAATATGGAAAGACGATTTTTTCATGTCAGATAAAACTGCTTATGAGTATTATACCTTCCATGAGCCAAATCGTAAACGCGGACATGAGGCACCAAAAACACCAGGCCCGAATAACGCGCCATTGGAGATAGGTGAAAAATAAGGATATGAGCGCGGCAGCCGCGACGGAAATCCTAAAGACAAAATTCCAGAACGCGAGCGGCTCAATCCCGATTACCAAAAAACTGGCGATAAAGGACGCCGCAATATAAAAGAGTAGCCCCAAGACGTCATTGGGGATAATAAACAGTTTGTTGTATTTGCTTGTTAAGACCAACGTACAATCTTCGCCAATCGGGCATACTGGTTTCTCCGCCGCAATCCGTTTTCGAACGAGATATACTGTTTCGCTGATACCGATCGCCGAGAGAGTAAAGAGAAGGGCGTATGACGTCATTTTTGTGTTTATGGTACGGCGGCAATTTCTTTTAAATTTTTAAAAAGAAAAAGAAAGAACAATAATGATAAAGATAATAGATACCCCAAGAAGGAGCGTCGGGACTAATGAATTTCGATATACTACAAGTTCTTTTTCTCGATCGGTTTCTAAAAGCAGTGAAGGAATGAAAAGGTCGATAATAAAACCCAATCCAACTCCAAATAAGATGATTACTGCCGTGGTTTTTCCATATAGCAAAAGAAGTGTAGTGCCGAATACGATTAAAACAATGCCCCAATGCAAATGGTGCCATCGCAATTTAAGAAGGGAACGAGTTAATGGTCGTTTGAAGTAAACGGGGATGACAAAAAAGAGAATTCTATACCAAAGTATCGATATAGAAAAAGCAAGAACAAATTGGAGTATTTCTGCATTGACTATCAACATACGTAGATGCGAATAGTTTATCGTGGATTTGGATATATGGAGAATCCCGCACCAAAATTTTGACTGTTGCTTTCCGACATTTCATGTCCAATCCTTTTATTTCTGTTTTTCGGGAATATCTCGCCGGCTCATTCAAGGCAACAAAGTTAGTGTCAAAATTTGGTGGCGGGACAAGTCGAACTTCAACATCCCGGATGCAAACCGGGCGCACTGCTTCACCCCGTTACATCTCCCGGTGGACCATGGGAGAATCGAACTCCCGCCTTCCGGATGCAAACCGGATGCACTACCACTATGCTAATGGCCCACATCCGGGAGATATAACGGGGCAAGCTGTGCTATAGGCCCTCTTTACGGAGTAACGAAGTGAACAAAGCAGTTGTTTTGTCTGAACTGCGGGTCCGCAAAATTTCCGCTCCTCCCACTAGGAATCGAACCTAGGTCAATTGCTTAAAAGGCAACTGCTCTGCCATTGAGCTATGGGAGGAATAATTTCTTTTCTGCAATCGTAACGATGATACCACGATTTTCGGTGAAATTCAAGCAAACGCTTTTTCGCATTGCCTCTATTAATAGATACGCATAATGCGTTATACTCTTTCTATGAAAAGAAAAATTCGGGTTGGCATTTTATTCGGCGGGAGGTCGGCGGAACACGAAGTGTCTTTGCGGAGCGCAAAAAACGTTTATGAGGCGCTTGATAAAGAAAAGTACGAGCCGATTTTAATCGGGATTGATAAACGGGGAAAGTGGCTCCTGGAAAATAGATCGCGGTTTTTGCTCGAAAGCGGAAACGCGAATCAGGAAGAAACAGGCGAATCAGTCGCGCTCGTGCCGCAAAGCGATGGCGCGATAACGAATTTTGAACGCCCGAGCGCCGGTGAAAAAATAGACGTAGTATTTCCGGTGCTTCACGGAACGTTTGGAGAGGACGGGACTGTTCAGGGGCTTTTGAAGCTCGCGAATATCCCGTTTGTCGGCGCAGGGGTTTTGGGTTCTGCAGTTGGGATGGATAAGGATGTCGCGAAACGTCTTTTGCGGGACGCCGGAATTCCCATTGCGAAATTTAAGGTATTCCGAGGAAACGACGAGATTTCGTTTGATGCAGTTTCGGAGGGTCTCGGAGTACCGCTTTTTGTGAAGCCCGCGAATCTTGGGTCATCGGTCGGCGTTCACAAGGCGCGTGGCGAAGAAGAATTCCGCGCGGCGGTCAAGGATGCGTTTCGCTATGACAGAAAAATCCTTGTCGAGGAATTCATAAAAGGACGGGAGATCGAATGCTCGGTTCTTGGGAATGAAGAGCCGATTGCGTCCTTACCAGGGGAGGTGATACCCACGCACGAATTTTATTCGTATGAGGCGAAGTATCTTGATGAGAACGGCGCCGCGCTCGAAATTCCGGCAAAACTGTCGGGAGAGATTATGAAGCAGGTTCAGGATATGGCGGTTCGCGCGTTCAAGGCGCTTGAGTGTGAAGGCATGGCGCGCGTTGACTTTTTTCTCAAAGAGAACGGCGATTTGTTTGTAAATGAGATAAATACAATTCCCGGTTTTACCTCGATCAGCATGTATCCGAAGCTTTGGGAGGTATCGGGGATTTCATATTCTGAGCTTGTTGATCGCCTTATCATGCTCGCGATAGAACGGTTCGAGCAAGAGTCACAGCTCAAGACCTCGTATTTTGCCGGGTGAGATTTTGGCGCGGGGCCTTGGAATTTTGTCAGTTTTTGGGATATACTGGATTTAAAGCGCGCTCCGAAAGCGGGGCGTTTCGTGTGTATGATTCAGAATGGAAAACAATCGAAGAAAGTCGGGCTTGCGCTCGGCGGTGGCGGGGCAAAGGGGTTCGCACATATCGGGGTCATCAAAACGCTCGTTGACGCTGGAATCCCCATTGATTATATCGCCGGAACGAGCATGGGCGCTTTGGTTGGCGGGTACTATGCCGCAACGAAAAATATCCGGCGGCTCGAAGCGCTTGCGGGGCAGTTTGAACCGGAAAAACATATGTCACCGCGCGCGACCGCCCTTGATCGCAAAGGCGCTTTTTTCCGCGATTCGCTGGTTGAAAAACTTCTTAGCGAGGAGTTTCATAATATAAAGATTGAGGACTTCGAGATTCCATTTGCCGCGGTCGCGACTGATGCGCGAAACGGCGAAGAAGTGGTGATGAAGAAAGGGAAGCTGGTTGATGCGCTCCGCGCGTCTGCCGCGCTTCCTATAGTTTTCAGTCCGGTTGAAGCCGGAGGGCGCCTCTTGATAGATGGAGGTCTTTCAAATCCGGTGCCGGCTGATGTTGTGCGTGAACTCGGCGCAGAATACGTAATCGCAGTTGATGTTTCTTCGCGCTGGCTTGACCAGCCGGAAGAGATGATTGATGTCCACGATATGTATTCGGTCATCACAAGTTCGCTTTCCGTGATTGAATACCAGATCGGGAAAACCATAGTAAAAACCGCAGATATTGTCCTGCGCCCGCCCGTCATGAGATTCCAGGCGCTTTCGTTCGCGCACAATCGGGAGATTCTCCAAGCCGGTGAAAATGAAACGAAATACCATTTGCGTGAAATCCGGAAAGCCGCGGGGTATCCAAAGAAATATCGGACACCGATAGAAGAATTTATGGATTTTTTGTTCGGATAAATATCGGGGATAATCAATAATCAAGAGGCAACAATTATAAGATTCTTCAAAAAAATTTAGGTAAGACCGTGTTTTGAGTTAATCCATTTAAAATACGATCGTGCTCTAAATGGATTAACTCGGAGTGTGATATTTTTATGAGAACACGTACGAGCGAAACGCCGAAAAAAATCGGAGAAACCGTCATCCTCAAAGGATGGGTTGATTCCAGGCGCGACCACGGCAAGCTCATTTTCATTGATCTTCGCGACCGATGGGGAAAGGTGCAGGTTGTGTTTAGCCCCGCGCAAAAGGAAACGCTCGAGGCCGCAAACCGCCTCCGGTCCGAATGGGTCATTGAGCTCGAGGGCACGGTAAAGGAGCGCCCAAAAAACATGGTAAATCCGGATATTGAGACCGGAGCAATTGAAATTGAAGCGGTGAAGATCATGGTCTTGGGCGAGGCAAAAACCCCTCCGTTTCCGATTGATTCTGACGGCCGCGAGATCGAAGAGGAGACTCGCTTGAAATACCGTTATCTCGATCTTCGGCGCGAGCGGATGAGAAAAAATATTTTATTGCGTCACAGGGTAACAACGCTTGTCCGCGAGTATTTGAATAAAAATGATTTTATTGAGATTGAAACGCCGCTTTTGACGAAAACGTCTCCCGAGGGCGCACGGGATTTTCTTGTGCCGTCGCGCCTCTACCCGGGAAAATTTTATGCGCTTCCGCAAGCGCCCCAGCAATATAAACAGCTTTTGATGATCGCGGGGCTTGAGCGCTATTACCAAATCGCGCGCTGCCTCAGGGACGAAGATCAGCGGGGTGATCGCCAACCAGAGCATACGCAGATTGATCTTGAAATGTCTTTTGTAACTGAACGCGATGTCCTTGATATGGTCGAGGGAATGATGATCTATGCTGTAGAATCCTGCGGAAAAAAAGTTTTACAGAAACCCTTTCCGGTATTTACGCATGAGGAGGCGATGAAAAAATTCGGCGCGGATAAATTTGATTTGCGCGAGGACCCGAAAGATCCGGACGAGCTTGCGTTTGCGTGGGTTGTTGATTTTCCTCTTTTTGAGTTTGACGAGAACGAGAAGCGCTACACCTTCGCGCATAACCCCTTTTCCGCGCCAAAGCCGGAAGATATCGAGAAACTTATGGAGGCAGAGGATTTGGGTGCACTTCGCGCGCGCCAGTACGATCTTGTGTGTAATGGCTATGAGCTTGCGTCCGGCGGAGTCCGGATTTCTGACCCCGCGGTCCAGCGAAAGGTGTTTGAAATCATGGGTCTTACGCAGGAAGAAACCAATGAGCGCTTCGGGCACCTTATCAATGCCTATGAGTTTGGTGCGCCGCCGCACGCGGGCATGGCGCCTGGGCTTGACCGCCTTGTTATGATTCTTGCTGGTGAGTCCGCTATCTCGGAAGTCATCGCTTTTCCGAAAACAGGCGCTGCGCGTGATCCAATGATGGACTCGCCTTCAGAGGTTCCGGAAAAGCAATTGAAAGAGCTTCATATAAAAATCGCGAAATAATGACCGCCTACGTCTTTAAGCATGAGAAATTCGAGGGGCCGCTTCAGATTCTTTTGGAGCTTATAGAAAAAGAAAAGTTTGGCATATCCGAAATCTCCCTTGCGAAAGTCGCCGATGAATATCTTTTACACGTGAAGTCGCTCGTGGCGATAAATCCTGATGAGCTTGCTGAATTTTTAGTGATCGCCGCACAGCTCATGTTGATAAAATCCCGTTCGCTTCTTCCCCATCTTCAGTTTGACGAAGAGGAGAAATCCTCGATCGAAGAGCTTGAACGGCGTCTCGAAGAGTACCGAAGAGCCCGCGATCGCGCAAAAGCCCTGAAAGAGCGTGCGGCCTTGGGGCTCCGCATCCACGCGCGCGTTTCATTTTTCGGATTGCCGCCCGTGTTTTTTCCGCCGCCCGGCGTCGGCCTCGCTAACCTGAAAGCCGCGTTTGAGTCGTTTGTTGATGCATTGCCGAAACTAGAGAAACTCGTCGAGGAACGGATTAAAAAAGTCGTTTCTCTTGAAGAAAAAATTTCTCATATCCGGTCGTTTCTTGCCGGTTTCGTCGAGCGGGCGTTTTCCGAAGTTATAAAAGGATCCCGGGAACGAACCGAGGTCATCGTTAGTTTCCTTGCAATTTTGGAGCTTGCGCGCCAGCGCTTCGTGGATCTTGAACAAGGCGAACCGTTCGGTGATATTATAGTTAAACGTATATAGCAATAGTATATGAATATTTTTTACTCTTTATTTTTCCTATTTGGAGTGATCGTTTCTTTTTTCATCTTACTTGGTATATATCTTTTCAGACGAGGTAAGATCGTTGTACTTTCTTATTCGGTCGCCGGTGGAATCGTTGGTCTTTTAATATCATCCCTTTTTCCGTTTTTTCTTGCCGTACCAAATGATTTCGGAAGTGATATTTTTGGATTTTTAACCATATTAAGCTTGTCAGGTATTGGATTTATCTTAGGATTTCTATATGGTTTGAGAGTTTTAGCGAAGCGCACGGAAGCCACAGTAGTGGCGTCGTCGCCTTCGATACTTCAGAAGACTTCTCGAGTAATCGTTGGTATTCTGGTTATTATAATCCTGGCAATCGCTCTCATCCCGGTTTCTATTCAAATAGGGGGGAAGATACAAAGAAGCAGGGAAGATGCTAAAACTATTCAGTCCGTCAAAGCTGCGAGCGAGAAACTAGACGCATCTTGTAACGATCTTGGATATTATCGGAATATCTCTGCAACGCAGTCGGCCTTTGGGTATGGTTCTGGTTGTGGAGATCCACCGAGCACTTTTTATCCTTACCCTGAAGAATTTTTGAAATGTCGGGAGTTCGTAATTTCTTACGAATTGAAGAGTATAAATTCGCATGCAGTTGGAAAATTTATTAAAATTATAGCGCACGGCGGATGGTTTCCAGAACCAGATACATATCGGTATGCTGAAACAAAAACATGTACGAAGTCGCCAATAATTTCTGATGAGGAGAAAAACCCAAAAATTGATATTGTTTATCCAAAACCAGGTGGAATCATCTCCCAAAAAGGAAATGGTTTTATTACATGGATGTATCGTAATATCGGGGATTCGTTTCGGCTTAAGCTTTGTTTAGTAGATCGTCCGACTGTGTGTGATTTATATCCGGATGAATTTCCAAAGAGTAATAAAAACTTCATGGGGGAACCGACGGTTTCGGCGCCCGAGATAGGGGCAGGATCATATCTGGTTCCAGTTCCGAATCCGGATTATAAGCGGCAAAATGGGTTTTCTACTACTATCCCGGGACCGCTTTTACTCCGTTTGGAAAGTGTTCAAAATCCCGAAATTTTTGATACAGTAGAAGTTCAAGTAACGGAATAATGGACAACCTTTCGTCAATTATCGAATCTCTTCTTTTTGTTCATGGCGAGCCGATTGCGGCCGAAAGGCTCGCAAAAATTGTTGACGCAAAAAAGGAAGATGTTATCCGTGCATTGGACGATCTCGCGCGGGCGTACAGCGAGCGAGGGCTTGTCCTTTTGGAAAAGGAGGGGAAATATCAGCTTGGGACGCGGCCGGAAAACGCGCCGTACGTCGAAAAACTCGTCAAAAGCGATTTTTCGGAGGAACTTTCAAAAGCCGCGCTTGAGACAATCGCGATTATTGCATACAAAGGGCCGCTCGCGCGCGCGGACATTGAATTCGTCCGCGGAGTCAATTCGTCGTTTACGCTTCGGAATCTCATGCTCCGCGGACTTATTGAGCGAGTAGAGAATCCGAAAGACGCGCGCGCGTATCTTTACAAGGTGAGTTTTGATTTTTTGCACTACCTCGGCGTTTCAAAAGTCGAGGAACTGCCTGGCTTTGAAGAATTTGCGTCAAAGGTAATCGAGGTTTTTGAGGAAAAAACAAGCGAATCCGAAGGAGGAGGCAGGCCGGCATGACGTCAACCAAAGGGATAGTATTTCTTGCAAGCGTAGTCGTGCTTTCCGCGCTCACGAGCTGGGGGATGTTTTTTCGTTCGCGTTTTCCGCCGGCCGAGATGCCTTTGGTATTTCCACAGTCGGCCGCGGAGAAAAAAAGGGAAATTCCGTTTCGTCCTGAAGATCTCGTCTGGCAGGAGATTTCGTCATCGACCCCGTGGACCGCGCGCGATTCTCATGCGGCTACGGTTTTTCAGGGAAAAATCTGGCTCACGGGCGGGCTTAATGCAAATGATGTAACGATTAGAGCGGGGCGGGTTGAATACGAAAAGGCTCAATATTTCAACGATATTTGGTATTCAGAGGATGGCGCACATTGGAAGCGCGTTGTCGAACACGCGCCCTGGCCGCCTCGCCGTTCCCAACAGCTTGTGGTGTTCAAGGGAAAATTGTGGCTCGTCGGCGGCTGGGGGCCCAAAGACGGATACGCGAAAGAAATATGGACAAGCGGCGATGGACTCTCATGGCAAAAAATAATCCCTGGGGGTGGACTTCCGGAAATCGAGGGTCATCAACTCATAGTTTTCAAAGACAAGCTTTGGCTTTTTGGAGGCGTTCGGTATACGGACCGTAAACTTGTGAATGAGGTGTGGTACACGGATGACGGACTCAACTGGACGCTTGCTGTAAAAAATGCACCGTGGCCTGGACGATGGGATCATACGGTTACTGAATTTAAAGGCGTTTTGTGGCTCGCTGGCGGCATGGATCTTGCTGATAACGAGTTCAATGACGTGTGGCGCTCCGAAGACGGTTTTCATTGGGAGCGAGTTACCGGCGAGGCGCCGTGGAGTGCGCGCCAGGGGCACGTCGCGCTCGTATATAGGGAGTATCTTTGGGTGATCGGCCAGTTGAATGATACTCCTGCAAAAGGTAAGAATGACGTATGGTTCTCACAAGACGGGTACGAGTGGAAAAAAACCATCCGAGATCCTGTGTGGCTCGGCAGGGAAGACCACGAAGCGCTTGTTTTCAAAGACGCGATTTGGGTTTTTGGCGGCATGACGTCGGATTGGAAGTGGTCGAATGAGGTATGGCGTTCGTCGGTTCCCGGAATGTAGAGGCGCAGATTCTGATATTATCCATTTACGACACGATCGTATCGTAAATGGATAATTGGAATAACGACAAAATAAAAACGTAAAAACAAAATATGAATAGGGCCGTTCCAGGAGTGCTTCTAATTGTTCTTGCGGCCGTTGGTGCGGTGTTTTTTGTTTTGTATCTTGTTTTTTTCGCGAATGACGGATTCATGCGGGCATTTTTGGGAAACGATTTGGCCGCAAACCGAGGGTCCGGTCTGTCCGATTCGCGCCCGCACCCGAAAAATTCTGCAAAAAATATTTCTATCAATCCGCGTGCATTTGTCTTGGTGCTTGTGGATCTCGAAGGAAACGAAGAAGTGCTTGCCCAAAAAGACGCGGATCTGCCTCTGCCGATTGCAAGCGTGACAAAGCTTGTGGCAGCACTCGCAGTCGAAAATATTTTTTCTCAGTCCGAAATAATTTCTATCCCGAGTGACATTCTTAAAGGCAAGGGTGACTCCGGGAGGTTTCGCGCGGGTGACGAATACCACGCGGGCGATCTTTTGCGCGCGCTTTTGATAGAGTCGAATAATGATGCGGCAGAAGCGTTTTCGCATAAAAAAGGGGACGAGGAATTCGTTGGTGAGATGAACGCGATTGCGGCGGCCCTCGGCCTTGAAAATTCAAAATTCGTGAGTCCTTCGGGGCTCGATGGGGCTGACGTTAATCGTTCGAGCGCCCGGGACATTTCACGGGTCATGAAGGAGATTTTTCTGCGCCATGCAAAAATCGCCTCGATTCTCGGATTAACCGAATTCGATATATGCAGTGCGGACGGAAGTTCTTGCTACCGCGCGACAACGACAAACGCGCTCTTGCTTGATCCTTTGTTTCCGATGAGAATAAAAGGAGGAAAAACCGGCGATACGCCGCGCGCCGGAAAAAACTTGGCGCTCGCGGTCGAGGCCCCGACAAAGGGGTGGATTTTGATAAGCGTGGTTCTCGGGTCGGATGACCATTTCGCGGATACGAAAAAAGTTTTCGAATGGGCGAAAGAATCGTATATGTGGCCCTGATAATATATGGCAGCTGAAATCAATTCTGTCACCAATATCGTAAAAGTATTCGGCCTTGCCGCAACTTCTTTCGTTTTGGCAATGGCGATGACGCCCGCGCTCACGCACTATCTCTATAAATACAAGTTATGGCGGAAAAAAGTTCGCACGCTTTCGCCGGACGGGACTCAAACGCCGCTTTTTTCCCAGCTTCACGCGGATCGGGAAATTGGTATTCCGCGCCTCGGAGGAATCTTGATTTGGGTGACGGTAATCGCGGTGTCTGTAGGCGTGTGGGCAATCGCGCAATTGACCGAGAGCACGTTCTGGGACAAGGCGAATTTCTTGTCGCGAAATCAGACATGGTTGCCGCTCTTTACGCTTCTTGCGGCATCCCTTTTGGGTCTTCTCGATGATCTGACGCAGGTGTTTGAAAAAGGCACGTATATCGCGGGCGGAATAAAATTTCGGCATCGTCTCGCCGCAGTATTTTTGATCGCGCTTGCGGGCGCGTGGTGGTTTTATGCGAAACTCGGATGGCAAACGATTTATATTCCCGGAGTCGGAGATTTGTTTATCAACGGGTGGTATATCCCTTTGTTTGTGGGGACTATGATACTTTTATTCTCTTCGTCGATTGTCGACGGAATTGACGGGCTTGCGGGAGGGGTGTTCGGCGCGATATTTGCGGCATACGGCGGCATCGCATTTTTCCGCGGGCAGATTGATATCGCAACTTTTTGCGCGGTAATTCTCGGGGCTCTTCTTGCGTTTTTGTGGTTTAATATTCCTCCCGCGCGATTTTACATGGGCGAGTCAGGAATTGTGGGGCTCACGACGTCTCTTACGGTTGTCGCGTTTTTGACGGATTCGGTTGTGGTGCTCCC
>Ga0209541_10015221_pt1 | contig 11516 bp, 8 predicted proteins | sample RifCSPlowO2_01_FD_184027 | JGI IMG/M metagenome (GOLD analysis project Ga0209541, IMG submission 184027) | Groundwater microbial communities from Rifle, Colorado - Rifle CSP2_plank lowO2_0.1 (SPAdes) (version 2) | ecosystem: Environmental > Aquatic > Deep subsurface > Groundwater | place: Rifle...
GGCAATGTTAATCGTATATTAGAAGTCTTTGAGTTCTATAAGTTACATAAGAAATGATGAATTTATACGCAAAGTTTGTAATATCCCAAACATAAGATTTAAATATCCTGCAGTATAAGGATTGTTGTATGGCAGGAAACAAGCAATATGAATACTCAAAATACTTCTTATTTGCGCTAGTTATCATCCTGGCTGTTATTGTTTTCATGATAATCCACCCATTCATCAATGCAATTCTCGCAGGAATCATAATCTCATATATCTTTTACCCTCTGCACAAACGGATAAACAAGCTGGTTCGGCAGAAAACAATATCTGCTTTTATAACATCTGCCCTGGCTCTGCTCATAATCGCCGCGCCAATAGCATTTTTCCTCAACTCAATATCAAAAGAGGCGTACGTAAGCTATATTGTCGTCAAGCAGAAAATCCTTTATGGCAACCTTCTTGATATTGACTGCGAAACAGAAGACAACCCGTTATGCCCCATACCTTTATTCTTTAAGGAGATAGTCTCAGACCCAAAAAACAGGTATTACATAGAGGACACCCTGCACAAAGTTACATCATCGATAATAGAGAATGCGTCATCGCTTCTTTTTTCCCTGCCGCTGTTTTTCCTCAATTTTTTTATTATTGTCTTTATCATGTTCTATCTTTTCAAAGATGGCGCTCATTTTTTTGAAAAAATAAAAAGGATACTGCCATTCAAAAAGCCCTATCAGGAAATGATATTCAGGCAGTTCAATGACATACTCTACGCTGTCATATACGGCCAGCTGCTTATAGCGCTGATTCAGGGCATACTTGGCGGCATAGGGTTTTTCATTTTCGGAGTTTCGTCCCCTATACTCTGGGGCATTGCAATGGCATTCTTTGCGCTGATACCTTTTATAGGCACACCTATAATCTGGCTCCCCGTGACATTGCTGCAGATATTCACGGGGATATCGCAGCATGACAGCACAATGGTGTCAAAAGGAATCTTCCTTATGCTCTACTGCCTTCTTATAGTAGGAACCATTGACAATATTCTAAGGCCGAAGGTAATCGGTGACAGGGCAAAAATACATCCTGTATTGATTTTGCTCGGCGTTGTCGGCGGCTTAAGGATTTTTGGCATTGTTGGCCTTGTTATTGGCCCCGTTATACTCGCAATATTCATGACAATAGTAAGGATATATGAGGAAAGGAAGCTGCATATTTCTTTAAAATGAACCTCAAAGTAAAAGATATGGATATTGCAACTGGCGGCATACTGGTTGCCATACTGAACCAGAAAGACGCCCAGATGCTTGACCTGCATGCACTGGATAGGATAAAAATAATCAAGGGAAAAAAGATAGAGACAGTTGCTGTCGACATAGCAGAAAGCAGCAGGGCAGTTCCGCAGGGAAGAATAGGGCTTTTTGAGGAAGTTCTTGATTCCATGAAATTAAAGGACAAAGACTCAGTCAGGATAATGCTTGCAAGAAAGCCATTATCGGTAAAATACATAAAGAAGAAGCTTGACGGAAGAAGATTAACAAACAAGGAAATAAACCAGATAGTGTGGGATATTGTAAACAACAAGCTGAGCGAGATTGAGCTTACATATTTTGTTGCTGCATGCTACACTCATGCGCTGGACATAACAGAAACAATGCAGCTTACAAAGGCAATAGCCAGCCACGGCGAGATGCTTAAGTTCAGCAGGCATCCAGTTATTGACAAGCATTCTATAGGGGGAATTCCTGCAAACAGGACAACAATGGTTTTAGTTCCGATAATAGCTGCTGCGGGCCTGCTTATGCCAAAAACATCGTCAAGGTCTATAACAAGCCCTGCAGGGACTGCTGACACAATGGAGGTTCTTGCAAATGTCTCATTCCCAATAGAGGAGATGAAAGGCATTGTTGAAAAAACCAACGGCTGCATTGTATGGGGCGGCGCGATAAACCTTGCGCCTGCTGATGATAAGATAATTATTGTTGAGAGGCCTCTGGGCATTGACGCTGAATCCCAGCTTTTGGCAAGCATAATGGCTAAAAAGCATTCTGTGGGCTCAACGCATATACTAATAGACATTCCTGTCGGCAGGGACGCAAAAATAAAAACAAGAAAAGACGCCCTCAGGCTTAAAAGTGATTTTGAGCGAATAGGTAAAAAGCTCAGAAAGCATGTGAAGGTGCTTATAACAAAGGGCTCAGAGCCAATAGGCAATGGCATAGGCCCTGCGCTTGAGGCAAGGGATGTTTTATGGCTCTTGAAGAGAGACCCAAAAAGGCCGCTTGATTTAGAAAAGAAATGCGTCTATATGGCAACCAAGATATTTGAAATGGCAGGGATAAAAAACCCAAAGAAAAAAGTTCTTGATATACTGAATTCAGGCAGCGCATACAAAAAGATGCAGGAAATAATAAGCGCGCAGGGCGGCAATCCAAACATAAATCCTGAAAAAATAAAGATAGGAAGATACAGCTATACTATCAAATCGCCAGTTAACGGAAAGGTGAGCGACATAAACAACAAGGCAGTATCAAAAATCGCAAGAGTTGCAGGAGCGCCTTCAAACAAAGGAGCAGGAATATACCTCCACAAGCATGTTGGCGACGATGTTGAAAAAAACGGAAAGCTTTTTACAGTATATTCTGAAAGCAGCCACAAACTGGCATACTCCAGGGATCTGCTTAAAGAGCTTAGCTGCTTTACCATTAAATAACTAGAATAACTAGACAAGGCTTCTTAGCCTCAGCATTCTTTCCCTTTCGCATTCAAACTTTGACTTTCCGCTGAAGCTGAACTGGTCTCTGCTCCTGAACCTGCACTCAAACAGCGTGTTGTTGCACAAAGAAACTATGTCCCTGATTCCTGTCATGTACTTGCATGAATCGCCGTCAAACAAGGAATTTATGTAGCTGTTGAATTCCTCCTGCGTTTTTTCCTTTTTTCCTGTTAAGAATGCAAACCTTTCCTTTATTCTTTTGAACTCCTTTAGCCTTTCATCTTTTTCTGCAGTGCCAACTGTCTCTGGCTCGCTTGCCTGGCTTTCAGAAAGATATGCCATCCAACACCCCCTATTATATATAATAAGTCTAATAGAGTATATAAATTTTTTGAGAAAACAGAAGAGGGCATTAGTTATTGCTTAATAGTGTCCTCTCCTAAATATCAAGCGGCAGATTGTATAATCTATCATCTGTGTCGCTTACTAAAAACGCTGCGGCCCGGATTTGAATTCCCCAACAATTAGCACTTGCTAACATGTTTCCAGGATATCCTTTCGGAAACGGGCTGTTTTTGGCTGAAATGTTCCAGCCGCTCAAGGCCCGCGCAGTACCAGATTGTGCCACCGCAGCTTAAAGAAGAATAGGTTTCGATGTATTTATATAATTTTTTGTTTGGTAGGCATAGTTATCAATGGTGTATTTACACTGGCACAATCAGTTGTGCTCAGCTTTGTGTTCTGCTCGGTTTAATCTTAATCATTGTTGCAGTCACCCATTCACAATTAGTTGTGTACCAGTTTGTGCTCAATTATTTTTATTTTTTTGATTTGATAAACAAAAAATATTATTTATTATTGTGCACAACTACACTCACAAATTTTTGTGCGCTTAATTGTGCACCATTGATTAATTTTTATTGATAATTATTTTGTGTATAACCTGCTCGGCTATCGCCTCGCATTTATGTTTTAACTGACTTTTTTCCTTAACTCTAAATCCCCCAGACAGGATTCTCTTTTCTTTTTATTTTCGCAATCTCCTTCAGAATCTCTTTTTCCTCTTCGCTGAGGTATTCTTTCAGCTCTTTCATCTTTCTGAAATGCTCTTCTGGAACAGCGCTTAGCAATATATCGCCTTCGTTAATCTGCCTTCCGATTGTAACCCTTTCCATTGAGATTGCCGCCTGCTTCCCTTTCTCCAGCTTTTCAATGCTCTCCTGCTCCTTCTGCATGCTCTTAACAGAGGTTATTTCCCTGCCATCTGATTTCATCAGGGGTATTCCTATTTTCAATGTTCCAGCCAGAACATCAACGCCGCACACAGCAGGATTGTTCTGCCTGAAAACATATCCGCGCATTAGCTGTATCTTGCAAGGCCTTACCAATAAGTCAAGCTTTTTCTCCTCAAGCCTTCTCTTTTCGCTTTCCTGCCATTTCTCAAGCTCTTCTATAAGCCTGTAAATAACATCATTTGTTATAACCTTGACCTTGTCAATGCAGATTCCTGACTTGTCTGCAATATTAAACCCGATTATAACAGAATACAGCGGATCTTTCTCATAAATGCTTTCAGCATCGGCAATATCCTTTTTTGATATATCTCCTATAGATGCTTTTATCACGGGAATTCCCTTTTCGTTTAGTATGTGCATAAGGGCTTCCAGCGAGCCAAGGCTGTCTGCCTTTATAACAATCCCTTCCTTGCCTGTTTTTATCAGGACTTCCTCTATTTCTGCCTGGACTTCCTGCTTTACATTTTCAATGTCTTTCTCTGAGCATGACCTTATTGGCATTCCTGCAACAGCATTCTCTACGTCAGGAGCAGATATCTTGACACCGGTTGCGGCGCTTGCCCTTTTCACTGATTTGAACTTGCTTTTCCTGTCGCGCATCTCTGCCAAAGGCGCTGGCTCAAACAATGCCTTGACTTTTGTGACAATAGGCTCTGCCAGAGAGCCAATAACTATTATGTCATTCTGCTTAATGCTGCCGTCATAAATTATTGTGTCTAATGTTATGCCCAGCCCTTTCTCTTCTTTAACTTCAAGAATAGTCCCTTTTGCAAATCCTTTTGTATCGCATTCCAGGCATTTCTCAAGATACTTTTGCGCCAATCCGGCAAGTATCACAAGAAGCTCTGCAATGCCCTCGCCTGTTTTTGCTGAAACGGGCATTATTGCAAGCTGTTTTGTGTAATCCTCAACCCTGTCAAACCTTTCTGAATTAAATCCAAATTCGCTTAGCTTGCCAACTAATTCATAGAGCTTTCTGTCCAGCATATTTTTTACATTATCCTGCTGCTTGTTGATGTTTTCCAGTAAGCCTGCATTAGAGGTTTTCCACCCAGGGATAAGGTCTATCTTGTTTGCTGCTATTATAAACGGCGTTTTGTACGCTTTCAGTATCTCAATGCACTCAATTGTCTGCGGCTTTATGCCTTCATTAATATCCACGACCAATATTGCAATGTCTGCCAGGTTTCCGCCGCGCTTCCTCAGGTTGATAAAAGCAGCATGGCCTGGCGTGTCTATAAACAAAATTCCTGATATGGACAGCGTTATTTTTAGCTTTTCAAGAAGATTGCCGCATACCTTTTTTATTGTTTCAGCAGGTATTATTGAAGCGCCTATTGCCTGCGTTATCTGGCCCGCTTCGCTTTTTACAATAGCAGTGCCTCTAATCTTATCTAGTATGCTTGATTTGCCATGGTCAATATGGCCTACTACTGTGCATATGGGGCTTCTTGTCTGCTGCATTTTAATCAGTAGTTAGGGATTTTACTTGTTTTTTAAAGTTTGCTATAACACTATCTGTTAAAAACAGAAATCATTTTATCAGCCTCCAGTAGCAACAAAAACAAAAGATTTATATAGTGGTTGTTATTCCTTATAGGTGAATAATCAGGGGATTTTAAATGGCTAAAAGAATAATGCATTTGATTTTTGGGATTCTGATAGCGCTAGTTTTAGTTTCGGCTGTGAATGCTGTAAACACGCCCCCATCACTAAGTGAGATAGATGATGTCCCTATCCAGGAGGACGCGGGTGCTTCTGATAAGGCAATTGATTTGCTAGATCACGCAACGGATACTGAAACGAATAAAGACCTTCTGATATTTAATGTTGTATTGCCACAATCAAATCCAAGTTTGGTTAATGCCACTATTGATAGGAATTTTATAGATATTAGTGCTCCTGCACCAAATGAAAGCGGCACTTCAAACGTATGTGTAGAGGCGTTTGATGGCGAAAAATTTTCAGAGAGAGAATGTTTCAATATAATTGTTAGTCCCGTTAATGATGCTCCTGCTATTAATGCTTATTTTCCTTTGTTTAGTGAACCAAAAATAAGAACAGGAACAGGCATTGATTTCAGTATAGATCCTTCAGATGTTGATGGCGATGAATTAACCGTAAATTGGTACGTAGGTGATGTATTGCAGACCAATTCGGTGAACAGTATCATATTTAGCTATTCAGACACGACAGATGGAACTTACAATATAGACGTAACTGTTAGCGATGGCACAGAAATAGCAAGGCATAGCTGGGTTTTGACCCTACGTTCACGTCCTTTAGCTGATCTCTTCACTGGGACGATCGAATCTATTAACGAAAACGAGCTTGGAAATGCAACAGGCGTAACTATTGAACAGCCAATTTACGGCAAGATTGACTTTGGAGCCAGCATACTAAATCTGACAGATGTCATTGACTTGGACAATAATATAATCATTTCAAACGGCATAATAGGGATTAATACAAATACATACCCCCAGCTGAACAAGCCAGCAACATTAACTATGAAGGGCTTAAGTTTTAGCACAACTCCTGCTGTTTATTCTACAAATGCATTTACTTCCAATCCTAATGACATAACAACATTATGTAATTTTTGTCATGTGCAAAGCTATAGCAATGGTATCTTAACATTTACAGTTGACCATTTTTCAACATTTAAAGCTGGGTTAGCTGGAACTACTACCACAACAACTACTACCACGACAACAACAGTTCCTGCTACTGGAGAATCTGAACTAACTATCTCAGACCTTGACGTTGATGTTGACGGCGAGAAAGACAAGAACCTGCAGAATGGAGAGACAATAAGCAAGGATGCAAAGCCAGGCTCTGCTGTAAAGCTTGACATCGAGGTAAGCAATGACTTCAGCTTCGACCTGAAGGATGTAAGGGTAGAGGCGTCATTAAACAGCATAGGCAAGGACAGCGACAACATTGAAGAGGAAAGCGACGAGTTTGACTTGAACGATGGGGATGAGGAAAAGGTTTCATTTACATTCAACATACCATTGCAGGTAGAAGAAAAAAAGTATACTATAAATATTTATGCAAGAGGCGAGAACAGCAACGGAACAGTTTATTCAGCAAGCTGGGATGTTTATATTGAGGTTGACAAAGAGAATCACAAGGTAATAGCAGGCAAAGCAGAGCTGAGCCCGGCAACAATAAGATGCGAAAGCAAGGCATCACTCCTGATTAATCTGGTTAACATCGGGAATGATAATGAAAACGAGGTTTCAGTAGAGGCAAGAAACAGCGAGCTTGGAATTAATTTCAGGAAAACTGATATCGAGCTTAGCGAAGAGATAGATGATGATGAAAATGAGCATTCAGAAATAATAAGCATAAGCATACCTTCGGACTTGGCTGAAGGGGAATATCCAATAACAATAAAATCGTATTATGACAGCGACAGGCTTTCTGACACAAGAACAATAATCCTTTTCAAAGAGGAATGCAAAAAGAAAGCAGCAGAGCCAGCGCAGCCAGCAGATGTTGAGGTTGTAATCCCTCCAACTTTACCAAAAGCCCCGGAACAGTCTGAAGCAGCCAGCCTATCATTTGAATATATAATCTTCCTTGCAGTTGCAGGCGTGATAGTTTTTGGGTTAGTAGCCTATGGATTTTTGTATTTGGTTATTAAGAGATAATTTCTTTAATTTTACTCTCAGCACATCTCAGCAGCTATCTTTGCAGCAAGCTTTGCCGTCATGCCGTTGATGTCTTTTTCAGGTTTTAGCTCGGTTATGTCTATTGCCTTGAGGTTCTGCAGCTTTTTTAGCCTCTGGAGAAAAAACAGCAAATCCCTGCTTGACATGCCTCCAGGCTCATAGCAGCCAACCCCGGGAGCAAAGCATGGGTCAAGGACATCAAGGTCAATTGATATATACAATGCCTTAAAGCTCCTTGCAGTTTCCATTATTGTTTCTATAACATCTTCCTTTCCGAAGTCTATCACTTTTTTCATCTCAAACATCCTTATCCTGTTGCTCTTTAGGAATACGGCCTCTTTGCTTTTCCAGCCTCTTGTGCCGACTAATATAATGTTGCAGTTTTTTACATTATTTCTCATTATTGACGGCAAAATATCATCTTCGCCATCGCAGTCAGGATGCGCATCAAATATTATAACGCCGCAATTATTGTATTTCTTTGAAAATGAGCTTATCAGATGAGCTGATATCATGTGGCTGCCGCTTAAGGAAACAACCTTGTCTGTCTGCTCAAGGGCAGAAAATAGCTTCTCACCTGCCTCCTCTTTTTTAACTTCTTCTACATCAAAAAAAGGCAAAATTGAGTCTTCATTAAGCCCGTGCAGTTCAATCTCTTTGGCTATAATCTCAGGCGCCGAGTCAGAATCATCAAAAGGAATCTTGAAAAGCCTCATAGAAACAAAGAGATTATAATGCTTATTTAATATTTTCTAAGGAATAGCCCTTTTCCTGACTACTGTTTCCTTTATCCTGTTATTCTCAACTACCTGTACCTCTATTGCGAATTTTCCTGCTTCTAAACTATCGCCTTGTTTTGGGATTTTGCCCATTTTGTGCATTATAAAACCAGCAAATGTTTCATAGCCCTCTTCTTCCTTGAACTTCGCCCTCAGCTTTTTATTGACATCAGTCAAGTCAGCCTTGCCATGAACAAGCCAGGAATTTCGTGATAATTGCTTTATCGCAGGGCTGATCTTTTCTGACTCGTCAAATATCTCTCCAACTATCTCCTCAAGAACATCCTCCAATGTGACTAAACCAACAACAATGCCGTGCTCATCAACAACAACAGCCATCTGCTCCTTTCTTTTCTGGAACTGCCTGAACAATGAGTCAATCTTGTTTGTTTCTGGAACAAGATAGGGCTTTCTCATGATATTGCTGATGGGGACATTAAATTTTTTGTCCTTGATATAGCCCATAGCATCCTTTATGTACACAATACCAACTATGTTGTCTTTTGTCTTCTCAAAAACAGGAAATCTTGAGAATGGCGTTTTCTTTATTAATGATAAGATATCATTGACCTTTGAATCGGTATTTGCACACACCATATCCGGCCTAGGCGTCATCACATCCTTGACATCAACATCATCAAACCTAAAGATATTCTGTATCATCTCTTTTTCAACTTCCTTAATTGAACCAATCTCTTCACCTAAATCAACCATGGTTTTAAGCTCTTCTTCTGTAACAAGCGGCTTTTCTGCTGTTTTTGAGTGGATAATTTCAAATATCTTTGTTAATGGTGTCAATAAAACAGTAGTGTACCATATTGGCCTTACAACAAATAAGGCAACGGCTTCCTTATGTTTTATTGCGTACGATTTAGGTGTAATCTCGCCAAAAACAAGGATAAGGAATGTCATTACACCAGTTGCTATTGCAATTGCATTGCTCTTAAAGATGTTTAATGCAGCAGCTGTTGCTATTGCTGAAGCTGCAACATTAACAAGATTATTGCATATAAGGATGGTTGTTAATGACTTGTATGGGTTGTTCTTTACTTTTTCCAGCAATGCAGCTCCTTTTCGCTTTTTTTCAATCATATGCCTTACTTTCAGCTTGCTTACAGATAGTATTGCTGTCTCTGACATGGAAAAAAATGCAGAAATAGCTAACAATATTGCCAATAAAATTACTTCTTTTTGTATCACTACAATTTTACATCCTCTCCAGAGGCTCTATCCCTAATATGTTCAAGCCATTGGCAAGCGCCTGCTTTACGCAGCTTATCAGCAACAGCCTTGCATTTTTCAGCTCTTTCTTTTCCTTTAATATAGGGCACGCATGGTAAAACTCATTTAAATTTTTGGCTAAACTGTACAGGTAATTTGCTATCACATGCGGCTTTAATGAGCTGGATGCGTGCTCAACAGCATTTGGGAATTCACTAAGCTGGTTTACCAAGCTCAGCTCTTCACTGCCTTTTAACAGGGAGTAATCCACTCTTTTACTTATCTTTTTGCCATGCTTTCTTAATATTGAGCATATCCTTGCATGGCTGTACTGCAGATAAGGTCCAGTGTCGCCCTCAAAAGATAAAGCGTGCTGCCAGTCAAATGTAACATTTTTCTCTGGTGAGACCCTTATTATGCCGTATTTTATCGCGCCATAGCCAATTGCTTTAGCTAGCTTTCTTAGCGTGCTCTTTTGAATTTTTTTATTTCTTTTTATAATCTCTTTCTCTGCTTTTTTAGCTGCCTCTTCCATAAAATGCTCAAGCAAAACAAGATTTCCCTGCCTTGTTGACATCTTGCCTTCCTTAAGCAGGACAAAAGAATAATGCACAACTTCTGGAGCCTTATAGTTCATTATTGACAATGCTGCGCTTAGCTGCTGAAAATAAAGCTTCTGGTCCTCGCCAAGCACAATTATATTCCTGTCATAGCCTTTCTTTATCTTCTCAATTGTATAAGCCAAATCCCTCAATGGATATAAAGATGTTTTATCAGCTCTTGTTAAAACAAGAACCGCGCTTTTCATTGCAAGATTAAACTCTTTCTGGTCAAGGACATACCTTCCCTGCTCATCCTTAAAAAGCTTTCCTGTTTTTTTCAGGCTCTCAATCATCTTCTCTGTCTCTTTGCTCCACAAATAATCTGACTCATAATCAAAATAGTCATATTCTATGCCTAATTCTGACAATATCTTTTTTTGGCCGTCAATGCATACGCTGACAATTTTCCTGAAGTCACCGACTGTCTTTTTATCGCATGATTCAAGCTTGTTAAGAATCTCAAAGATATCCTTTTCAAGCTCTGGATTCTTTTCAATTTTCTTGTTTGCATCTATATATATGCCAAGCAGGTCGTCAAACGAAACTTTTTTCCTTTTCCCGCATCCAAGGACAAGCATTGCTATCTGCTTTCCCACATCATTGACAAAATAATGTGTTTCAACTTTATAGCCTTGGAATTTGAAAAGCCTTGCAAGCGCATCACCAATAACAGCGTTTCTTGCCCTGCCTACATGGGGGCTTGCATTTGGGTTTATGCTTGTATGCTCTATCAAAGCCTTTTTGTTCTTAATCTTTTTAGAGCCAAACTTTTCTTTTTCCTCGATTACTTTTTTTAGTATATCCTCAGCAAGAGCCTCTTTTTTTATGAAAAAATTGATGTAAGGCCCATTAACTGCAACCTTCTCAACAATCTTGCCTGGCTTAATCTTTTTTGAAAGCTCATTTGCTATCTCATTTGGGGATTTTTTGTATATCCTGCAGAGCTTGAAGCACGGCAGCGCATAGTCGCCTAGAGAGGGATCAGGCGGAATCTCCAGGCTTATATCTTCCTTAACCTCTTTTTTTACTGCTTCCTCTATCTGCTCTTTAAATCCCATAGCCATTTCTTATGAGAACTATCATATAAAGTTTGCTATTTTACCAGATTTTGTGCTGAATCATAATTATTGCACAGTTATAAATTAAAAGCTGGTGTTTTGGTGTCCACTCGATAAAAGAGGTGCAAAAATGTATGTAAACTGGACACCAAGACTAAGACGCTACATCATAAATCA
>Ga0209541_10015223_pt1 | contig 11516 bp, 11 predicted proteins | sample RifCSPlowO2_01_FD_184027 | JGI IMG/M metagenome (GOLD analysis project Ga0209541, IMG submission 184027) | Groundwater microbial communities from Rifle, Colorado - Rifle CSP2_plank lowO2_0.1 (SPAdes) (version 2) | ecosystem: Environmental > Aquatic > Deep subsurface > Groundwater | place...
TCACGGCTTCATACTTCATTCTTTTTAAACAGGAGCTGCACAAAACAACTTTCACATTAGTACCGTTTAAATTGATTCTTTTTACCCTTAAATTGGGCATCTGCCTATTGATAGTCCTTCTGACAACGCGTCTGCCTACACCTCTGGGGACCTGATTTCCTTTTAAATAAGATTTTCCGCATACTTCGCAAATTTTCGACATAGTACAAGGGATTAAACCACACAAATCTATAATTGACAATAATTGCCTTGCTGACAGATACTTAAGATATGAAAAAAATCGATGAACTCTTTTATAAATGGGCAGCTAATGTGAGCAGAACCGTAGGATCGCCTTATTGGCTGTTTTTTTCAATAACTCTTGTGCTTATTTGGTTTCCCACCGGCTTTATAATAGGATTTAACGACTCCTGGCACCTGCTTATAAACACGACTACAACAATTTTAACTTTCATAATGATGTCGCTATTGCATGCTTCTCAAAGCAGATGGGAAGAAAAAATGGAAAGAATGGAAACCGACCAGGCTAGAATTCTAAAAATCCTGGAGAAAGAAACCGAAAGATTAATTACCGATATTGAGCCTAAGAGTAAAAACGATACAAACAGCTTTCCAGATAATGAAAGTACTTCAATTATCGACCATAAAATTTAATCGGTTTCATTAAATTACTTTTATTTGGTAGAATTTGCCCATTGCCCGGAATATTCTTGGGATTTGCCATCCTAGCTCAGCGGTAGAGCAACGGTTTTGTAAACCGTAGGTCGTGGGTTCGAATCCCACGGATGGCTCCAGAAATATTTCGCGGATGTTTGATGTTTGCCGAGGTACCAAAGCGGTCAAATGGAACTGACTGTAAATCAGTGGGCGCAAGCCTTCGGGGGTTCGAATCCCTCCCTCGGCACCAGAATTAACTTTGTCGGAATAGTTGTCAGTTTGAGAAAAACACCTGTTCCAGAGGTTTAATAACATATGATCCGTTCTCATCGGACTTAAATGTCAACACTAATCCAAACTCATCTTTGAATTTTTCGTAAACTTCCTTAAATATTTTTTGATCTAAAACCAAAACAACCGCATCAAAAGATTTGGCGTATTTAATCAAATCTTTAATTATATTAATAGATGTTCCTACGTCTAAATTGCTGAACGGCTCATCTACTACAAATACTTTGCCTTTCATAAAAACATCCAGAGCATACAAAATCCTTCTTCTCTGCCCCTGCGATATAGGAGGTTCAGACAATACAGCATCCAAAAAATATAACGATGCTTCCGGTATATATGACAACATATGTTTATATGCGTAATATTCTGTTTTAAGTAGCTCTACCAATAAATTGTTCATGCTGGTTTCGCTCAACTCAGTTTTGCATTTGTTTACCATTTCGATAAATAAATCACCGGAGTGCAGATATTTAAATAATTGTCCAAGGTAAAAATAATAAGTCTGATTGTTTTCTTTTTGAACATATATAGGCTTAATATTTTTATTAATCTCATCAATATTTCTTAAAACATTTAAAACTGTGCTCCCGTAATAATCGCTGTTTTTCACAAAATGAGTACGCAGTGTATCTGAATCGATTTTAATATTTTCAACACTCTTTACAAACATACTATCTTCCCAATAATTTTTAATATAAACGCTGATTGCATTCCTATAACTGGTAAAAATATTCCGCAGGCCGCTAAAATGTAAATATTTATGGGCTTCCTCAAGATTTGTAAACAGTCTAAAGTCCAAACTGCTAATACCTAGGAATTCCGCGTTAAAATCAGCATATCTCAAAGTAACAAGCCGGCCGAATACAGATTTTCCTATACCCGAATCCCCTATTAAAAACGATACTTTCCCTGAAGGAATTAAAAGTTCTGAAACCTTAATAATCTTTTTCTGCCCCACCCGACCGGAAATAAATTCCAGGTTTTTCACTAACAGTCCTTCTCCTTTGTGTTCTTCTATTACTTCAATTATCGATTTATTTGAGTTATTTTTCCAGCTTTTATAAAATTTCCCGTTATTTTGGCTCAAATAACGTTCCTTCATCTCCACATACTTAGCCGGTGTAAGTTCCGAATTAATACTTAAAATTAAATCCAGCAGGTCATCAACCTCTTTTATTCGCTTCTCTGCATGGTCCACATCTGCCTTTTGGCTGATAACAAGGGACCGCCCGAAAAGCTTTCCCGAAACATACAAACCGACCAGAATGTAGCTAAGTACCGCTTCTTTTATATCCAGCGCATATGGCAGAAAAAGCAGCAGCACCGGAAGCAGCCCAACATTTATTTCTGAAACCAAATTAACGCGGTCTGTGTAATGAACAACTTTTTTTAAATATTTTTCATAACTTGAAGTTTCATAATCTATCTGAGTTCTTACTAAAAGCGGCTCCGAGTCATTAAATACTTGGTCAAACTTGTCAGCTTCTCCCCTGTAAGCCTGTTGTGCGTTCGAAAACTTTTTCCCAAGATAAAGAAACAAACCGAAAAATCCCAATATAATAAAAGTGATTACCGTCAGTCTTAAATACACAATATCACCGCCGGCAAGAAAATATAAAAACAAAACAATTCCCCCTAATACAATTCCGGTTAACACTTCCATAGCTTCGTGATAATTAGCAGAAGACAACCCCGCCTTCCCCATGTCTTCCGAAATTTCTTTTACGTTCGGAAAATTCGGTAGAACCTCAGCCAAGCTCAACCGGTAATTATCCAAAATAACTCTTAGCAGATTGTCATATAAATCCCTCATAATCCGGTGGTAATAATTTACGGAGTGAACCTTTTTAATATATACAAAAAATAGTTCGGCAGCTGAAAAAACGAAAAAAATCATAAAAAAATACTTAACATAATTATCCGAGATTCCGGAAAGTCGGCTGGTCATAACAAGCGCAATAAAAGTACCGAAAACAGTCAAAATTCCTACAAAAAAATGGATTTTTATATACAGACGGGTCTTTTTGCTCCAGGTTTTGATCTTTTCGAGCAGAAGCCTCTCCTCTTTATAAAAAGTAAGTTTATCAAGCTTATTAAGTTGCCCTTCGGTCAAAATACCTTTTATTTGTATCATTTGTAATATAAGGAAGGATTACGTAACCAACTGAATTATAATCTGTTAAAATACTTTTTGCATATTGGTTTTGCGTTAGTGAGTCGTTGTTGAGGGCTTGCCACACCTGAAATAGTATATTTTTGCCCACTTAGCTCAGTCGGTAGAGCGGCTCCATGGTAAGGAGTAGGTCGGCAGTTCGATTCTGCCAGTGGGCTCCATAATTATTTAATTCCGGTTTTAATATTAAATTTATATAATTAACGGAAAATAAGCAGTATTGAGCCATTATGTCATGTATAAAACATAGAACTATTGCCAAATTTAAATTCCTGAAAAGGTTTTTTAAAGAAGAGCCTGAACACACCCATTGATATAAATATTTATTGCCGGTTAAGATTTACTAGCGCAGATACCTGATGTATCATGACAAAGTGTATAGGGGCGTGGTGAAACGGTATCACTCTTCTCTCCAAAAGAAGCGTTGAGGGTTCAATTCCTTCCGCCCCTGCCAGATAAATATTAGAGACGAAATCCTTTCAAATCTACCCGTGTGTCATCAATAAAACTAACCCCCTCCGATAAAAGCTTCTATAATCGTTACTACTTTCACTTATAAACCTAAAATAATAGCAATTTAATATATGGTCAAGTGAATGATTATGTTAATATTTACGTCATAATACACACTATTATACCTACAAGCATCCTTCACTAATTTGCTGCTTTTATGTATTGTAATTGCTGTTGACAATAATATTATTCATGTTATTCTTGCGTCAGATATATGATCAAATTAAAACGAACTTCCGTCCATGATTCTCTTAATCTTAAAGAAGATTTCAAACTTGTCTTTAATTCGTTTTCTAAAAAGAACTTCTATTTAAGAACTCAAATAAGTGCCTATACCCTACTTCAAGGAAAAGTACCAGTTAATCCATTCATGAACTTTGATTACAACCTCTCAAGTGCGGTGGACAAATCCCTAATCAGGATCGCAAACAACACTATGATTAAGAAATCAGACGAGCTTTGGGTATTCGGAGAAATCAGCGACGGAGTGCTTGTTGAAATATATTTGGCAAAGAAAAACAAAAAACCTGTTCGTTTCTTTATACCTAATGAAAATATTCATGATTTCAAAGAAATTAAGATGGAAGATGCTACACTGGAAAACGTTTCACCTTGGGTATGGGAATGGGTTCTTTCTGGTAAGAAACTTGAAAGGTGGCACCCAAGACTTCAATTTACAAAAACTTACCCGCTTGTCTATCCTGCTTATTCTAAGCAAAACTTCTTTTGGCAAGCTCATATAAGCCAATTTTGTATTGAAAAGAAAAGGATTCCTCTCAATCCATTCATGCTTTTTAGGTACTTTTTAGGAGATATTGTTCCTCGAGAGCATGTTTATAGAGCAAATAATAATATCGTTGTCAGGTTAGATGAATTGTGGGCGTTTGGGCAAGTCAGCGACGGTGTTCTGGCAGAAATAAAGATAGCCCACGAACAGGGTAAAAAGGTCAAATATTTCAAGATTATAAGTGGTAATCCAGTAAAGTTTAGACAAATTCCACCAAGGTATGTAAAGTTTGAGGAAAATGAATTAGAGAAACACCGTTCCCTACTCTAACTTTACTCCACCATTATTTACAGTTTAATATTGAATGCGCTACATATAAGTATATAATTTTTTTATATGAAACCGGCATTAATAGTATTAGTATCACTCGCATTTGGGATCGTAATCGGATTTGCTTTAGGAAAAGTTAGCATTAACACTGTTCCGGAAGTCGATTACGTTACACCTCCAATAGGCGAACCTCCAACCTGCACTTATAAAGGTGTTACCTACCTAAGTGGTGAGGGATTTATGGATGACTGCAATAGTTGTAGCTGCGAACTGGGACAAGTTTCATGTACTACTATCGCCTGCGAATAAATTCAGCCATATACCCAAAATTATTTATTGTTATAATCAAATAATGAATTTTAAGGAGATTCAATTTGCCGGAACACCGGACAAATCTTATATTCCCGACGATATCAACTTAAAACTTCCCGAAAATAACAAACTTCCAACTGATCAGCTTCATTTTCTTTTATATATACCTTGGGAAGAAAAATACATTAATTTTGTCCCGCAGGAGTTCCGTAATTTATTTAATAAGGTCCTCCCCTATTTGCACTTCAGAACCACAGACGTCCACACAGCTATTAGCCTTGGTTTTCTGGATGAGTTTATCGGCAAATTTCCCAATACCTCTATTAATAGAACTGTTGTTGCTGTATCACTGATTCTTCACGATTCGGGATGGAGCAAAATGTCGGAAGAAGAAATCGCCGACAGCCTAGGAGTAAAAGGATTAGTTCTTACAGAAAAAGCCGTAGGACCGAAAGAAAAGCATGCAGCCGAAAGTGTAAAAATTGCAAAAGAAGTTTTAGGTTCGGACGATTACGGCCTAAAGCTTACACAAAATGAAATGGATCTTATTTATAATGCTGTTTTGTTTCACGATAAACCAGAAATGGTAACCGAAGCATCCGGCTCGATTCCTATAGAAGTAAAGCTATTAGTAGACTTAGACCACTTTTGGTCGTTCACCCACGAAAACTTTTGGCAGGATACAATTAGAAAAGGAGTTCTCCCCAAGATGTATTTACAGAACCTAAGCAAAGACCTGGATAAATATTTTGTAACTGATGAAGGAAAAAAAATGGCTGCGAATCTTCTTGCTCAAAGGGTTGAAGAAGTTTCGGAACTGAAAAATATTTAAGATACAATTTATAAAGGAGATTGTATTTTTCACAATAAAGCGCAAATATCATTGACAATATTATTTCACAAAATCTAAACTTCATCGGAGATTTCATAAATGAGAAAGGAACAGGAACATGAGAGAAAGAAAGAAAAACGCCGGGAAATTGTCGGTGGTAGGGGTGCTATTGATCCTTATAGCATTCCTAGCAGTGTTTTCCCCAGCAGTATTTCCTGAGATCAAAACCCTAGAAATACCGATCTCTTTAGTCGCCCTAGTTGTAGGTATAATAGGCGCGGGATTGCTCCTCAGGAACATAGACCACATTTAATATGAGGAGCCATCCGTGAACCATCGCAAAACTCATCTCAATCCAAGAATCGAGGGGTGGGTTTTGCAAAACAATACATTCGTTCGAATTCCCATATATATTTAAAAATCCTACAATATTAAACTGTATAATATATACAACTCCTATCAACCTGTACCGAACACTCAATATAAGCGGAAATATCCCGGGCGGCGATTAATGGGCTGTAATGTTACCCGCGAATCTTGCCCATGTCGTTCGTCCTCCCGGGCGATACTTTTTTACGCTTATAAAGAGAAATACAAACCACAAGATAGGAGGGGTGAATCTGTACATTGGCGGGTAACTAAGGCAGATTCACCCAATCTCATTTAATTAGTTTTTTTCGATTATTTTTACAAAGAACCTGTTTATAACTATTTTTTCCTGAAAACCGAAATGAAATACACGCCATAGCCACTTTCCAGCACATCAGGAAGTAGAAAACCAGAAACCACATTATGAGTAAACTCATCGGGTAACACTTTAATTATTAATTTCGCTAAAAATCCTAATTTAAAAAATAAATCGGCTGATTTTTCAAATCTTTTCACAGTCGGAATCACCAGTTTGGAAACATCTTCTTCTTCAATCAAATCAAATCCTTCATTTAATACGTCCCTTTTAACTTTGGAATATGGCTCGAGGTTGTTTACAAGCATTCCTTTCTCTACCAGCTTTTTAGTTAAAATTTCAATCACTGTTAATGTTTCTTTACTCGGACCCGAATAACCGTCCACAATAATAAAATATCCCTCTTTTTTCAATACCCTGCTTACTTCTTTAGCTACAACAGATTTGTAGTCTGAATAACACAAAGACTCAATTATGAATACCAGATCGACCGATTGATCTTCAAACTGTGACAAATCATGAAAATCGCCCTCAATTACTTGAAAGTTATTTAAAGAAGCTGCCGCAATTTTTGCCAAATCTACTTGCCCGGAAGGTAGATCAAGACCGAAAAAATCCACTTCAGGAAAGACTTGCGCCAAATAATTGATGTTAGCGCCTTTTCCCGTTGCAAGCTCTAATACCTTCACTTTTTGGGAACTTTTAGATTTCCTGATATATTCTTCGACTTTTTTCAACGGCTCCAGTAAATCTTCCTTCTTGAACTTATCCTCTCTTGTAATTCCCACATGCACAAAGCCCTCTTTGCTGTGAAATAGCCAGTAAGCAAGTTTATTTACTCTATAATATCTGGAAATATCTTCCGGAGTCGTGCTTTTATTTATAATTTTGTCTATATCAAAGAATTTTCTGATTATATTTATTTTGTGTTCGAGGTTCATAAAGGTCTGTTAAAGGTATTCAGTCATTGTGTATATAGGAACAATTATACTTAATACAGAAAATGCTGTTAACAAAAACACCATAGCTATAGTGATCACCAGCAAAACCACACCTTTTTTAAATAACCGCGTATCCCCATCCTTAACAGTAACCAATTTAAAACCTATATACAATACATAAAGCATTATTCCGATTATTGCAACGGACAAAAAGGGGGAAAGCGTTGTTGTAATCGGCAATTGCGTGTTCAAACTTTGATATAAAGAGTAAAGTTTAATTACAGATCTTAGTAAACCTATTTGAATTAATAGCACAATAGCGGCCGATATAATATTTACTACTCCGAGTATTTTGTATTTCATGATTAGATTTTATCATTTAAATCTGTTAAAGCCGATTTAAATTACAGTTATAATATTATTTTGACTCCATATCCTTATCCAACAGCAACCTTAAATATTCGGATTTATTTACTCCGCGCCTTTCCGATATTTCATGCAGATATGCAAGCTGTCTGTTAGATAAAAACAAATTAAACCTGTTTTTAAAAGTTTCTCCACGAACCTTCATTAAAAAATCCTCTATGACTTCCTCAATATTCAGCTCGTTGTATTTTGCACCGTGAAAGTATCTGTTTTTTATTTTTACTGAAAAGTCTTCATGAACGGATAAACACAAAACATGCTTTTTATTTTGAACTGCCAAAGTGGCTTCGTGCCCAAGCTGAAAGTCTTCGTTGCTTATTTCTATTACAACTGCTTCCGCATATAAAATGCCTTTTCGTATTGCCTCATAATGCCTTATTTTCGGGTCTTTGAATGAAGTTAATTCTTTTTTAGTGAGAACTTCAAGATAATTGCCCTTCTCAGGTGATATTATATCCGCACCGGCATTCTCTAGAGCCTTTAGAACTAAGTCATAGTATTTTTGATATTTGCTTTTTCCGTAATAAGAAGCTGTATAAAAAATCTCCATACATATATATGTATACATTATTATTTATAATTCCGCAATATAATGCTATTGTTTGCGTTATATACATATGATTAAAAGTGCCGGAGTTCATATAAAAGTAAATAACTTTGGAAAATCCCTTAAATTCTATACTTCGTTGGGATTTATAAAAGTTTTTGAGTACGGGCCGGGCAAATCTGTTGAGGAAAAATACCGCGGCGTCGTATTTGAGCATGGCGGATGCAAATTGGAAGTAGCTGACGGACATAGAGCGGTTAAACCAGAGGTTTTTAAAGAGCTGGTTAAAAGCTCAAAAATTTCACTGATGGTGAATGTGGACTCGTTAGAAGAAATAATCAAAAAGTGTGAAAAAAACAAAATAAATATCGCAGTACCGCCCAGGCATTATTACTGGGGCACACTGGAACTGGTAATTAAAGATCCCGACGGCGTTGTGTTGGTTTTTATTGCACCTTACAATAAACGATCAGCTGTTAAAATTAAAGCTGACGAATCCTGGGTTTATAAACATAAATGATTTAAAAGCTTAAGCAGCTCTCTCAATCAGCTTGATTTCCCCCTTATCGGCATTCACTTCAACCAAGTCCCCTGTCCTGAACATTTCTGTTGCTTTTTCAGTACCAACTATTGCAGGAATTTTCAATTCTCTACAGACTATTGCAGCGTGGCTGGTTACTCCTCCCAAATCAGTCACAATAGCCGAAGCTTTGCCCATCAACGCGGTCATTTCGGGGGTAGTTGTATCTGAAATCAGAATGTCGCCTTTTTTAAATTCATCAGCCAAACCTACTAGTGTTATTGTTTCATGATGAACGACTACACATCGCCCTTTAGCTTTACCCAAACTTGCAGGAAGCCCCCAAATAATTCTTGAGGTGTTTTTTCTTTTTTTCTTAAAAAAACTGATCAGATCGGTCCAGATTTCATTGATTTCCACATAGGCTTCTTCATCGTTGTAGTCAAAGAAGGTATATTTTCTTTTTCCTTCTATACGGGCGTACTGCAACTCCAGGTGGCCGTAAATACCTCGTAACAGGTTGTAAAGCTTTTTTTGTTTGGCCGGGCTGACGGTTTTGGAAAACCTTTTTATGTTATCCTGGTCGAACATCATAGGATCGGTTAATGTGAAGCCGCGTGTCATTATGTAATGACGGTCGCCGGTGATAAATTCCGCCATACCTTTTCCGTCTTTAGAAACCAGCGCTGTTCCTTTAAAATCCGTTTCATCGGGATATTGTGAAACTATAACTTTATAATCGTTTTTAGCCTCAATATCATTAATATATTTCCATCCCTCTTCAATGCTCATTAGTCCAAGTTTTGTAAGCCTGTTCAATTCCTTTTTTTCGGGGTTGGGCACTATTGAAAGCCAGTAAGGAATTCCGATTCTACCCACCGCAACGCCGAACTCATGTCTCGTCGGAAATCTGTTCATTTGAAAAGCCAGGCATCTTTCGTGCGGAAGTCCCAAGCCATTAAGCCTGGCATAAAGAATTTCCCTGTCCTTGCTTTCCTCGATTTTCATCTTTTTATGTAATGTTTCCTCAATTAATTTATTCCATTTCTGCAAAGAAGTGGTTTTTTCAAAACCTCTCTGCTCGCCTTCCCCAAAAATCATCCACACCTTCCCTACTCTGGTCGCAGGCAGTTTGCCCGTTCTAATAAGCCTGTTAACGTGCATACGTGATAAACCATGTTTTTTAGCATATTCGGTTGTCGTTATATACTTATTTCCATTCATAATTAAGCTCCCTTATTAGTAATTTTTGCATGCACTCATTCAGTTTTTTACCTGCTGGTTCGCTTGATATTTACCCGTCAGGGTTACAAACAAAAAGATGTAACATTTATATGTTACACCTGTAACGCATAGTATATTTTATACCTATTTGGATTATTGTCAAATTATCGGGATACAGGAGTTTAGCCGAACCAAATTTCGATTTCCATTATGGCGTCGGAAATGTTTGAGGATCTATGAACTAAATTATGAATTGCCCTACTTTCAAGGTTTGAATTAATTACCGAATCCGAGCAGAAATCACCTCTGATAGTCCCCCGCTCAGCTTCAAACGGATTAGTAATCCCCACAATTTGTTTTACACGTTCAATTGCGTGCGGTCCACTTAAAATACAGGCGATCACTTTTACTTTTGTAATATACTCTCTACTCCATTTCAAAATTCTCGCCCCGATAATTTCGGGATTCTCAGTTCCAAGCAGTTTTTTAGCGTTTAGGTTTTCTTTTTCAAACTCGAATAAAGCTTTTTTTCCTACAGTTTTAATATGAATTCTGTCATATAAATAATGTTTATATGCCAGTTCTTTAGTAGATTTCACTGTTTTTATCGCTTCAATTTTTAAATCAGCGTCTTCAAATTTCTGAAAAATCCTGCCGAATAAGGCTCTTTCCAACACGTCCGGTTTTATAAGAACAAAAGTTTCTTCTCTGGTTGTAAATTTCATGTTCAGATTATATCAAAAGTAACCTATAAAAAACTAAATTAAAAATCAATAACTGCTATCGATATGAAAAATTCACATAACAAAAAAATTATATAAGCAAGAGTATGCATTGAAAATATATACAATTAGCTAATTGACCAAGTTCAGACCGGCTATAATTAAAATGTCACTACCTTCGGGTTTAGTCTCACCTTTAGGTAGGCTGCCTACCTGCCCATCCAGAGCTTTTGCTATTCGATTGGCGGATTCGCTGCTTTCACCTGTTAAATCAACAACTAAAGTTTGTATGTAGTTATCCCTTAATGCGTTTCTTTTAGTTACATATTCCGCATTTATTTTCTGCTCTTTTAGCTTGTTTTCGATATCCTGAAATATATTATCTTCTTTTGTTCCGTTGAAAATAGACATTTTTATTGCTACCGCTTCCACATTTTCATCTTTTGACCTTGCTACAACGCCATTGGAGTCAGCCAGATTAATATTTGCAACCTCAATAAGCTTTTTTGTTGACGGCCTGTACAAAATCGCTTTTTTAGCTTCGGCAAAGATCAATACTTTATCTCCGTTCTGGGAATTTTTAAAGAAGACGTTTCCGCTTAGTTTTTCCTTGTCG
>Ga0209541_10015225_pt1 | contig 11516 bp, 11 predicted proteins | sample RifCSPlowO2_01_FD_184027 | JGI IMG/M metagenome (GOLD analysis project Ga0209541, IMG submission 184027) | Groundwater microbial communities from Rifle, Colorado - Rifle CSP2_plank lowO2_0.1 (SPAdes) (version 2) | ecosystem: Environmental > Aquatic > Deep subsurface > Groundwater | place...
TGTGCAATTTTTGCACAGGTTAAACCCTTTTTTAGTTCGCTTGATTTATAAATGTTTGCGATATGCCTAACAATACCTGTTCTATCCACCTCAAAAAGCTTGGCTATCTTATGCGTATCAAGCCAAATGGTTTCTTGCCGAAAACGCACTTCCAACTCTGGACCCTTTGTTGTCCGATAGATTATAATCTCTCCTTTGTTTTGTTGTTTATTATTTTCCATAAAATTCATCTCCTAAACTTTTGCACCAATCTATATAATGAATACCAAGTTTTATCCAAAGGATAATCCCAATAACCGACGTAATTAATCTCTCTGCCGCCAAAGCCGCGTTTAAAACGGGTAAAACCCTCCCATGATTTGCCGCGCCTGTCCAGCGTGCGCTCGTTCACAATGCCCCAAAAATCATATTCCGCGCAACCCTGGGATTTGGCATATTTTATCTGCTCCCATTGGAGCAAGTGCGGCGCCATAACTTCGCGGTGCTCGCTGCTTGTCGCGCCGTGAAGATAAGTTGCCCTGTTGCCGAAGATCACCACAATATTTGCCGCGATAACTCTACCTTCATATTCAGCGACGAATAACACACTTTTAAAATCCCCCCTCACCTCCCTTTTATAAAGGGAGTGGTCTCCCTCCTTTGGAAAAGGAGGGTTGGGGAGGATTTCTCCCTCTCCTTTTGAAGGAGAGGGTTGGGATGAGGTTATTCCCAATTGCTTTTTATAGTATTCTTTAGAATAATGCCTTATCCCTTTTCGCTCCGCCGTACCCTCGCTCACCAGCCGATAAAATTCATCCAAATAATACTCAAAATTATCGATGTCAAAATTATCGATGTCAGACGTCAATAATTTTACCCGCACGCCTTTGCGCTCGGCCAGGCGGATATTGTAGCGCCATTTTTCGTGCATCTGCGCCAGCAATTCTTCTTCGATTTTTGTGATATCTAAAATCTGGGTCTGGGAAGGTTCAATGTCATAGGGCAGTTGTTTGAAGCCACTGGCGATTAGCGATTCGCGGTCAGCCATTGGCCAGTCAGGCCCCAAACGAAAAAAAATAATATTTTTTCCAGCGGCTTCGCCGATCTTCTTAACTATGTCTTTTAAGTTTTGAGTTTTGACATTTGAGTTTTGAGCTTCCAAGAGCGGGGCTCTTGGACCGTGCCAATAAAATTTATTCACGCCCGGCAACTTATTTTCAATGAATTGCGCTTGCCACCCATCTCCACTAAATCTAAATCCTCTCCGACCAACACTGGCCTGAAACTCGCCCCACTCATAAGATTGAAGGAATGAACCATTATTCTCCAAAACAAATTTGTTCCAGAATTTTTTATCCATAATTATTTTGTCAAATCAAATTCAACAACTTTTACTGGAATTCCCCTTAATCTTGCCTTCTCAATTGTATCCTGCGTTCCCAACCCTTCACTTTTTTCCGATCTAATATGAAAAGCCAACAATGAATCGGATTTCTTAACTACTTCTAAATTTCTATCGTAATAATGTTCCTTTGTAATTTCTTCTATCTCAATAGGATTTTCGACTAAAGCGTTAGTGTTAATATCTCTCAATCCTATCAGCTGTTTTATTAACTCTTCCGCCTGATCCCTCGTTATTACACCCTCATTAGCCCGCCGCCTATAATGTGCCGCGTAATTTTTTAAATAAGTTGGTAATAAAATTTTAATCCGGCTGGCATTTGGATTATTTTTCAGCGCTTCATCAAGAGCAATAGAATCAACGCCCAATGCGCCGCCCGATACAATGCCATCGCCCCGTCGCATAATTTTCGATACTTCTCGTCGGACAATTTGCTCAACTTCTTTGTTTGTTTTGCGCCACCCGCCGCTGATCCCGATCCATTTCATATTATTTTTTGCCCAGTCTTTTAAGCGTCTCTCTTATTTTATTTTCCACGCCTTTTATATCTGCTGGAACTTGCTTCAATGCCTCCCTTGCTTCGTATACTTTATATCCCAACGCAACTATCGCATCAATGATTTCAATATCATCAGCCACTTTGAATTTATCGCCCGAACCCTTGGCCAATTTTTTAACTTTTGATTTTAATTCTATTACAATCTTTTGCGCCACTTTTTTGCCAATACCCGAAACTCGCGCCAAAATGGTTTCATCGCCCAGAACGATGGCTTCTTGCAAATCTTCCACCGTGGCGGCCGATAAAATTCCGGCCGCGGTTTTTGGTCCAATGCCGGAAATTGAAATTAACAATTCGAACATTTCAATTTCATCAAACGTTAGAAAACCGAACAAATCCCAGCCGGTTTCTTTGACGGATAGATAAGTAAATAATTTTACAGTTTCTCCGATTTGTGGTAATTTGGAGAGTGTTTTCTCGCCGCACCAGACCTTAAAACCTATTCCACCAGCTTCGAGTATAATATGCTTTTCTGCCCTTAAAGTGATCTTGCCCTCTAATGAAGAAATCATTAATTTCCAATTTTCAAATCCCAATTTTCAATCAATATCCAATTTTCAAATAAATTGATAATTGAATCATTGATAATTCATTGGTCATTGGAAATTGAGACTTGAAAATTTATATTACTATCTTACTCTACCCTCCCCCTTTTTTCAATCATTATGACCAAATTCAAACTCCGCGCCCCATTCAAGCCTACTGGCGATCAGCCGGACGCGATAAATAAATTGGTCAAAAACTTAAACGCCGGCGCTAAGCACCAGGTGCTTTTAGGCGTTACTGGAAGCGGAAAAACTTTTACCGTGGCCAATGTCATAGCCAAAGCGCAAAAGCCAACTCTGGTAATCTCGCATAATAAAACTTTGGCCGCGCAACTTTACCAGGAATTCAAAGAATTCTTTCCCGATAATTCCGTCAGTTATTTTGTTTCTTATTACGACTACTACCAACCCGAAGCCTATATCGCCCAAACGGATACATACATTGAAAAAGACGCCAAAATTAACGAGGAGCTGGACCGCTTGCGGCATTCTGCCACGCAATCCTTGCTTACGCGAAACGATACAATCGTTGTGGCCTCCGTTTCTTGCATCTATAATATCGGCTCGCCCCAAGAATATGGAGAATTGAGCGTAGAAGTTAAACGCGGCCAAGAAGTTTCCCGGCAAGCGTTTTTGCGGCAATTATCCTCATTACAATACGCCCGCTCCGACATCGACTTCAAGCGCGGAACATACCGCGTGCGCGGAAATATCGTTGAGATTTGGCTGGCCACCGGCGAGTCCACAATTAAAATTGAATTTAATGCTCACCAAATAGCGCGCCTTGGTTCGCGCAGACTGACCTCCTTAAAAGATATTTTTGCCGGCCGTGACGAAGAAATAAAATCCGCCCGAATCTATCCGGCCAAATTCTGGGTTTCCCCGCAAACTAAAATTAATTTAGCCATTGCCAATATCCAGCAGGAACTGGACAGACAGCTTAAAAAACTGAAAAAAGAAGGCAGGCTCCTTGAAGCGGAACGCTTAAGCCGGCGCACCAACTACGACCTTGAAATGCTGAAAGAAGTCGGCTATTGCCACGGCGTGGAAAATTATTCCGGGCACTTAGAGCTCCGCCCGCCTGGAACCGCGCCGTTTACCTTGTTGGACTACTTTGCTGCGACATCCGAATCGCAAGGTGTCAGATACTCTAAGCCCAAATTATCTGACACCTTTTTAACCATCATTGATGAATCCCATATGACTATCCCCCAAATTGGCGCGATGTATGAGGGCGACCGCTCGCGCAAACAAACCCTGATTGATTTTGGTTTCCGCTTGCCGAGCGCGCTGGATAACCGGCCGTTAAGATTTCCCGAATTTGAAGAAAAAACAAACCAAATAATTTATACTTCCGCCACGCCGGGAAAATACGAACTTGGCAAAGCGCAAATAGTCAATCGCCAATCGCCAAAAGCTAACCCCCCTGCGCCCCCCTTTACAAGGGGGGCAAATGCGGATGCTCACGCGTCACAAAATTCTCTTTTCTCCGCTCCTCCTACGCAAGAACCCCTTCTCTCCGCCCCCCTTACGCAAAGGGGGGTTGGGGGGTTAGAAAATAATAAAGAAAATACCCTTATCGTCCAGCAACTCATCCGTCCCACCGGCCTCCTTGACCCGCAAATTGATGTTCGGCCCAGCCAGAACCAGATTCCGGATCTTATCAAAGAAATAAAAAAACGCGTGGCCAAAAAACAACGGGTGCTGGTTACGACCCTTACCAAACGGATGGCCGAAGACTTGGCCGAATTTCTGGCGGAAGAAAAGATCAAGACCGCCTATTTGCATTCGGAAATTAAAACGCTGGAGCGGCCGGAAATTCTGAAAAAATTGCGCCAGGGTGAATTTGATGTTTTAGTCGGCATTAACCTATTGCGAGAGGGACTGGATTTGCCAGAGGTTTCTTTGGTCGCTATTTTGGATGCGGACAAAGAAGGCTTTTTGCGCAATGATACAACGTTGATCCAAACCATCGGCCGCGCCTCGCGTCATCTTGAAGGCCAGGCGATTTTATATGCCGACAAACTCACCGATTCCATGAAACGCGCCATTGACGAAACCAATCGCCGGCGGCAATACCAGGAAAATTATAACAAAAAACATAAAATTAAGCCATAACTAAGGCCCTCCGGGCAAGCATCGTGGAAATTGTGACCGAGCCCAAGAAAAAAGAAGGTCTGGAAGACAAGAATTATCTCAAAGAATATATCCGCGAATTGCAATTTAAAATGGACCTCGCCAATCGTAACCTGCAATTTGACGAAGCGATAAAATTGAAAGAAGAAATCAATAAACTCAAAGGGCTTGCTAAAAAATAAATTATCTGATATATTATTTTATAGTTTACCAGTACCTAAAACTTATCAAGGAGGCAGGAAAGATGAGAGTACAAATGGCTGTACAGCTTGATTTATTGCGAAGACTTAAACAAGAAACGGTGACTTTTTCAATGGCGACGATGTGGCAAAAAAATTTACCGATCTTTAAAACGGTGATCAGGGAAGGAGAAGTGATAATTCCAGCGATCATTTTTGATCTGATTAAAAACGGTCCGAACTGGGTTTTATTCGACGCTCTAAACAAAATATCCCAAACCCCAATAACCATCCTGCCGAAAGACGTTGGGATCGCCGAGAGAGTAAAAGAGTCTTGGCTTAAGTGGGCACAAGAAAATAATTATGCTTTTTCTTGTTGCGATCAAGCTTTAGTCTGGGAAAAAATTTCTGACGATCGAAAGGACGATTACTTATTGGAGGGCTGCTATTGCTCCGTCTGTTTGACTGTCCGGGAACGAAAAAACGGACAAACTATTTATGCTCAAAAAGAAGGTGGCTACGTTTGTGCAGTTTGCGAGACAAAAATTGTTGAAGTCGAAATACTTCACTCAATTCAAGATATTCCTGGCGCCGCGCAGGGACACGGACAAGTACACATTGAAACTGTTCCTTATTGCCCAAAATGTGAAAATAAACCAAATCCTTCCGGGAGAATAATAATTTCTTAAAAACCGAATCACTAAGCGGCCGATCTAACCAGGCCGCTTTTCTCTTGCCAAAAAATAACTTTTCTGCTATCCTTATTTTGTCTCAGTTTTTACTTTCTCATTTTTAAGTTTTAAATTAAAACATGCCAGGTAGTGAAAATTCGGCTGTTTACCCGAGTTATCGCTGACTGGCCAAGTTAAAAAAACCATAGAGTTCGACAAGTCAAAAAATCCTAGTGGATTTGATGAATATAGCCGAATTTCTACTACCTGGTATGCCAATCAAAGAATCAGCCAAAAAAGAATTACGCAAAGGCAAAAAACGCCGAGTTTTAAACGTGAGGCGGCAAAAGACAATGAAAGACTCGCTAAAAAACATCAAGAAATTAATATTAGCCGGGAAAAAAGACGAAGCTAAAAAATTATTGCCTATTGCCTATCAAGCCATTGATAAAGCGGCCAAACGCGGCGTCATTAAAAAGAATGCCGCAGCCCGTAAAAAGTCGCGACTAATGAAGGCGCTGAACAAATAATCTTATTTTGTAGATCCGGATAAAAAACCGCTCTTTCAACTATGCTCAGGGCGGTTTTTAAATTTATTTGCATTGACATATTCGCGCGAATTAGACCAAAAAAACTAGAACAAAAACCACCCTATTGATTTAGAGCGGTTTTTGTTCTACTATTCTTAAGAAATTAAAATATCAAGTTCTTTTAAAAAGGAGGGTCATTCAGTGGATCAGATAAAGTGTCTTTTTAAAGTATCCGGCGACTTGTTTGATAAAGACAGAACCCTGAATTTACTTTGGAAACTGGACAAAGAATATCATTATCGCCTAGCAGTAATCCCCGGCGCGGGAACTAAAACAAGCCAAGCCCTGGAAAAAGCCGGGTTACCAGTTGGCGACTATCTTCCGTTTCCCAAAGGTAGAGTTGTCCGAGATTTCAAATCCCGTTGCATTCAAGCTAAAGAAGCGATGATCAGCGGAAAAGAATTTCAAACGCTATTGGCGACTAAAAATATCCGCGCAGAGATATTGTTTTGTGCCGAAAAAATCGGTGAAATCTTACGACCGATCAACGGCGATGAATTAGTGATTAAGAATATTGCTTTCTACGACATAGCGTTCGTTCTAACAACAGATGAACGAAAAGAGCAAAAAATAAAGGATTTTGCGTCCTATAATGCCGATGGTAAAATAACAATTATCACGCCATCAGATTTATGGAGTTTTTAAAAGACATCCTTTTCATGGTTATCAAAAAACCGCCCCAAGCACAGTCGAAAGGCGGTTTTATTTTATACAATAATTTTTACTTTTTAATTTTTATTTAACCTGTTATCTCCCCCACCACCAAATCCAGCGCCACCTGCGCGTCAATGCGGCCGGATTTTGTGGCGACATCCAATTCCAGCAACCGTTCGTATATTCTTTTAAGCGCCATCAAAGTGAAACCCCGTCCTTGCTCAAAACTTTTTCGCAAAACAAATGGGTGAAGCTTTATGGTTTGAGCCAGCGCCTGAAATTGCACCCCGCGCTCAATCTCACTTTTTACCAAGAGTAAATTTCGGAATTGATAAACCAGCATTGAGAGCAAATAAATTTCCGATTCCCCCTCCGACAAATGCCGGTGAAGTAGCGTCAGCGCCGCCTGCTTGTTGCGCGCCGCCAACGCATCAATAGTTTTAAAAATGTCGTTCTCTATTCTGGACTTAACCAGTTCGTCAATCGCCGCCTCATTGATTACTCCGCCATTGGCATAAGACGCTAATTTATCTATTTCATTTTTCATCTGCCAAAGGTCCGCGCCTACAAAAACAGCCAGCTTTTTAATTGCGCCCGTATCAATTTTTGTGCCAACCGATTCTACTTCTTTTTTTATCCAAGCTTCCAATTTTACGCCAGCCAAATAATCAAATTCTTCAACTTTCACGGTTTTATTTGTAAGCGCCTTAAATATTTCCTGATTGTTTTTCAAAGCATATTTTTGTTTGCTTTTTTTATCATCGCTCAAAGCCAATTCCTGCGCCACCACCAAAAACTTTTCCTGGGTTTTTAAAACATCGCTGTTTTTCAGATACTCCATAAAATCCTCTTGCGCATCCTTGCCCGCGCCAAAAAGCCCACCAGCCACCGCCAATTTCTTTTCCGCAAACATTGAATAAGAATCCAAAAAATTCTTTAGCCTGCTAAATTCCTCGGGCTCGCCAAAATCAAACCGGCCAAAATTCAGCCCGCTTTTATGCTTGGCTTGATAGCCTTCGATCACCGAATTTACTTTTTGGCGAATTCTGAACGAATCCGCTCCGTAGAAGAAAAAAACCATAAGATTTGCCACCTCCCTTTCCGTAAAGGGAGGTGGGGAGGGATTTAGTTTAAGTCTAGATTCCGGGTCAAGCCCGGAATGACAAAATTATACGGTATTATCGATATCGGACATCAATAGTTTAATCTATCCCTTCTCTCCAACTATATTCAAGCCGATTCTAACCATTTTCCCCGTTCGGTGAAAATGGTTATCCACAGCCTCAATCTCCAATTCTTGCTGTTCTAGACAAGCTCCTTATATTTTATACCAAAAGTGCTATCATATCAAAATACTGATGGGATTGATGACGAATAAACAAAAACACCGCCAAAAAGCGGTATTTTTGTTGTGCTTGCCTTCAGCTTAGGAAATCCTTGGCTGAACGGGGCTTTCGCCCACAAGCACATTATTAGTATATGTTTAGTAAAATTACCTGTCAATCCCCTATAAGCTATCACCCAAAACCCGCCAAAGCCGTAAAATTTCGGACAAAAAAACCGCCCAGAGTGTAGTCAAAAAGCGACTTTAAAATTACTATATTTACCTATCCGCGTAAAGGATTAGATGATGCAAGGCGACTTGCCGAAGTCAGACTTCAGCAGATTTCCTTCAGCAGATTTCATAAATTAACGGTACCTGACACCTTTTATTTACTTCACCTTTTATTTACTTTTATTTATCTCATTATAAAAAAACACCCTGAATAAACAAGGATTGAATAAAAATAAATTTTATAATCTTGTGAAGTCCGACTTCGCAAGGTTTGATAAAAATTAATTAAATAGTATGCGGAATAATTTTATATCTCTTTGGCATTACAGGGTCTCTTTGTTGTCCCGGTATGTCTACGATTATTAATCCTTGAGACTGAAATTCCTGTAACAAAAAAGTTAATACAATTTGCTCTATGGATTGCCAAATAATATTGAATATCTTTTCTGCGATTTCTGGTCTAAAAAAATCTTGGACTATTCCAAAATCAATCTTTTTATGCTGTATGTAATCATTGCGAATTATCTCAATATCTTTTTGCCAAGTATTTTTGCCCGAGGTAATAGAATCAAAAAAACTTTCGGAAATATTAGGAAAGGTTAATTTTAATTTACTTATCCCTTGCTCAAACTGCTTATCTTTTTGGAACAAAAAGCCAATTTCGAATTTTGTACCTACAAAAACGGCTTGCATCCTATCTTTGTATGCAGACCAAAGATGATTATACAAATCAAAGTAATCTTTTTGTTTGTCTATCTCGGCTATACCCACAACGGTTAAATGTTTTCTAATATTTTCAAGGCTAATATGCGTCGGCAAAAGAGAGTCAGTTAACACATATAAAATCGCGTCATTGATTTGCTTCTGATTTTGGTAATTTGTCCATTTTAATATATCAAGCAACCCCCATAAACGAGCAACAAACGGTTCGGAAAGATTTATATTAGAAAATAGAGTAGCTTTTGTTTCGGACTTTTGTGGATTCCATGTAAAAATAGACATCTATGTGATTCGCTGAGATCAGATCTTGGCTAATTTAAATTCTTCTTAATGCAAGAATTAAAAACGGTGCCCAACACCTTTCCCCCCTTTTTTTCTTTAATCTCACGCTAAGCCCTTAAGATTTACTTATAGAGCTTATAGATAAAATAAGATTAATACGATCTAAAAATAATTTTCTTTGAGTTTCTATAATTTCTAATTTCTCATTAATAATTATTGTTTTTTGCCGGATAGCCCCATCCACACTAAGTTGGGTCATTGGTTTGCCTCTCTGCTCGTTCTTAAATTCATTAAGCTCCTTTTTTAGTTTTAGTATGGGATGATCATATTTAAACCAAATATACGGAACAACAATAAACCATCTCAACGCAAAAAATATTGCCACTAAGGATAACCCTATTTTTGCAAGGAGAGTTAATAAATTGTCAAACATATTAGAATCGTCTTTATACTTATCACCAGCTAACGATAGACAAAAAGCAACAACTGATATTAAGTGATATTAAGAGAAAAATCCCGCTATGGCTGATGTAATTTTCATAAATCTTCGACCATAGTAAGTCGTTAACTGCTTGGTTCTTTAATACATCGGCTTAACATACTTATCCGTATACCAATAATAATATCCGCCGTAGCCATCACTACTTTTAGATTCTAAAATATTTCCGACGGCATCGGTTAAATCGTGGCGATAAGCATAAACAGTTTGATTTTCTAATCCAATTTTCCAGTAGTTAAAAATATGTATCGTTTTTAAAACATTATCTTCCGCCAAGATTTGACCTTCTTGAACCTTATCCCTTAAATATCTGTCGTCCATTTTCAAAAAATAGACTTTAGCGGTAGTCGGTTCGTTCGTTTCAATGGTTAATTCATTACCCCTGAATGTATAAGAATTTGAAGGTTCATCTCTAACTATCATCGGCGCGGTTGTATCAACCGGTTCGGGTGTCGGTGTAGGTGTCGGGGTCGGTGTAGGTGTTAAGTAAATATAAACGATTTCGGGCGTAGGAGAAGGTATGGGGGTAAGCGTTGGAGTGGGAATTTCCGCCACTTGTTTAGCTCTTTGCTCAGCTAACTTCCTGTCCAGTTCTTCCTGATTAACGATATTCCCATTAGCGTCAAGAACTGCGCCGCTTGGAGTATTATAGAAAGTAGAAGTAGGGCTTGGAGTAGGGGTGGGAGTGCTTGATGGCTGGATTATTTTAGGAGTTTTTTTGGGAGAGATTGATGGAGTTTTTGACGGAATAATTAATGAAGAAACTGACGGAGTTGCCGAGGGAGTTATAGAGGAAGTTATTATAGGCGTTTTAATTATCGGGCTTACGATACTGGCTGGCTTTAACCCGTAATAAACCCCCACCGAAACGATTGATGCCATGGCTACGATTATCAATAAAGGTATAAAAGCAAATCCTTTGGAATTTTTCATAAATCTATCGTTATCGTTATAGAAATAAAAAAAGTGCAAACTAAAATTGCGCTCAAATAAAATGCGCCTTTTGCCCCAACGCTTCCAACCAGTTTTTGAGCTTTTATTTTCATAGTGATTGCAACTCTAAATCAATACTATAACGACATTAGGTATGCTGGCAAATTACTGCACAGGATAACAAAAAAATTATTAAATCCACCCTAACCCTCCTTTAAAAAGGAGGGAAAATCTAACCTATCCATTTCGGTGTTTTAAAATTCTCGCCGGAAACGATTTGCCTGCCGGTTTTTTGTTCCAACTCCAGCCGGGCGTTTTTGGCGATGCTGATTTCAGTTGGTCACAAATTGTGACCAACTCATTTTTTTCATTATTGCATCCAAAGCTTCCATTTTCAACCGGTGACAATTTGTCACCGACTCATTTTTTTACTTTTTCCTTTTCCAGCCTAAACCTCAAACCGTTACAAAATGTAACGGTTTTATTCCGTCTTTTTTAATCAATACAAAGACTAAATCCCTCCCGGCCTCCCTTTACGAAAGGGAGGGGCGAAGTCTGGATTCCCGCCTCCGCGGGAATGACAGAAGGGAAGCGGGAAAACAGCTGCAGGGCGGGAATGACAAAGGATTATTATTTATACAACTATTGGTGTCCGACACCGATAGTTTAACCTATTTATATGTTATCGTCTGATTTGGTTGCACTATCTCCACCCAAATCTGCCCGGGGACGAATTTTATCTCATTGCCGGCGTTGTCGTAAAAATAGAGTTTGCTGGTTTGGCTGGCGGCGCTTTTTTTCCAGGCGCCGAT
>Ga0209541_10015226_pt1 | contig 11516 bp, 12 predicted proteins | sample RifCSPlowO2_01_FD_184027 | JGI IMG/M metagenome (GOLD analysis project Ga0209541, IMG submission 184027) | Groundwater microbial communities from Rifle, Colorado - Rifle CSP2_plank lowO2_0.1 (SPAdes) (version 2) | ecosystem: Environmental > Aquatic > Deep subsurface > Groundwater | place...
TCTAGCCTTTGTGCTTGGCTAGATTAATTGCTTAAAGAAAAAACTTGATTTTTGCAAAATCACAGAAATCTGTGAGTTTTTGCGGTGCGTTGAAAATTATCCACAGATGGAGTTTCGTAATTCAAAGTCAGAAGAGTACAGGCAAATTTTACCATATGACCCGGTATCGGCAAATCTGTTGTTATCAAATTTCCTGCGTGCTTAATGCTTTTCTTAACAAGGATGCTATTCCAGATATCGCCGTTATGAATATTGAATTTAGCATCAATTTCTACCGGAAAACCCAGGATTTCAAGAACATCAAACAGTTTATTCATTTAAGCTTCCTCCCCCAAGATTCTCCAAAAAAATTAGCATCTTAAGAAATGTTTGTCAATAGCGCGTGTACATTAGCTTTTTTTAAAAACATAATTTGTTTTCGGAGAATCGTCGCCGTCTTTTAGTTTAATTGCCTCTCCCACTTCATTTAAACGGAAAATATCAAAGCCAAATTGTTTAACAAGATCAAAAACCGGTTTGCGGTCCGTGCTTACTTCGCAGATTATTTTTAAGTTATTGTTATTGCCGAATTCTTTAATGCATCCCCGCAGCACTTTAAGCTCGGCTCCTTCGGTATCTATCTTTATCAGATTTATTTTTCCCGAAAGATCCAAAGATGCGATCAGATTATCCGGTGAATTCACTGGCACTTTTCTGTGAAGCGGCACGGACTTATATTTTTTTTCTATATCTGATTTGTCATAAATATCGCTCCCGTCCCTGTATTTTTCAAACTCCAGCAAACTGCCGCCGCCTTCGTTTAAAGGATTAATATAGAAATCTGCCACCCCCTCGCTTTCCCCGGCGGCGACGCCAAGTATTTTTATATTTTTAATATTATTTACCGATATGTTGTTTGAAAGGCGCGCCAGATTTTTTGTCTCGGGTTCCAGCGAAACAACGATTCCTCCTTCGCCGACTATGCGGGAAACGAGCATGGAATAATAGCCCACATGAGTTCCGATATCCATGAACACATCATTTTTTCCAAGATTTTTCTTTATAAAATTGGAAACGGACGGCTCATACATTTTAAGATAAAAAAGTTGTCTTTGGATCTTTTGTGAAATATCGAGTTCCATGACAAAATTTTCAAACGAACGGCGGAGCAAAATTTCTTTATTATCCTTAAATGAATTTTTTGCGAAAGAAAACGAAAATTCATAAATAAAATTTGCTGCAACAGAAGGGAGGTGGACTGCGAGCCCCAGAGTTTTTGCGAGTCGGACCCGCAGGTAAAGCGGAAGCGTTTTGGAGGAAATCGTTCCGAAAGCGGAGCCCAAGCGCCGTATATATGATTTGCTTTTTTCGCGCATATTAACTTACTATATTGGGATTTATCGATATCTGCAACTCATTATGGAAAATTTTGAAAAAAAGCACGAAGAGGTATTTAGACGGTTAAATATGGAGAATGAAAAGTTGAGAGCAAAGCTGAAAAAATGTGAGTATACTGCAAAGAAAATAAGCATAGAAAACAAAAAATTTAAAAAACTTTCTGAACATATGGTGGCTAAAACATAGATTTATGATGAAACATTTTTTTGGATTTTTGATTTTTACGATCGGTTTAACGCTTTTTATAGGTAAGGCGACGCCACATATGGAGATTTCGTGGTAGCTGTTTGCAATAATTGTTCTGCTTATGGGCTTAGGCTTGGATTTGATGATTGGTTTTCATGAGAATAGAAAGATTATTTCTAAATCCACAGCAAGGTGAGGATTGACTCTGGCGCCTGTTTATGCTAAAAGTGTATAATAAATTTATGTGGAGCAATATACAGTATAATTTAGCTAAGTTGTTCAATTTCCCGATTAAGCCGGAAAGCGACCGCCGCGTTCAAAATTTGCTTGCCGAAATAAAGCGACAGGGTAATTTTTATTTTAAAATTGAATTGCATAAAGGCGGATGGACAGCCGAATGTGAAAATGTTAAGGGCATTATTACCGGCGGAACCAATCCTCAGCCAACTCAAAGCGAAGTAGACGAAAAAATAAAAGACGCCATATTTTCTGCTTTCGGCATTCCGCCTTATCTATGCAGAGATAATTTGGTTTATCCGGTATGGCGTCCCGCGAAAGAACTGGTTTATGCCGGAGGAAGATAAAATACAGAGGAAAGAGCTTTGGCGAAGTTTAAACAATGTTAGACAAGGTGATTGGGAAAAAGCCGGAAAAAGATTGGGGTTGGACGTTTTCAGATATTATGGCAAAGGCGATCACTACGTCATTAGAGATCCTGCGTATCCGGATCCGAGCGATTATCGAGGCTTGATCACGACAGTTGATAAAGCCTTAAATAAAATCAGTAATCAAAAGATTTTCAAACAAATACTCAACTGCGGCATCCCGGAAGACAATATCTGGAGAGCTTTGAAGATGCTTAAATAATTTTATTTAATTTATTTGATCAGCTCAACGATGATATTTTCCGCAGGAAATTCGCGGGAGATGCCGGTGGCTTCGTAGTAATATTGCCGGCCGGGGCTTTTGTTAACGAACATTTCCACGAACCGGTTGTAAAAAAACCAGCGCGAGCTTTTCTCAAAAGTAATACGGATGTTTGAAACGCGGTCAAAATGAAAATCAAAATAATAAGACCTCTCCTTTGATTTGGAAAATTCGGTATTTTTCACGAAAAAATCAAAAGTGACGATGGAGAACATTTTTTTATGCGTGGGGTCGGCAAAATTATTTTTGGAGGTAAAGTGAGGGACCCGGACAGTGAGTTTGCCTCCTTTTTTCAATATGCGATGAATGTCCTTTAAAACTGGGACGTATTCAACGTGCTCCAGAATATCATTGGCCAGTATCTCATCAAATTCCCCGTCTCCGAATGGAAGCGGTAATTCTTCTATATTCCGGACAACGTTCACGCCGGGAAGTTTGGCGGAGTCGAGATTTACCCAGCCCTGCTTAATATCATTCCCGCAGCCCAAATTTAATTTTTTTACGGGGTTCATTTTATTTCTGCTAAATATTGAAAACTTTTCCAGTTCTTACCCGCGCTCCCATCCGGCTTAACATCAATAACGCGGGCTCCGCATCCGTTTAATATTTTTTTGACTTCTTCTGCCGGTGTACCATACATTTCGACCACGGGTTGAAAATGATATTTTACGCGGTAATATTTGTCGGTCAGGAAAACGGGCAGCGCTTTTTTGATACGGCTCTTCAGCGTGAAGGGCGCCATATTCACATTGGATTCGCTCGGCAGCTGAAAGAGCATCAAGCCGCCCGGTTTTAGGAGACGCGCAAATTCTTTGATATAGTTTTTTGAATATTCCGGCGCCATATGCTGGAGCGTAATTTTGGAATATATAAATGAAAAACTGCGGTCAGGGAATAATCCGAGATTATCCTTTTGATTAAGAAAATATTTGCATTTGTCTCCGTACCGGTTGTATTGGTTCGCGAGCGCGATCATTGAGGGCGCAATATCAACTCCGCATACTTCACTGAAATTATCCGCCAGGGATTGTGTTAACCGCCCGACTCCGCACCCAAAATCCAGCGCCCGTCCGGCGGGGATTTCGAAACCCAAAGATTTTATGTAATTGATGCTTTCGGCAATTTCCTGTTTTCCGGTATTGAAAAATTCTTCCTTATTCCATTTCCCGCCGCGCTTATCTTTGAAAGTTAATATGAAAAAAAGTGGGTCTGATTTACCAAAAAAATCCCAGTATTTTTGAGTATCTTTTAGCCGCATTTAATAGTTATAGTACTATATAGATATGAAGATTGCAATTATCGTCAGAAAATTAAATCTTAAAGGGGGCGTGCAAAAACACGTGCTCTACGAAGCGCGCGAACTCAAAAAACTCGGGCATGATGTTACGCTCTACACTTTTCTTTTTTCCCGGGATGAGTGTTATACGGACCTTTTGGACGATTTGAAAGTAGTTTCTTTAAATACGGCGTTGCCGCCATATTCTAATTATTTTTCGTGGAAAAAAACCGAGAGCGAATTTGCGAAAAAATTGGCGCTTGCAATCAATACGGATACGGAAATTTTGAATCCGCATGACCACGGTTGTTATAAGGTCGCGTACTATTATAAAAAGCTCGTAAAAAATATTCCTTCGGTATGGACGATGCATGATATGCCGACAAGAGCGCATTCCGCCGAAATGTCGGCGGAGATGGATGGCATAAAATCCCCGCTTTATAAAATGGCGGTAAATTATTTTTTTGATCGATATGAGATAGAAAAATATATCAAGAAACAGGATGTCGTGGCGGTACTGGATACGCGCGATAAAGAATTCGTGAAAAAATATTTCGGCAAAGACGCCGAGATTGTCAGGAACGGCGTTGATGTGGAGCGCTTTCCGTTTTACGGAAGAACGGCTCCTACAAAAAAAATCAGGCTTTTCATGAACGGAATATTTTTCAGGCATAGGCGTTTTGAAGACGGAATACTCGCGGGGAAATTGCTTGCGGATGCGGGGTACGGCGTTGCCATTTCCATATCTGGAGATTATAATTCTGACAAGAAATATTATGCGGAACTTACCCGGCTCGCCGCCGGTTTGGGGCAGGGAGTAAAAGTGGAATTTTTGGGGAAAGTTTCCGAGGCGCGGTTGTCGGAGTTGTATAAAACAAGCGATATTTTTTTGTTCCCCAACCATATGCAGTCCTGGGGGCTCGCGGTTTTTGAAGCAATGGCATCGGGGCTTCCGGCCATCGTTTCAAAAAGCGCCGGCGCGTCAGAGGTGCTTACCGATGGAGAAAACGCGCTTCTCGCGGAGCCGAAAGATCCGGACGGTTTGGCAAAACAAATAAAAAAATTGGCCGATAACCCCGGTCTATATTCCAAATTAAGCGTTGATGGCCGCAGGTTCGCGGCGGAGAATATATCGTGGGAAAGCCTTGCGGAAAATTACGAAAAAATATTTGAACATGCGAAAAGAAAATAAAAAAATAATATTGGTCAGTTTGGGCAACATAAACGTGGTGAGAAACAACGCGCTGCTTCCAGGCTCAATTTTAGACCTGTTGGCGCAATCATCGCGCGAACGAGGCGCCCGGGTCGTTGTTTTATTTAAAACAAGGTCATTTCCAGCGCTCAAGGAAAAAATCGAAAAAGAATACGGGGATGTCTGTGTTGTGGAGAATTACGAGGGGCTTTTGCCAAAAAATATTTTACAGCGCATAGTCCATTTTTTTTATTCGTATCTGATATTTTCCGGCACCACAAAGCTTGTTTCGTCTTATAACGTAAGATCGGATAAGGCGCGCCCGCTTCTTTCATATTGGAACCAGCCGCTGAAACTGCTTATATATAAGCTATTCGGCGGGTCACGCTGGGTAAAAGAAACCATAGCGCCCCGGCTTTATTTTTCCGCGTTCACAAACCGGCCGTTCAAAGCTCTTTTTGAAAAATATAAACCCGACGTGGTTTTTTTGACGAACCCCTTCGCCTGGCCTTTTGATCTCGATATTCTGGCCGAAGCGAAACGCGCGGGCGCAAAAACCGTCGGCATGCCGGGGAATTGGGACCATTTGAGCAAATACTACATTCCGTTCAAGGCGGATAAATTATTGGTGTGGTCCATGCTCATAAAGGACGAAGCTATGTTCTATCAAAATTACAGTGACGATCAGGTAAAAATAGTCGGTTCCCCCGGTATAGATTTTTATTTGAAACCCGAAAATCTCAAAGAGCGCGGGCAATTTTTGCGAGAGTGCGGTTTTCCGCCCGGAAGCAAAGTTGTATCCTATTTTTCACAGGGGCCGTATACCCCGGACGGGGCGGATTACGTAGATATGATAATTAAATCGGTTGAGAATGGTCTTATTAATAAGAATACGCGCATTGTGGTGCGCCCTCATCCTCAAGGGCTGTGGGAGGCTGAAAAATACGCGCGCTTTGTGAATAACCCCATGATCCATATTGACCGTACGGACGGCTGGAGTACCGCGGAAAACGTAATATCTTACATGAATTTGCTCCGCCATTCGGATGTCGTTGTTACCACTTATTCCACGGTTGCCGTGGAAGCTAACTTTTTTGACCGGCCGACGATTATTGCCGGATTTGACGGTTACAAAAACCGGCCGATGTACCAATCCTTAAAACGGCACAAAATGCTGACGCATTTTCAGTATCTTATTCCGATCGGCGGGATAAAAGTGGCTGAGTCACAGGGCGAGTTTTTAAAGTTCTTGCAGAGTTATATGAAGGACCCCGCGCAGGATTCAGAAGGGCGTTCAAAACTACGGCAGAAAGTGTTCGGATTTTTGGACGGCAAAAACTGCGAACGCGTTGTCGGCGAAATTATGAATATGATCTGATAATATGGAAAAACTGAAAGTATTATTTGTTCTCCGTTCGCATGCCAATCCGCGCGCTTATGAAAGCATCGTTGCCGCTTTGCAAAAACGCGGGCACGAAGTAATTATTCCGAAAAAAGGCGGAAAATTCAGGCTGAAATTGCGCCGCGATATTTGGAGGCATCCTTTGCTCGCATCCAGACAGCTTTTGAGCTATCGGAGTTATTTTTTTATGAAGCAGTCTTCTTATTTTCGTGACAGGTGGGTAATATTTTTTCCTGAAGGACTCCGAAAATTAGTCGCTATTCCCGGAGCCAATTTTCTTATTAAAAGCAGGCTTGGCGGGTGGCTTCTTTCCGCGGTGGAAAGAATTGCTCCGCCCGACAAAGGAGCGCTTTCACAATTGAGGGAGATTGAACCGGATATCATAGTCTCCGCCGTAGCCAATATGCGCTATAAATCGTCCGAAACAGATTACATAAAGGCGGCGAAATCTCTGGGCATACCTACGGCATACGCCGTGCTCTCCTGGGATAATCTTACGATTAAAGGAAAGATGCATATTTTACCGGACATACTGCTCGTGTGGAACAGCGTGCAGATAGGCGAGGCATGGGAGCATCACGGAATGCCGAAAGAAAAAATAAAGCCGGTCGGTGCCGCAGTTTTTGACCACTGGTTTAAAGGGCGTCCAGAAAAAAGCAGTAAGGAAGAATTTTGTGCAAAGCACGGAATGGATCCCAGTAAACCAATTTTCACTTATTTGGGTTCTTCGGCGAATATCGCGAAAGACGAGACTGCTATTGTTTTAAAATTAAAAAAGTCATTGGAAGGATCTCCGGACAATAAAGCGCGGAGCGCCCAGATGATATTCCGTCCGCATCAGGCAAACGCGGAGATCTACGAAAAATTTCCTGAAGGCAACGGTATATTTCATTTCCCGAAAGGACGAATTAAGGACCCGGTCGAAACCGAAAGACTTTATTATGATACGCTCACTCACTCAGATTTTGTTTTGGGTATCAATACGAGCGCGATGCTGGAAGCTATTATTTTAGACAGGCCGGTAGTTTCTTACCTCGCTGACGAGTTTAAAAAGACGCAATCGGACGCCCGGCACTTTCAGGAACTCGTGGCCGAGAATACCATAGAAATAGCGGAGAGCCCGCAGGAGTTTGCAAAGATAGCGGCAACTCTATTTGCGGGCGTTGACAATATGCGCGGACAAAGAAAAAATTTCATTAAGAAATTTATCAGGCCAAATAGTCCGGATAGGCCGGCCGGCGAATATGCGGCTGACGAGATAGAAAAATTCGCATGAAAACTATTTTTATCACAAGCTACCACGCGCATATTTCACGGAACATTTTGCTGACCGATGCTTTTTCTCTGCTCAAATCGCGGAGCGACCTAAAAATCGTCCTTCTCGTACCCGATTATAAAGTTAATTATTTCAAAAAGAATTTTGGCGGAGGGAATGTTCTGGTTGAGGGGGTTCCGCTTTATAAATCTTCCAAAACAACAAAAGGGCTTTTTTTCAAAAGATTTGCCGAAGTTTTAATGCCGAGCGAAACACGCATTATTAAGCAAAGGCAAAAGTTCTATACAAACGGGAAAATTTCCAATCTTTTATTTTTTTGGGCGGGAAATATGCTTGGGCGGTCGTTTTTTTTGAGGAGGTTGGCGCGGTATGCGGATCTGAAATTATCCCCGGAAGGTTTTTATTATGATCTCATCGATAAATATAGGCCGGACGCGGTTTTTGCAAATGATCTCCATAACGAGAATGACGTAAGTCTGATGCAGGATGCCAAAAGAAGAGGGGTACCGGTCATCGGTATGTTCCGGTCATGGGACAACCCCACGCAGAGCATTTTGCGGGTTTTCCCCGATAAATTTTTAGCCGGTTCACGGGCCATTGCAGAAGAAGCGGTTTCTTGGCAAGGGTATCCGAAAGAAAAAATAATTCTCACGGGACACCCGCATTATGATAAATATTTAAAAGGGCCTACGAAAACGAAAGAAGAATTTTTCCGGGAATTCGGTTTGGATTTGAAAAAGCGCCTCATTCTTTTTACCCCGCTTGGAGATAAGTTCCTGCGCGTAAACGATATTGATCAATATACGATGGAGGCATTAAAGGATTTTCCGCCAAGCGAGGTGCAGGTCTTGGTGCGTTTTCCGCCTGACGAGCCTGTCGCCCTCAAAAATTTTGAAAAGCCGGCGAATATGTTTTTTCACCAGCCCGGGTTTGTATTTGATAAAAACCGGTTTGAAGACCGTGAAATGCGCCGGGAAGACGACGAATCGCTTATTAACGAAATTTATTGGAGCGACGTCGTGATTACGGGGCCGACCTCGATAAATCTTGATGCGGCTTTTTTTGATAAGCCCATCATTGCCTCCAATCTCATCCCCTCCGCCCGCAAATATTTTGAAACCGATTATTGTTTTGATTTTACTCATGTCCAAAAAATGCTCGGCACCGGCGGCGCGGCGTACGTTCAAAGTAAAGCAGATTTGCTCTATCAGATAAAAAAATATTTAAATGACCCGAAATTGGATTCGGAGGGCCGGGCAGAGATACGTTCGCTTTGGTTCTCACACGCGGACGGGAAAGCGGGCGAACGCGTCGCCGCTGAAGTGTTCAAATTTATTACACTTGGCGGTGGCACCGCCAAGTGGTAGGATAGATGTAATATGAAAAATCCCAAATTTGCCATCGGAGAATTTTATCACGTGTACAACAGAGGCACAGACCGTCGAAAGATTTTTTCTAATACTAATGATTTGCAGAGATTTTATAAAAGTATGGATGAATTTAACACTACTCTGCCAATAGGCAGTATTTATGAAGCCTCTTTTTTAGATCCGTCAATCTTGTCAAAGAGAAAACGAAAACGGCTTGTAAAATTTATTGCTTATTGTCTTAACCCAAATCATTATCATTTTATTCTTCAGCAAGTTACAGATGGTGGTATAAGTGAATTTATGAAACGATTGGGAGGTGGTTATACTTGGTATTTTAATCATCAGAATAAAAGGAATGGTTATTTATTTCAGGGCATTTTTAAGGCCAAGCATATTAATTCTAATGAGTATTTATTGCATTTGAGTGCATACGTAAATTTAAATGATAATGTCCATAAACTTGGCGGTGCCACCGCCAAGTTGAATAAATCAAGTCGGGATGAGTATGTCGGAAAGATAGAAGAGGATTTTTGTGAGAAGGGAATCATATTAGAACAGTTTAAAAACAAGCATGAATATATGGAGTTCGCAGAAAGCTCACTTGTTGATATTTTAGAGAAAAAGCAAAGAAACAAGGAATTGAATGATCTATTGTTGGAATAATCACTTGGCGGTGGCACCGCCAAGTGCCATTAGAGTTATGTGAAGTAGTGTCTCTTAAGGAAGTTATATACTTATAATATGTCTACAGAACGCCTAAAGAAGTTTTTCTATTTGTTTAAACGGATGTACGGAAAGTATAGTCTGCAAGTATTCTTATTGATAGGGCTCTCAATTTTTAACGGACTTATCGGGAGCTTGGGAATAAGCACGCTTATCCCTCTTTTTTCATATGTTTCAGAAGGCAGGATAAGTGGCGATGACCCTATTTCCCGCGGATTTAGCGCGATTTTTCAGTATTTTCATCTTATTCCCAGCCTCCGTGTTTTATTGATAACGGTAATTTCCCTTTTTCTGCTCAAGGCGATAATTCTGGCTATTTTTTCTTATTTAAAAACGTCGATTGCGATTTCTTATGAACTTCACATGCGCCGCAAACTATATGCCAAAGCATTGTGGATGAAGTGGTCATATTTATCCTCGCAAAAACTCGGATATTTAAATGATGTCATAATATACGATGTAGGCTCCCTCTCCGCCCTGCTCAAGCAATTTGCAACTTTTTCTTTAAATTTATCAAGTTTTGTAATATATACGGCTACTGCTGTTTCGATCTCTCCGTTCGTGGCTTCCGCCACCATGGGGTTCGGACTTTTGAGTATTCTATTGCTCAAGCCTTTCATGGGCAAACTTCTCACGATAGGACAGGAGGGGAATCTGACGAAAAAAGAAATTGCGCATCAGATAAATGAAAATATATTGGGGGCAAAAACAATAAAGATCATGGGCGTGGAGCGGGTTCTTTCGGAGGCTACCAACAAACTTTTTTATAAATTGCGCGATCTCGCATTCCGGTTCAGGAAAATGCGCATAATAATTGATGATCCGGTAGAGCCTTTGAGCATGATATTTATCACGGTGCTTTTTGCCGTATCATTTCTGCGTCCCGGTTTTGAGCTCGCGGCGTTCTTGGTGACTATTTATCTGATAAAAAATATTCTGGATTATGTGGATAAAATGCGCGACTTTGCAATGGCGGCGAACGGGATGATTCCGAATATCCAAAGGGTTATTCAGTTGCAAAATGAACTCGAGGAATATTCGGAAGAAGACAAGGGGACGCTCTAATTTAAATTTGAGCGGGAGTTTGTAATGAAAGGCGTCAGGTTCATATATAATAAAAATAGCGGTTATGTGCTGGACGGAATAAATTTAAGCATAAAAAGAGGCGAAATGGCGGGGATAATCGGCGTGTCTGGTGCTGGGAAAACGACATTAGCTGACCTTATTTTGCGCCTTTTTTTGCCGTCATCAGGTGAAATATTGCTTGATGGCAAGGATATTCGGAACATAAAGCTCGAATCCTGGCGGAAAAATATCGGATATGTGGCGCAGGATATTTTTCTTAAAAATGACACCATTGAGAACAATATCAGGTTTTACGACCCCGATATTTCAGACGCGGATATTCTTGAAGCGGCAGAGATGGCACAGTGCTTTGATTTTATAGATGCCCTTCCCAAAGGCATTAAATCAAAAGTCGGAGAAAGGGGGGCAATGCTTTCCGGAGGTCAGCGTCAGCGGATCGCGCTTGCGCGGGCTATCGCGCGTCGCCCCAAGCTTTTGATTTTGGATGAGGCCACGAGCTCCATTGACAACCAGTCGGAGATTTTGATAAAAAAAGCGATTGAAGGCATAAAAGGCAAAATGACCATAATAATAATTGCACACCGGTTATCTACCATTATGGACGCGGACAAGCTGTTTTATTTGGAAAAAGGTAGGGTCATTGAAGAAGGTAGCCCGAGACAGTTGCTTTCGGACCCCGATTCGCATTTTAGCAAGATGCA
>Ga0209541_10015227_pt1 | contig 11515 bp, 15 predicted proteins | sample RifCSPlowO2_01_FD_184027 | JGI IMG/M metagenome (GOLD analysis project Ga0209541, IMG submission 184027) | Groundwater microbial communities from Rifle, Colorado - Rifle CSP2_plank lowO2_0.1 (SPAdes) (version 2) | ecosystem: Environmental > Aquatic > Deep subsurface > Groundwater | place...
TTATCAAGAGTTTTCATGTTTTCCATTTAATCGAACAGCCCATAGAAGGGTTTTGCACAGAAGGTGGGGGGTTGTCGGTAAGCAAAGCGTTAAGAGCTTCTTTTAATTCTTCTTTCACTTCTCGATCCGGTTGTTTGGGCTTATATTCTCCGTCAATTTTCTCAACCGGTGGCCAGTTGTCATTTATTCTGCCGTGATAGTAGAGCTTGCGATTCTTATAGTAGACAAAAATATCAGGAGTGCAAACTGCGCCGAATTGGCGAGTAGTGTTTTGCTCTTCGTCGCGAAGATAGGGGAAATTAATATGCCACTCGGCGACCTTTTGTTTCATAACTTCAAAGCCGTCTTCGGGATATTGTTTTTCGTCGTTAGGGTTAATGCCAACAAAGGCGACGCCTTTATTATTAAATTCTCGGGCGAGTTTAATAAGCAGCGGCCAGGCAGCTTTGGCATAAGGGCAGTGGTTGCAGGTAAAAACAACTACCAAACCTTTTGAATCTTTGAACGAGTCAAGCGAATAGTTTTTGCCATCAGCTCCCGGCAAATTGAAACTTGGAGCAGGTGCGCCAATATGAGAGTTAGCTGATTCTGTCAAAGCCATAGTTGAATTTTAGCAGAATGATCAACAGAATTTTTAAAGTTTTGCCGGGTTTACGCGGATTATGCGGTCATCATCAGGTGTTGCGATACCGCGGCCGTCGCGATTGCTGGTTGTAATGTAAAGCATGTTATCCGGACCGACCACGACTTCGCGAAGCCTGCCAAGTTGTCCCTTTAGATGTTCAACCAGAGTCACTGACCCATTTTCAATTTTGGCTTCAAAAAGGGTTTGGCCCCGTAGCCCCGCAAAAAATATTGAGCCGTTAAGAAAAGCAGCACCGGAGGGAGCCCAAGTGTCGCCGCCGCTATGAATAATTGGAGATTTCATGCCTTCTTGTGTTTGGTCACCGCGAATAATCGACCAGCCGTAATTTTTGCCAATTTCAATTAAATTTAATTCATCAGTTGCCGTATTGCCGTGTTCGGTTTCCCAGAGTCTGCCTTGATTGTCCCAAGCAATACCTTGAGGATTGCGATGGCCGTAAGAGAAAATTAAATTCGCGAAGGGATTATCAGGAACCGGGCTGCCGTTTTCGGTTACTCTCAAAATTTTGCCAGCCAAGGAATTAGTATCTTGGGCGAGACTTGGATTCTGAGAATCTCCAGTTGTGATATAAAGAAAACCGTCGGAGCCAAATTTTACCCTGCCTCCGTTGTGAAAGCGATTTCCCGGAATAGCATTTACAATTGTCGTTTCGTCTTCTAGGCTTTTTTTGTCAAATGTAAACCTTGAGATCCTATTTAGCGTATTGTCCTCGTTACCGGCATAAGTGTAATACAGGTAAACAAAATTATTTGTTTCAAATTCAGGGTGAAGCGCAATTCCTAAAAGTCCGCCTTCGCCGAATTGTTTAACAGCAGAAATTGTTGCAATTGGCTCCTTTTGCAAATTGTCCCCTTCGTCAATTAGCCGTACTCTGCCGGGGCGCTCTGTCACTAACATGCCGCCATCTGGCAAAAAGGCGATTGCCCAAGGGACTTCCAAATTTTTGGCAACGGTCGAGAGCAGGGGTATTTCTTGGATTTCTTCTTGAGTAAGTTCTTTGGTTGGCTGCTTTTCAATTTCCGGAATATTTTTTTGTCTTTGGAAAAGCGAAGTGATGTTTAGAAAATTTAATAAATAGAAGGTGATTGCGGCAATAATTAAAACTACGACGGCGATTAAGACTTTTTTATTCACAGCTTGTAAAGCATACATTAATATTAAGATTGTTGGCTAATTCAGATGTTTTTTGATAATCTTGAAGATCTTTTCTCTGTCAATTATGTCAATTTTATTCATTACTAAATTACGATTTTATATTTGTTAAAATTGGTTAGCAGATATGAGGTTAGCTCTTGTTGTCTTGATTATAGTTGTAGTAGCAATTGTCGGCTATTTTGGCTGGCAGTATCAGCAGAAAAAGAGTTTCGAGTTGCCTTCAAGTATAACCCAACCCAAAGAAAAGCCGCTTGATAAATATACGTTTGATGCGCTTTCCAAAACAAAATTTGAGCCGAGTGAAATTGAACTGGGGGATGTGACCCAAGACAGTGCTGATTTTACCTCAAGACTATTTTATTTTTATGATTCTGGTAAAAGAGTAAGTGGTCAGATAAATATTCCTGTTGGACAAGGCCCTTTCCCAGTGATTGTCATGTTTCGCGGTTATGTTGACCGCGAAGTTTATACAACCGGAGTTGGAACTCAAAGAGCAGGGGAGGTTTTTGCCAAAAACGGGTTTGTGACTTTGGCGCCTGATTTTTTGGGATATGGGCAAAGCGATAAACAAAGCAGTGATGTAATGGAGGAAAGGTTCCAGACATATACGGCGGCAATAACACTTTTGAGGTCGGTTGAAAATCTCAATAAGACATTTGATAAAGAAGGGATTGAGGGAAGTGCAGATATCAATAAAGTTGGTATTTGGGGGCACAGCAATGGTGGGCAAATTGCAATTTCAACTCTTGAAATAACGGGAGAGAACATTCCAACTGTTTTGTGGGCGCCGGTTTCTAAGCCTTTTCCTTATTCGGTTTTATATTACACAGATGAATTTGATGACAGAGGAAAATTTTTAAGAGGCGAAATTGCCAAGTTTGAAAAGGATTATGATGTTGATAATTATTCAATAGAGAAATTTTTTGGCCGCATTAATGCGCCGATTCAAATTTATCAGGGAACGCTAGACGATTCGGTGCCCCAAAGCTGGTCAGATGAATTTGTAGATTCGATGAAAGAGCTGGAAAAAGATATCAACTATGTTGTTTTTCCTGGCGCTGATCATAATTTGCTGCCGAATGGGTGGAATAGCGCGGTTGCTGGCGCGATGGGATTTTACAGACAACACTTTGAGTAGTAGAATTGTTGAGCTTCAAGTTAGAAGGAGGTGACAATAAATGAATCCAGCACAGTTTGGTTATCCTCAAGCAAATCCGGGCGCTGCGTTTAACCCTTATGGCAATGCGGGTCCGATGATGCAATGGGGAGGTAGCGGATCTGGTCTTATGTGGATTGGCGGGATTTTGTGCGTTATTACTTGGGTTTTAGTAATCATTCTTTTAATCGCTCTAATCCGTTTAATTTGGAAAAAAGGGGATAAAGTTAAGTAATTTGCTAGTTACGGCTCTAATTTAATTTAGTGGTGAACAAAAAGAAAAAAGGGGTTAAAGAAAAATCCCACTTTCAGCTTCTTAAAGACGAGTGGCTTAAAAGGCATAGACGCGCCCGCCACCAACTTCACAGAAAACATAAAGAAACCTTCGAAGCGGTTGTAGATAAATTTCCGGCCAAAGATAAACTTGCCCATGGTGCAATCGGTGCCTTAATGCTTTCTTCTGTACTGCCGTCTTCACCGGCGATAATAAGCACTATTGCCGATAAACCTCAAGAGCCGGCGCAGGAAATTGAAGTTGACAGAACCAATGAATTGGTTGGTGAGTTGAAGACGGTTGCAGGGGATAATGTTCGGGAGTTGAGCATTGAAGAAGAAGCAAAAGTCGGCGAAATTCTTTCCAGATATTTTAAAGCTCAGATTAGCGCGGAAATTGACGGCAAAAGGTTAAACAGAAGTTATGGAGTAATTGGAGCTGAGCAGCATTTGGTCAGGTTTCCAAGCGATTCGATGGCATCGCATTTGGAAGTGCAAGTCGAAAATAATAAGCAAAGCTTTTCTGTGAATAAGCAGAGCTTTTCTGTGAATAAAATGATTTATTCTTCCGGCATGGCGCCGGGGCGCGGAGCGTGGGGTTATTTTGCAAAATCAAAAGCGGAGTTTACGCTGGAGGATTTAGAGCGCGAAAAATGGTATATAGCAGTTCAGACTTTTGCGGCGCCGAACTACAATCAAAAACTTAGTGAATATCGGGACTTTTTTAAATACCGTAAAATGCTAGTTGTGAACGTAAAAACGGGTCAGGCGATCGTTTGCGATATTGCCGATGCCGGTCCGGCTCAGTGGACTGGTAAACACTTAGGTGGCTCACCGGAAGTAATGTATTATTTGGGTTTTGGCGAAGGGTCAAGAAAGGGCGGCGTACTTTATTTTTTTGTGGATGATATTGATAATAAAATCCCGTTGGGACCAGTTGTTGCCAGATGAAAAAATTACAAAAACATTTTTACAGTAATTTGCTTGATCTGGATTCTTTGGAGATTGACCTTGATATGTTAGATATTACGGGAAGTGAGAAGGATGAATTATTGGAGCTTGCCCATGTTCATGTTCACCAGGCTGTAATGGATGCAATTTTAAGTGAATTAAATGATGCTGATAAAAAAAGGTTCTTGGAGCTAATGGCCGAAGGAAGAGACGAAAAAATCTGGGAGCATTTAAATAATAAGGTTGAAAGGATTGAAGACAGAATAACTGAAGCTGCTCATGCTATCAAAAAAGAGATGAGAGAAGACATAAAAAAGGTAAAAGCTCGAACTTCTGATGCCTAAGCAGGATTCTTTTCATGAATTTGTTATGAGTGAAGTCTTTCGGGAAATCCAGAATGTTACTTCCAGAAAAATGTTTGGAGGATTCGGAATTTATCAAAACGGACTTTTCTTCGCTCTCATTGATGACAGTGAGCTTTATTTTAAGGTTGATGAGGAAAATCGCAAAGATTTTGAAGCACAAGGCTCTAAACCATTTGTTTACAAAGGCCACAACGGCAGAGAAGTGACTATGTCGTATTGGCTTCTGCCAGCCGACGTGATGGAAGACACAGAAAAGTTAAAAACTTGGGTTGAAAAAAGTGTTGGCGCTGCCAGGAGAGCCAAGAAAAAATAAAGTCCACTGGTGTTTTCGACAGACTTTCTATTTGCATCTTGTTTTCAGAAACTTTCTTAGAGTATACTTTTGCCTATGCTAAAACAATTGCCACTTATTGCCGGAGGAATCGGAGTTATTATAGTTGTAGCTGTGGTTGCTTTTTTGGTTATGGGTAACAAGGCTTCGCAAACCCCAAGCGAAACTCCTACAGCCGTTGAATCCGAAACAGATCAAACAAACGCTAACACGATCAGAGGGCTCTTAGGTTTGGGTAAAAACGTTACGTGTACCTTTGAAAACACCGATGACACTGGCAACACAAGCTCGGGAACGATTTACGTTGCCGGAGATAAGATGCGAGGGGATTTTAATAACTCAGGCCCTGCCGGAGCATTTGAAGGACACATGATTAGAGATGGTGAATATGCGTACTCTTGGAGTCCTCTTGTTCCTCAAGGAACCAAGTTTAAGCTGGATCAGGAAGACGCCGGTGAGAAAGACGAGAAAAATGTAGATCTTGATAAGCAGGTAGATATGTATTGCCAAAGCTGGTCAGTTGATAATTCTAAGTTTAGTCTTCCCGATGGCATCGAGTTTCAAGACATCTCGAAGGCAGTAAAACAGATTGAAGAGCAGAGTGAAGATGCACAGCAACTTCAGCAATCTGCTTGTGATCAGATAACAGATCCCCAAGCTAAAGCCGCCTGTCTGCAAGCTCTTTGAAACTAACCATTAATTTTAACTGATTGATTTTAAAACTTCACGAGTTACCTGAAGATTTTCATTATGCGCGCTGTTGCCTTGCTACTGGCAGATTTGCACTATCTGGTACAATTTGCTTCTGAAATGAGTGTAAAAGAATTTTTAGTCGGAGTGCCACCGGATGCTGATTTTCGCAACAGGTTTCTTGATCCTAGCAATCCCGAGCTAACTGGAGCAGCACTTGTTAAATTTTTAGAGGATCTGAGAATGGCCGGCAAAGAAGGTATTTTGGCGCTTCAATCAAATTCAGAAAGTGGTTCAGTTGCAGAAGTCGATCGAGAAGAACTGGAAAGGATTCATACGTATGGTGCAGAAGATCTAGGGGCAATTTATTGGGCTTGCTTATTTGAAAGCATCAACGAAATGATTAAGGATGGCCGAGTTGCTGTAGAGTCATTTGTTTCAAGAGTGAATGAATCCCTGACTGGTACAAAAGTTGAGACAATTGTTGTAGACGGTGAGTTCAAGGGGACTGAAGAGATACCAAGAGATGTATATGACGGCATTATTAAAAATGCCCAGAAAGATAAAACCCTTGCTGTGTTTATCAGAAATCCAATTCTGTTGCCGAGAAAGATTTTCACATTTTTAGAAAAAAAAGGTATTTTGCCCGACATTCGTTTAATAATTGGCGAATATGAAGCGCGGGCTAGGATTATAGTCGGTGGTGCTAATTCTCAACCACGCCTTCTTCAATAATAAGATTCTAATTTACGATTATAAGAGAAAGAAAATTTAGTTTAGAGAAGGGTTTTTTGGCGGTATTTGCCAATTGGGTCTTGGGCCTGGCGGATTCCATGGGGATCGCCATCTGTTGCTAGAAAATGCATGATGTGATGTTCTTTCTGTTTCACTCAGTGGTTTAAAACCTGTATATTCCATGAAATTCTGCATAGCCCATCTCGCTTCTGCTTCATCTGATGCTAGTGGTATTGCTTCTGCTATGATCTTTTCTTCACCGTTGGAATCTATTACCCTTTCAATAGGGCGGAAAGCTACGCCCGGCCCTTCCGGGAGTTCATGTGCTTCATGGTCGGTGAAATCTCCATTGTCTCTGTCAGTCATAGGCACAACTCTAGCAAAAGACGAGTATGCAAGTCAAAAAAAAGAATTCAAATTGCCACAGGTAAGTTGATTTCTGCCTCATTTGAGCGTAAGATTTTTTGCTTTTTAACTTCTGAGTTTTTACTTAGTCGTCTGCAGTGCGCGGTTTTGGATGAGAACGGAGCACATCAGGCAATCTTCGGCTTTTTTTAGATCGTTTTTGAGTTCTAAAGTTTCTTCAATTTTCGTAAGCAATTTTTTAAGATACTCGTCGTTTGTATTTTTTGATTCTTTTAACCATTTTTTCGCTTCGCTGTTAAATATGTTAGCGGCAGAGGACTTTCTTTGGATCGATTCAGTAATCCTTTTCAGGTCCAAAGAAAGAGAAAGCAAAGTCACTTGTTCTTTTGTGAAAGGTCCTTTTTTGTTAATTGTCACTTTTAAATGATAACAAATGTAGAAAGGGAAATTTTATGCTGCGAGGGCTACTTTTTGAAGTTCGCCTAAAATAATTTTGTTTGTTTCAATTATTCCAGCTTCGGAAAATTCAAGGTCGTATTTTTTGCAAAGTTTTTTAACATAAGGGGTTACTAATTTCAGTTTATTTCTGGGGCAATTAGTAAAAAGGTGATGTTCGATTTGGTAATTTAGGCCAATAAAGAAAAGCTCTGTTAAATATCCTCCTTTTAAATTCCTCGATGTTATTATTTGATGTTCTAAAAACGCAATCTTTTGTCCTTTTTTTAACTGAGGCATACCTTTGTGGTTCGGTGCAAAGATATTGGACATATAAAATCCGCCCGAAATGCTGACAATCAGAAACACGACAATTGCTTTTGGGAAATCAAATACAATAAACGGGCCTGCAAACCAAATAGCACTGCCTATAAAAAATAAAATAAGTTTCCATGAATTTTCTAACTTTAAAGTTTCAAAAAAATAAGAGCCGGCTGCCAATTTTCTTGTAAAAAATACTAAGACTCTCAAAGGATAATAACTATATACCTGATATTTTTTAAATATGCCGTAAAAGCCTGCTTCTTTTGCAAAGCGAGAGGTTGTGAATGAATGGAGCGGAATTTCCATATCCGGGTCTTCACCTATTTCATTTGTATTGGCGTGATGCTTGTTGTGGACTCGCATCCAGGCGTCAATGCTGTCTACCACCAAAAAGCCAATAATATGTCCGATGATATCGTTTAGTTTTGGAGACTTAAGTATTGCCCTGTGCCCGGCGTCGTGGAAAAGGCCTCCCAATTGGATTGTAAAAAACGTGAATGCGAGGCCAAATACTGCTGTTAGAGTAAGGGAAGTAGTTACATATAATAGGTAAATTGTCAGGAAAAAACCGCCGAATGCGAAAACCGACATTATCAAGTAGTAACCGTAGGCTCTATTTAGTATTCCGGCTGTTTCCACATCTTTTCTAAGTTGTGCGTATATTTTCGCGTCTTCTAGTGGGGATAGTTTTATTGCTGCGTGTTCTGCGCGGATAGTGGGGTTTTTTGGCACTGATTGGATTCTACTTTAATTTAATTTGTACTTCAACTTTATTTTGCCAAAAACCAGTACTTTATTAAAACCGTTTTACTTTTTATCTTCTTCAGTCCACTAAAATCTGACCGGTCATAGTACCGGCATGGGGTGTGCAGTGGTAGAGGTAAATACCCGGAGTTTCGAAGGTGACGGAATAAGTGTTGCCGTTTGCTAAGGTTTTGGAATTTTGATCCAAAAAGTAAGTGTGTGCAGGGTGCGAATCTGTATTCACAGTGTGGTCAAAGTTGTCCAAGTTTGACCAAGTTACAGTTGTGCCTTTTGAGATTTTTACTTTTTGAGGGGTAAAGGCAATGTTTTGAATTTCGATGGTGATTTTGTTTTGCCCGGTTATATCTGTAAAAGTGGAGCTTAGTTCTCTATCGATTTTAAACTGAAAGCTTCCATCGTGACATGAACCGTCTGCCCAACAGGCTTTGTAGGAAACTGTGTAAAGACCATCCGGGGACTCGGGATTCATGCCGGCGCGCATGGCAAGCTTATTATCATCGATAATTATTGGGCCGCTTGTAAAGTCTTGGCTGTTTGAAGAAATCTTGATTTCTGAGTTTTGGGCTAAATCAAAATTAAAATCAATAACTACGTTTATGGGAACACCGGCTAAAGTAATTCCATGCTCTGGGGTATTTCCTTCCCAATGAGCTGCTTTTTTAGGAGTTTCAAATCCTTCTTGGGCATTTTGGGTTTGGTTTACACTTTGGTTAGTTTGGGGTAAGTTGTTTTTTCCGCTTTGGGTCAGGTAAAAAATTACGGCTACCAGAATAATAACACCAATTGCTGCTGATGTTATAAGTGCGTTTTTATTCACACAGAAAATTTAACACATTGCCATTTAGATGGCAATTATTGGGTATCATTTTCGAGCATGCTATCCTGTGGGATAGTTAGGGCCAAGTCAAACTCGGCTAGTGCATAAGCCGACCCCCGCCGCCAATGCTTCGGCGTGCAGGCAAAATTAAGAAAAGAGAGGATAATTTCTGACAGAGACGAGTTTGGTAAAATAGTTTTGAGTAAAGTGCCAAAGAGAAGACTATTTCGGTGAACTATCGAAGTTGACAAAATGTAACTTATAAGTTACTATATGAAAAAGAACGTATTTATTGATAAGAATGCTGAAAAGGAATTGTTAGATTTTAGCGAAGAAGTACAGTTAGCATTTGAGGCATATTTTAAAATCTTAGAACTTGAGGGGAAACTGGATTTTCCTTCAGCTAGAAAAGTTAGTAAGAATATATTTGAAATTAGAATTAAGTTGCAAGGAGAGTATCGGGGATTCTATGCGTATGTTGGAAAATTGGACATTGTAATCTTGCACTTTTTCAGAAAGAAAACACAAAAAACACCGATAAAAGATCTAGAACTAACACAAAGGAGGCTAAAACAATATGAATCGTAAAATTAATCAGGCTGTTAAGAGAGGAGACCTTGTTGCTTATAGCGATCTTTTTGCTAGCTATCCTGAGAAGCGTCAACAGGAAATACTAAAGAGGGCAAGATATTTGAAGGCAGCAATGGAACTGAAAAAACTAAGAAAAGAGTTAAAAATCTCTCAAGAAGAATTAGCTCGTAAGATGAAGGTAAAAAGAGAGTTTATCGCTAGAATCGAAAGCGGAGAGCAAAATATAACTATTGAAACATTAAATCGTGTCGCTGAAGCTACAGGTAAAGAGTTCGAATTCCATTTTAGATAAATACTCCATAACTAGATTAGATTAAAAAAAGAGAGGATTATTTTTGACAGAGACGAGTTTGGAAGGATAGCTACAAGTAAAGTTCCGCAAAGAAGGTTGTATCATTGATAATAATCTGGAAGTACTCGGATGTTATACTTTAATTGAATATGGATTCAGAACCACAAGCGGAAGTAATAAAAACCAGAATTGATCCTTCAGTTACTATTGAAAATAGAGGCAAAACTTCGGTAGTTACTATCCAGGATGTCGACAGTCTTTTTCAAGGTATTGCTTCCTATAACGACCAATTCTCCCTAGGTAAATCTATGTTTTCTCTTTTAATGCAGCATGTTGAAAGAAATACTAAGGAAGACAAAGGAAAAGAAAGCCCAACATTAACGAGCAACATAGATGAACAATCTCAACACATGTCTGCTTCTGCTCTTAGTGTCATTCACGAAACTACATTAAACAATTTAGGTTTATCTTTGGAACCTGTATCCGGCAAATCAGCAACAATATACTCATCAGAGGGCGCAGTTGGTACGGGAGAAATGAGGTTAAACATTAAAGACCGAGATAAATTTGGCTCATTTCTTAAAGCATTGACACCTGAACAGGTTTCCCAAACACCTCTCCATGGTCATTTAGGCGAATTGACGGAAATTTTGAATAGACAAATATTAGATAATTATGACCTTAGCGAACCTGACGACTCAGCACTTACATTTTTAGGAAGTTTAGATGGTATTGTAAGTGAATATAAACGAATAGGATTGACGCAAGAAGCGGCACAAATGGAAGAATATTTACAGCATTCTAGAGCAGGGAACTTGCGAGAGTTTGTCGCATTAAAAACAAGTGGGCTGCTTCAAGAACCCGGTAAAGGATTTGGACCAGCCGATTGGCAAAAAGACGCAAATAGTGAATTTCTTAAGGGGCGATGGTCAGAAGCGCTTCAATTACTAAGGGTAATGAGAAATAATCCTAATGCGCAAGAAATGTATAAACAGTTACTAACACATTTGAATAAATGTATTGCGATTTCCCAAGCCAATCTTCCAGTGCTTCAATATTATACTTCTGAAGCCAAGCAAGGGCTCGCAGAAGAATTAAATACTGCCAAAGAAGGACTTGCAGCTTTTGAAGTCTAATTATCCGATTTATAATTCAATTTTCCTGTTATAATTTCCGAATATATGGCCTCAGTTTCGTGCGGGGTAGTTGGATTTGCGAATGTGGTCCTTCACTTCTTTCAGGATAAAGTATTAATCTCTTCTTTTTGATAAACTACTGATAATGTCTCTCGAAATTGGGATAGTTGGCTTGGCGAACGTGGGCAAGTCCACATTATTCAACGCCCTACTAAAAAAACAAATCGCTGTCAGTGCTAATTATCCGTTTACGACTATTGAACCGAATGTCGGTATTGTGGAAGTGCCAGACGAGCGGCTGGAGAAATTGGCAGACGTAATTGCTAGAGATTCTTCGTCTGCGACTAAGAATGACAAGAGAGGGTGGGTTGATGGTCGGCCTCCGGTAGTACCAGCGGTTGTTCAGTTCGTGGATATTGCGGGTTTAGTCAAAGGAGCCCATAAGGGAGAAGGGTTGGGAAATCAGTTTTTGTCCCATATTCGCGAG
>Ga0209541_10015228_pt1 | contig 11515 bp, 13 predicted proteins | sample RifCSPlowO2_01_FD_184027 | JGI IMG/M metagenome (GOLD analysis project Ga0209541, IMG submission 184027) | Groundwater microbial communities from Rifle, Colorado - Rifle CSP2_plank lowO2_0.1 (SPAdes) (version 2) | ecosystem: Environmental > Aquatic > Deep subsurface > Groundwater | place...
ATTGCCACACGAGCAGGTGACTTTTACAGCAGTATGATATTGTGGATGGATATTCTCCTTCATAATGGAATTAGTATATAGCTAAAAACCCTGGATGTCAAGGATTTTGAAGCCAGTACCGTTCAAGATGTAGACCTCGTAATTATTCCGTTCCCTTGCGTAAAACTATTCACCTTGTTATAATCAGCAAGTATTATTAAATAATCACTCTTTTCCCTAAATAGCTTTAGCCCTGCTGATAAAGCAAGTTTTGCTTCTATATCAGTCCTAAGCTAAGAAAAGAGGTAGGCCCGATTGCTTTGACAGTCGTGCAGAAAGGGAATTATATGTCACAGGATCCCGCGATACCTGAATTGGAAAATCAGGTAGATAATTTGGTACAGACAAAAAAACAAACGGAAGCCGGCGAGCCCGCCGCAGATGTTTCCAAAGGTGATTTAACTTTGGAAAAATTACTGGAGGCGGGAGCGCATTTCGGCCACAAAGCGTCGAGATGGAATCCAAAAATGGCTCCATATATTTTTACGACACGCAACAAATTCCATATTATTGATCTGGAAAAAACTTACAAAAAAATTCGTCAGGCTCAAGAATTCGTAACCAATGTCGTGAAGTCATCCGGTGTGGTGCTTTTTGTTGGGACTAAAAGACAGTCTAAAGACGTGGTAAAAAAATATGCCGTGGAGTCCGGTATGCCATACGTTTCCGAGAGATGGCTAGGGGGGACATTGACCAATTTCAAAACAATTCAGCGATCGATCAGGAAGATGAAAGATTTGGAAGAGTTGTTATCAGGCGACAAGATAAAAAACTATACAAAAAAAGAACAGCTTATGATAGCTCGAGAGTATAAGAAAAGCATGTTGCTTTTCGAAGGGATTAGGTTGATGAAGAAGTTACCGGAGGCCATATTTGTGGTTGATACTGTCGATGAAAAAATCGCAGTCCGCGAGGCAAAAGCTTCGGGTGTGAAAGTTATCGGACTTACGGACACCAACAGTGATCCCGACCAGATTGATTATCTGATTCCAGCCAATGATGACGCGGGTAAAACCATAGAATTAATTACAAGATGCATCGCAGAGGCTTGTAAAAATAGCGCCGTGGCGACAGAGTCCGCGACACTGGAAATAAAGGGCGAAAATTCCAAATAATAAACGCTAAAACACCACTGCATCGGCTTCGTCGAAGAAAAGATTGAAATTTATTATTTAAAAAATGTATGACTAAAGTAACAACAAGCGATATAAAAAAATTAAGAGAACTTTCCGGAGTGGGGGTTCAGGACGCCCAAATCGCCTTGAAAGAAACCGATGGTGATATAGGAAAAGCAATTCATTTGTTAAGAAAAAAAGGCGCGGTAAAAGCCGTGAAAAAATCTTCTCGGACTGCCAGTCAGGGACTAATAGAATCTTACGTCCATGGCGGGAAGGTTGGCGTTCTGGTGGAAGTTAATTGCGAGACAGACTTCGTCGCCAAAACTGATGATTTCAAAAATTTCGTTCACGATTTGTCATTACAAATCGCGGCATCAGCCCCTGTATACATTACCAAGGAGCAAGTAGATGTGTCTGAACTTGAAAATGAAAAAGAGATTATCGCGGAGCAGATGAAGGGAGAAAAAAAGTCTGCCAAAATGCTTGAGACAATTATAACGGGAAAATTGGAGAAATATTACGAAGCGGTGTGTCTAATGGAACAACCAACCATAAAAGATCCAAAAATAAAGGTTAAAGAGCTACTGACTGACCTTGTCAACAAGTTGGGGGAGAATATCGTAATCGCAAGATTCATTCGGTATCAGCTTGGGGAAGAAAAGTAGCGGTACGAAATCAATGCGAATTTTCACGCGAATTTCGCGAATGTAGCAACTTCTCAATACTTTTTTCCATGTAGCTAGATTTGAGGATCCAATTTGTTTCAATAGCGTGGTTTGTGTGCTTTACGAGGGCAATTAAAGTTATTCCGCCACACATTATGTTCAAACTGATTCCGCAACTCATTTTGATTGTATCAATAGTCACGATAATCGTGATTGTCTTGAGGCGTTTACCCCAAGTGACTGTTAGAAGTGAAATGGAAGAACATCTTTTTAAGGGGCAGCCTGGTTTTCAAGGAAAAGTTTTTGATATGTGGCATAATTTTCTAAAGTTATTGGTCAAAATATATCGATTGGTCTTGGACTATGTCAAAGAGGCAAAAGATCACACCACTCAAGCTCATTATTTAAAGAGAATTTCAAACACGCTTCGGGTGGAAGGGCTAAAAAAACAGTTTCGAGGAAGAACCAAGGAAACGGCAATACATCTCGATCAAGCCGCGGATCATTTGGACAATAATGATTTACAATCCGCTGAACAATCGCTTCTTAGAATTATTGAACAGGACCCGAAAAACAAGGCGGCCTATGAAAATTTGGGAAAATTATATTTGGAACAAAAAAAGTATTCAGAGGCAAGAGAAGTTTACGAGCATCTCACGTCGACTCATCCTTCGGAAGATAGCTATTACAGCAAACTTGGTTTAGTAAATTTTAATCTCTCGAATTTTGAGATTGCTGTGGAGAATTATAACATGGCTATCGAATTGAAACCTCATGCCGCCCATCGGTTAATCAATCTTGGTTTGTGCTATGAGTCAATGGGTCAGGTAGATAAAGCCATTGAGGTGGTGGAGCGAGCGCTGGCGGTTTCCCCGGGGAATCCAAAATATATGATTTTACTAGCCGACTTTCTTACGCAAACAGAAAATATAGAGTTGGCAAAAGAAATTTTGGAGAAAGTTCTGGAGTTGGAGCCTACCAACAGCCTGGCTCGGGAAAAACTGATGAACTTGAAATTTTGACGGGCAGGGAGACATGATATTTTTCAAGCTTTTGCTCCGTCCGATCCCCGCTTCGACTTAGTCGAAGACGAGGCGAGCGAATCGTTTTTGTGCTTGCAGGTGTTGTTGCTGAAATCCGAATATCACGAATGGAATAAAGTTTGACGAGGAGGTGAAAGAAAATTATAATTCATTGTCCTGCCCATAGAGCTCCCTCCTTCTCCGCCTTATGCGGATTCAGCGGGCAGGTAGTTGGTACCCGCCCGAACGACTGAAGCCGTTCAGTCGGGCGGGGAGCAACGGTTTTGCCTGCCCGCCAGTGCCTTAGCCCATGTAGCTCCCTCCTTTCGCTCTTCGAGCTTCGGAAGGGCAAGCAGTTGGTCCCGCAATTTTTGCGCCCATGTAGCTCAGTTGGTAGAGCAACGGTTTTGTAAACCGTAGGTCGTCGGTTCGAATCCGACCGTGGGCTTAGGCGTAGGCAGGCGGGTAAAGCGCGGGTTCGCGGACAGAGTTTTGTAAAAAGTTAGGCATTGAATATATCAAGGGCAGATACCGAAGCGGTCAAATAAAAATTGACCTATTATCGTGGTTTTGTTAGGCTTCTGACATGGCAAAGCGCTGGTCAAAACATGAAGAAAAAGGAAAAAGAAAGGAGCTTATAGCTTTATATATAGGTCATAATAAGACAATAAACGAGATAGCGATAAAACTAGGACTCGCGCCATCAACTATTTTTGACAGGTTAATCCGTCTAGGTATTAAACCACAAAGATCCAGAAAAGCCAGATACAATAACAGGAACCCCAAAATCGGTATCCCGAAAATAAAAAATGGCAGTCTAGCAGAATTCATAGGGATTCTATTGGGAGACGGTCATCTAACACCCACCCAAGTTACGGTTACTCTCGGAAAGAAAGAAAAATCATACGCTCTTCACGTCAAATCATTAATGGAAGATATTTTCGAAGCTAGTCCGAGAATCGCAGTGGACAAGAAAGGTGATAGGACTGTGTATTTTGGTTCAACTTTGATTGTGAAATGGTTACGTTCTATGGGATTGGCTTATAATAAAACTAAATCACAGGTAAATATTCCAAAGTGGTGCTTCAAGGATAAATCAACCAAAAGAGGGGTACTACGGGGACTATTTGATACTGATGGGTCGATTTATCGACTACGATATGGAATTCAGGTTTCCTTTTGTAACTCTTCTAAACCTCTTTTAAGTTCTGTAAGAAGGATGCTTTCAGATTTAGGCTATTTCCCTTCACAAATTAGCAATGGCAGGATATACTTGACGCGCCGGTCCGATATTGGTAAATACGTGCAAGATATAGGATTCAATAATAAAAAGCATTTACAAAGATTTTCTAAACTATCTAAACACGGGCGGTTCGTATAGCGGCAATTACATCTGGCTGTAAACCAGACGCCATTATGGCTTCGCAGGTTCGAGTCCTGCACCGCCCAGACGAAGCCAAAGTTGCTCTACTTTCGTAAATCTATTCTCCACCAGAGGTGGACCTCGAGGGTTCGTCCTCCTCGCGTTGAGAGCGAGACGCGAGCCGAGACAGGGATCCCTCTCTGCCCAGACGAGAGAAAAAGACAAGCTGGAGGCAACCGACTCGCTTCTCTCGGTGGCCATTCGTCATTGGATTTTCGGATTGATTTCGACACGATGGTTTTGATTTTGGAATTTTTTTTTTGCGCTAGCAAGTTGAACTCGCCCTTCAGACAAACTTCATATATCCTTGACATTGTACGAAATATTTCAATATTTTTTTAAATTATGCAACATCGAATCCGCATCGCAACAATAATTATCAATAGTGACAAAATACTGCTAGTCAAACATGTTCATCCTGACACTGGATATACTTGGTGGGTTCCGCCAGGAGGAGGCATTGAAGAATCTGATAGTTCCATATTTGACTGTGCCAAAAGGGAATCTTTTGAAGAAACTAATCTTAAAATTGAAACTTCCAGAATACTGTATATTCGAGAATTTTATTCAAAAGAAACACAGATTTTGAATATTAAACTCTTCACCCTGGCGGATAGCTTTCATGGAGAGATAGGCTTGGAAAATATCAGAGGCAAAGGTCCGGATGAACTCTTTATAAAAGGAGTAGCATGGTTTTCGAAAGAAGATTTGAAAGATGTTATCGTTTTTCCAGAAATACTAAGGGACGAATTTTGGGATGATTGTGCTGCGGGATTTCCAAACACTAAGTATCTAGGCAGAAAAATTTAAAAAAATATTGAAATACATCTCAGAACGCCGAGTATATTCTATTGAAGTTGAACTTCGATAGACTTCACTGGATTTATCCGTCAATAATAATGATATTTTGCTATTTTATTGTTAAGATTGCAGCAATTAGGGTTACCTTTTGGCTTCCGTAGCAGGGTACAATGGTGGCAACCATTAAGTTGTCATCATAACCATGAAAGCAAAACAAACCAGGAGTACCCAAGGAGCCTTAATTGCCATGAAAAAGCGAACGATAGAGCGGTGTTTTAGCAAGCAGATGAAGTGGAAGGAGGGAGCCCAACTCTTAGGCATGCACCCCAAGGCTTTCAGTCGCTTGAAGAAAAACTATCTCAAATACGGAGAAATGGTCTTGGTTGGCAGAAAGCCCGGGCCCAAACCGTGGTCTCCGCCAGCCAACAAAACCCCTGAAGACATAGAGGAAATCGTAGAGCGTCTGGCCATTGCGCACCCGCATTTCGGACCGCAACCCCTTGCCGACAAGCTGTACGATAATTATCAAATCACTAAAGATCAATCAACCATCTGGCGCATCCTCAAGCGTCGCAAGGTGCGTTACACGCAAGAGTACAAGCGCTGGAAGGACAATCCCAAACTCTACTGTCTGGACCTGCCCGGGGAAGAGTTACAGCTAGATGCTTGTTATCCTTACGGCAGAGCCAGGAAAGTCGCCTCGTTTGATGCCATAGATGACTGTTCCCGGCACGTCTACGGCAAGTGCTATGACCGAGAAACTGCTGAAAACGCCATTCTGTTCGTCGATGAGCTGATACAGCGGTCACCCTTCGCTATCCAAAGGATCCGCGTGGACAACCGTTATGGCAAGACTTTTGTTAAGCACTGCAACTCTTTAGGCATAGAGATCATCCAGAATGAGCCTTACTCACCCGAACAAAACGGCAAGATTGAACGCTTTCATAAAACCCTCAAACGAGAGTTTTTCTACCGGCATTGCTCCTACACCGACAGCCTGGAAAGCCTCAACTACAAGTACTCCCAATGGCTTGCTTACTACAACTATCATCGCAGACACTCCGGCTTTGGCATGAACCGCCTTACCCCTGCCCAAAAAATAACCCAAACCCTTCTGAAGGCTACCGCGAATACAATTATTATGAGTTCTCCACAAAAGGTAACTGGAACTCTGCAAGAGTACATATTTTGCTATTTTATGTCCTGGTGGTATAATAAAATCATAAGAAAGTTAGCATTAAAGAAACAAATATATTAAAGATATGGCTGGAAAATCGAAAATTTTAATCGTAGAAGATGAAGAGATCTTGCTCGCGGCCCTGCAAGAAGAGTTGTCCCAGGGAGGCTACGATATCGCGGGAGCGAGTAATGGCGAAGAGGGACTGGTCAAAGTGAAGTCATTCAAACCGGATTTAATTTTACTTGATCTAGTCATGCCAAAAATGGACGGCATGGAGGCTTTGAAAAGACTTAAAGAAGACGGTGAGACAAAAGACGTGCCCGTGATAATTCTGACAAATCTTTCAGACTACGAAAGAATCTCCGAGGCGTTGTCTTTGGGCGCGAAAGATTATTTAGTCAAAGCGAATTATTCTTTGAGCGATCTTTTGCAAAAAGTAAAAACGGTATTAGGCAGAGAAACAAGTGATGCCCCGGACACAAGCGCGAGCGAATAATAATTTATTTTTTTGAAATATCTTTTTTATCTATGACTGATGAACAAGATTACAAAGGCTTGATAGGCGAAATTGTAAAAAAGCAAATCGCCATCCTTGGACCGGATGTAGCTTTGCTTAAAGCAAGTAACATTGAAGGATTAAGGTTGGATGCAAAAGGAAATGCGCTGACTGTCAAAGGTGATCAGCATGAGATTTTACAAAAATTAGTAGATGAGTACATAGAGCTGTCCGGTCAGATTGTCAAAAATGTTCTTAAGCCGGTTTTTGCCAAGTATCCTTCCATTGAAATAGACATCAAATAGTCATACCGCTAAGAGCGCGGCAATTGGCGCGCTTAGCGTTTCAAGGATTTTTATTTTAGTGAATCTTTTGAAATGAAAAAAAACATAAAAAAAATTCTAATAGCGGTTGCCGTTATATTGCTCCCATTGTCTGCCCGCGCTCTAACACCTTTAGAATATTCCACACAGAGTAATTCGCTAAACATTACCGATTTCATTTCCGCTCTACTTTTGATCATAGTAGTGGTTGGGGTGCTTATTAATCTTTGGAGAACAACCAGAAAATATGGAGGAATTGTCGGGCAGGCTTTAAGATTAATTGGGACTGGAATCGCGGTGTTATCTGTAGAAGCTTTGGATAGAGCAACTCAAAGTTTGGCGGGTCAAGGGATTATCGCTGGGATTACTAGCGAGCCTTTTACGCAGGTCACTCATGATTTGATTTTGGTCTTGGCTTTATTTTTTGTGACCTTGGGTTTTGTAAAGTTTTATTCAGCAACCAAGAATTAGCTAGTCAAGACCCGGATAATGCAGTTTACAATACTTAATTTATTATTGACCTTAGGAATTTTTACTATTATCGTAGTTTCGATTTTTTTATTTCAGTATAGAAGGTTGAGAGATTCCCTGGCTGGCCGAGAAAAAGAAATGAGTCGTAGGATGTATCAGTTGTCGATTTTGCGAGAGTTGGGTGAAAGAATCGGTTATTCCTTACGGATTGATCAAATTGTGGAAATTATCGCCGCCTCCCTCCGCAGGCTTTTAGATTATTCCACAGTGTCCTATATGCTTATTTCAACCACTGCTGATGGAAAATCAAAAATCGCATTCAGTATAAATTTAGAAAAACCGGTCAACAAACTATTTATCGAAGACGTAAAAAAAACCATGTTGATCTCGATTAATACTTTATTGGAAAAGAATTTTAAGAGTGAAGATTTGGATGAAACAGTATCGGGTACAATTACCGATCCAACCGCGGAGGAGAAGGTTGGTTCTTTTTTTAATGTGCCAATTGTAATTGCCGGAGAAGCTGTGGGAATTTTGAATATCGCGTCGGTGCAGAACCAGAGATACATGCAAAAGGAAGTTGAAATCCTCTATACAATAATGAACCAAGCATCTGACGCCGTGACCAAATTGCAACACGTATTAGATATAGAAAAAGGCAAGTTGAACTCCATGGTGGCTAGTATGGCAGATGGGGTGATGATGATCGACAAGGGAAAACAGCTTACGGTAATAAATCCGGTCGCCAAGGCAATGCTGGGATTGGAAAAACACGTGACGATTTTTGACGTGTTGGATTCTTTATCGAATGTCATTGATTTTAGAACCAAACTGGAAGAGAGCATCGACAAAGACAGACTAGTGGTCGCGCCTGCGATTACTCTAAATGATAAAGTTTTTCAGATTTTAATTACTCCGGTCAAAGACAAGCAGGATGTTTCGCTTGGCGCGGTGGTGATTTTGCATGATGTGACAAAAGAAAAAGAGTTGGAAAAAATGAGAGAAGATTTCACGAACATGATGGTGCATGAGCTACGGTCCCCATTAACGGGAGTCAGAGGAATTGCCAATCTTTTGGTCACAGATAAGGTAAAGAATGATGCCGTCAAATACGCGGATTTTGTCAGCTTGATTCAGACCAATACAGAGGATATGTTAGGGTTGGTTAATGATCTACTCGATGTTGCCAAACTTGACTCCGGCAAGTTTCAGTTGATAAAAAAACCTTCCGATATTTCCGAGTTGATTCAGCGCCGAGTGGCGTCTTTCAAAGCCTTAGCAGATCAAAACAATTTAAGTTTGGAAGCCAAAATTGCTCCCGATGTCCCTGGGAATTTCAATTTTGATGAGCATAAAATCTCACAAGTGTTGAATAATTTAATATCAAATTCGATCAAATTTACCGATCCTGGCGGGAAAGTGACTGTTTCCGCTTTCCTCCTTCCGGCAGGCAAAGACTTGGCGGAAAAAGTGGTGGAGCAGAGTCTGGTGTGGCCAGGATTAAAAAAAGGAGTTAATGTTAAATCAGAAATGCTTATGATAGGCGTAACTGATACCGGAGTGGGGATATCCAATGAGAAAATTGGTAAACTTTTCAATAAATTTGTTCAACTCGAGAGTACCGCGAAATCGGAGAAAAAAGGGACAGGACTTGGACTGGTTGTGTCCAAAGGGATCATCGAGGCTCATCAAGGAAAGATTGGAGTTTTTTCAGAACCTGGCGAAGGTACCACTTTTTATTTTACTTTACCGATAAATCAGGTGATTAATAAAGATCCAAATCAAGGGTCTTAGTAAATAAATATATGTCAAAAATATTGGTTATAGAAGATGATCCCGCTATCAGGAAAGCAGTTGCAGAGGGATTGAGGCAAGATGATTTTGAAGTGGAAACAGGCGGAGACGCGGAACAAGGCATGGAAATATTGGGTAGGTTCGAGCCAAATTTAATTCTTTTGGATTTGATTTTGCCCGGGAAAAATGGTTTTGAATTTTTGAAAGAAATCAAAGCGTCTGTTAAGTTATCAAAAATTCCGGTAATTATCCTCTCAAATTTAGGAGATCAAGAAGAAGTTCAGCAAGCATTGAAATTAGGCGCTGAGGATTTTTTAATCAAAGCTGATTACAATTTGTCAGAGGTTGTGGAAATTATAAAAAAACATTTAAGTAAATCGTAAAATTTATTATGATAGCCAACTTTTTTTCTACAAAAAATAAACCGAAATCTCTGGAAGAGCAACTAAAGACTGACTTTGTCACGCTTTCTTCACACCAGCTTCGGACGCCACTTTCCGCAGTTAAGTGGTTTACCGAAATATTATTGCAGCAAAAAGTGGGAAAGTTAAACAAAAAACAGGTGGATTATCTGAATGAAATTCATAGGAGCAATGAACGGGCTATAGCGTTGGTAAGCGATTTGTTGCAAGTGTCACGCGTGGAGGCAGGTAGGCTTCATTTGGATCTGGCAAAAGTGGATTTGATTTCTTTACTTGAAGAAGTGATTGGCGCTAATAAACTGTCTTTGGAATCAAATCAACTGACTTTTCATCTGGAGATAGTAAAAGGACCATTCCCTTTGGTTAAAATTGATAAGACAAAAATCAAACGAGTTTTTCAGAATTTATTTACGAACGCAATTAAATATTCATCTCGGGGCGGTCATATAGATATAGCCTTAAAAAAAGCCGAAAAAGATATAATTTTTTCAGTCACAGATTACGGATTGGGGATTCCTATAGAACAGCAAGATAGATTATTCGAAAAATTTTTCCGAGGCAGTAATGCCGTAAAAATTCAACCTGACGGCACCGGCTTGGGTTTGTTTATCGCCAAGTCTCTGGTAGAAGCGCATAAAGGAAAAATTTGGTTTGAGTCAACCGAAGGAAAGGGGACAACATTTTACTTTAGTTTGCCTATCACGGGAAAATAAATATTATAAGACTTGTGCGCTTGCCGTTTTTCAGTCGGGCGAAGCCCGACTTCCAAAACGGTTTTGGCCAATTTCTTCGTTGAATTCTCCGGTTTGTCCTCAACGTAGTCTCACTACGTCTTCGGCACAAATCCTCGAATTCGCCTCTGCCTTTTCTCAAACGCGTTAGTCTTAAATTTGCTATTTTAAATGTTTGGAAAGTATGATAGGATATTTCCAGGCATTTTTGTAAACTCGAAGTAGTGCCGTTGTAGCTCAGTTGGTAGAGCAACTCCATGGTAAGGAGTAGGTCGCCGGTTCAATTCCGGCCAACGGCTTTGGGTGAAAAACTAAAAAAAATAATACCATGCTTGCCATGTAGTGAGTGAGCCAGAGGCGAAACTCTACTACAGGGGTAAGGAGTAGGTCGTCCCGCCAAGGCGGGGTCAAGGCTCCAGAAATTTTAAGGTTCTTGAGCTCGATGTCATTATAAGAATAGTCGAAATCCGCCTTCGGCGGAAATTCCGCTCTTGGGCTTGGAAAGGTAAGGTAGACTAAAGAACATGAAAAAAGAAATCGTGGTAGCTTTGGTTACCGCAATCGTGGTTGTCAGCGCTATCACCTTTCAGTCACGATTGAAAAGCGCTCCTGATCAAATCAGTCAGACTTTAACTACGGAGAAGTCAGTCTCTTCAGACTCAAGCTACCCGGTGCTGGCAGAAAATTTGGCCATTAAGGTGAATGATCTTTCTCCTACCCCAAGCTTTGGCGAGCTAGGCTGGATCGCTCATCGGATATCTTTTGTGGAGAACAGCAATTATGCCTACATTGAGTACACAGACACGCATATTGCATTAAAGATGCTAATCAGCTATCATTTTGAAGATAACCGTCTGAAGCCTTTGGTTTTGGCCACTTTTATACCAGATGAATTTGGAAGATGGAATATTCAGTTTGGTAAAGATTTGGATGAGGAAAAAATAAGATTTGGTCATTACGTTTTCGATGGCAACTCGAATCAGTGGATTCCGGAGATAGTTAGTAGTGAGTAGGTTGTAGCTTGTAGTAA
>Ga0209541_10015231_pt1 | contig 11513 bp, 17 predicted proteins | sample RifCSPlowO2_01_FD_184027 | JGI IMG/M metagenome (GOLD analysis project Ga0209541, IMG submission 184027) | Groundwater microbial communities from Rifle, Colorado - Rifle CSP2_plank lowO2_0.1 (SPAdes) (version 2) | ecosystem: Environmental > Aquatic > Deep subsurface > Groundwater | place...
ATATAATAATTGATAATAATATTATATTGAACCCATCTTTTCCGATATTATATGTAACAAAACCTGTGAATTTTTCTAATTGTGTTTTTTCAGGCTCTTTTATTTCTTGAACAGGAGTTTGTTCAGGAGTTGTTTCTTGTTTTGGAGTTTCTATAAGTTTAGTGTTTTCTGTAACTGCTTCAGTTGTTTTTTCTGCTGGACGAGTGAATGTTGATGAACTACTACTGCTTCCACCAGAGCTTCCTCCACCACCTCCACCAGATGATGTTGTAACTGCTGTGGTTGTTTCTTGAATTGTACAGTTTTGTATTTCTTCTGGTTTATTTATAGTTATATTACAGAAATTTAAATCATTGCAAATTCTTGTTTGATTTTCATCTATACAAGAAGACCATTCAGTACAACTCCAATTTTCTTCACAAGATGGAGTGTATAAACAATTTTGGGTTTCAGAGGGTTTTAGTTCAAAAGTTCCGCATTCATTTACATCCATGCATATTCTTGTTTTAGTTTCGTTTTCATAACATTCAGACCAATCAGTGCAATTCCAGCTTTCTGTGCAACTATCATAAGTTAGAGACATGCTATTTATAATAGGAGTAGAAGCTGTATTAGTTTTAAATTCTGCTTTTATTTTAATTTGTTGCAAAGATAATAAACTGTTATTTTCTATTAAATTCCAGTTTAACCCATTATCACTGCTGTAATAATATTTTATTTCCTGTTGATTTAGATTTTCTTCTTTTGAAAATAAGAGATTTTGGTTTATAGTTGGTAAGTTAATATTCTTTGTTTCTATATAAGATGTTTCTGGATATGTATAATTTGTCTCAGAATTTAATTGCTCAGTTTCTCTTATAACTTTAATATAATTAACTTTAATGCTATTATTTGTTAAAATACTTAAGGTATTTATTGAAGAAGGCAAGTTTTGTATTGTGATATTGTACCATCCTTCAGCATTTGGGAAATAAATACTTCCATAATTTTCTTCACAAAAAGTTGATATATTACATAAATATACTAAACTCTTTTTTTCCTCATTTAAATATAAAGCTAAAATATCATTATTTTGCAAACTTTCTTGGAAGGTTATATCAAATGTTTTGTCTTCAGCTAATTGCTTTTTATCATCTATATTAATTATTTTTTCTGTTTTATCATTTCCATTATAGTAAGCACTTATAACATAAATTTCTGAAACATTAATTGTTGTCCAAGTATAAGTGGATTCTTGGAGTTTTAATTTTGCTTCGTTATTTTCTATTAAAATTGAATTAGAATCATAAGTGTAATCATCTGGATTTTCAAAAGTAAAATTATAAGTTGTTGAAGAATAAACTATTAAACCAGTTATTGATGGATAGATAAAGATAAATACTATTATGAAGAAAATAGCAAAAATAAGAAATAAATCAATTTCTCTATGTAAATCCTCTTTTTTATTTTTTTTCATAGTATTTAATTAGTTTTGATAAAATTTGATCAAAAGTATCTTTTCTAACAAAATCTAAATTTCCAAGTTTTTCTTTGGTTGATTGATTAATCCTTATTGTTGTAGACTTTGTATACATAGTATATATTGTAGATTAAGTAATATATAAATTTTTCTATATATATTTAGCAAGTAGCATGCATTATTGCAGCAACCTTTCTGTTGTTTTGCCTTAATACATTAAAATATTTGCAGGCTTCTGGTGTTTTTTCTATTAGAATTTTTATATTATTTTCCTGAACTAACCTTTTTGCAGTTTCTTCAACATTTACCAAGCCTGATGTCCCTGTTCCAATTATAACTACTTCTGGCTTTTCTGCTAAAATATCTGTTAAATCTTTACAAGTAACAGTGTGATGAACAAAATAGTTCCAGATTTTTATCTTGTCATTTATTATTTTTATATCATGCTGGTAAATAGCTTTATTAATTACAAAACATCCAAAGCGAAAGCTTTCTATCTGCATTGCCCTATCTTGCATGTTTCTAAGAAGGGTAATAAATTTATATAGTTTTGTAGTTACTAAATGATAAAGAAAGTTTTATAAACCAAAATTTTATATACCTTGATTTATAATTTATAATATATAAGATGAAAAAGGAAAGCATTGAAGATATAAAGGATGAGAATGTTGATGAATTAAAAGTTAAATTAGATGAATTAAAATCCAAAATAGATAAATTTCAGAAAAAATTATTAGAAAAATTTGATAATTATGTTTTAGGTATTTCTTTATTGCCTCCAAAGAATATAGAAAAAGAGAAGCAGCTTATTAAAGAGCAGGGAAAAGAATTAAGCAAAGAAGAGCTTGAAAAATTAAAGAAGCAGATTAATGTTCTTGTAGTTGTTGATGATTCTGACAGCAAAAAGATGAGCAAATTAGAGTTAAGAGAGAGATTATATGGCGTTATTAAAAAAATGGGTGAGGAGATTGATAAAAATTTGAATGCTGAAGTTTTAATTTTAAGTGAGATTAAACAGGACTGCTTTGATGGAAAATATGAATTATTACAAGATCTGGCTATTTCTGCTATAATTTATGATCCTAAGGATTTGCTTGCTGCTTTCAAAGTAAGTGAAGTGCACAAGCAAATGGTGCTGAAGAAATTTGAAAAGTATATAGTAAGCTATGTTGCTGCTGGAAGCTTATTTAGAGGAGAAAAAAGCAATGATATTGATGTTTATATTATTGTTGATGATACTGATGTCAAGAGAATGCCTAGATTTGAGCTAAGGGATAAATTAAGGCATATAATAATAACCCAGGCTTTTGAGGCTAATAGTATTACTAATGTTAAGAAAAAATTTCATGTTCAAGTGTATATATTAACTGATTTCTGGGATGGGATTAAGGATGCTAATCCTGTTTTTTTCACTTTACTAAGGGATGGTGTTCCTTTGTATGACAGGGGGGTGTTTATGCCCTGGAAATTATTATTAGAAATGGGCAGGATTAAACCAAGCCGTGAGGCAATAGATATGTTTATGGATTCTGGTGAGAAATTATTAAAGGATGTTAATTTTAGATTAAGGGATATTCTAGAATTAAATATTTACTGGGCTGTTTTAAACCCAAGCCAGGCTGCTTTGATGATGTATGGAATTGCACCACCAACACCAAAAGAAACTGCTAATTTGTTAGATGAAATATTTGTCAAAAGAGAGAAATTATTAGAGAAGAAATATGTTAATATATTTGACAGGATAAGACAAACATATAAAGATTTAGAGCATGAAAAGATAAAGGATTTTAAAGGACAAGATGTTGATAATTTATTGAAGGATGCTAATGAATATTTAAAGAGAATAAGAAGATTATTTGAGCAAATTGAAAAGAAAAAAGAAAAAGAAAGCGTAAATGAATTATATAAAACAATAAATAATATTATTACAGATGTGCTAAAAACAGCTGATATTAAAAGCAAGAGTTTAGAAGCTGGTTTAAAAAAATTGATTGATTTGAATGAAATTCCAGGACCTTATTTAAAAGTTTATAAAGATATTTTAAAGGCTAAACAGGATTATAATCAAAATAAATTATCAAAGCAGGAGATTGATAAAGTTAGAAGAGAATCCAGTATATTTATAAGAAATTTAGTTGATTATATACAAAGGAAAAAGGGTTTGGAGCTAAGCAAGAGAAGTATAAAAGTAAAGTATGAGGATAAATTTGGAGAGGTTTTGTTATTAGATAAATTTGTGTTTATTATAAGGGATATCAGCAAGAGAGAAGAGATTGAAAAGGCTGAATTAAGAAAGGATAACAGTTTCTTGGAGTTACAAAAATCTGACTTAAAAGAGTTAAATGATGCTTTAAATGAGTTTAAGTTTGGAAAGGCTATAATGCTGAATTCTAGTATTTTTAACAGCTTAAGAAAAATATTTGGGGATAAGGTAGAAATATTATATTAGAGTATCAATAATCTTAAAAAGATATTATTTTTTTGATTTTATGAGAAAACTTATTTATCAAGGAAAGGCTACAGGTTTTTATAGCTGGCATAGATTTCATGATTTTTTAATAAATAATGGAGGAGAAATTGGTATTAATATAGAATATGATGATTTAAAATATCTAGGAAGGGTTGCTGACTTTAATTTTAATGGAGTAACTATTTCTTATCATTCTTTTAAGTATATTAACCTGACTTCGCCACATAGCTCTTGCTAATTCTATTACTCAATAAGTTCTGACAGTTAGCTATTTTACACCCAATCTGGAGGTTTTTCACTAAATTCTTTTAGGGAATCACCTAAAATCATTCGAATTTCATTCGTAATGTTGGATAAAACACTGAATTTGAACACGCTTTTGTCATAAATCACAGTAAGTGTCAAATTATTGATTGATTTTTTGAGTAACTTTAAATTTTTATCGACGTTGCTATTGCTCAAAAAATGTGACAATTGAATTATGCAATTTGCGATAAAAATAACTATCAAATAGCCAATAACTGCTTCTTTAGTTATATGGCCTATAGGCCTTAACTCGGTTCCTTCTTTCATATTTCTAATCAGCTTCTCGATAATATCTTTATTCTTGTACAATTTCAGAATCTTGTAAGGCTCTTCATCCACAGAACTTTCAAGAACAAAAAATCCTTCCAATCCAGTTATGTAAGGATTTTTTCCATCACTAATCTTTTTCTGGATAATTCCCTTTGTAATTATATCTCCCTCTCGAGATATAAATCTCTCAATTTCTTTTCCTTTTTTTACCTTTGAAAGAATAGAATCATTTTTTTCTAATTCTCTCTTAAATTTTTTATTCCTATTTCTCTTCAGTTTTTTATAGAGATTCTTAGAATAAAAAATATATTTATTATCTCTTTCTTTTATCTTTACACATTTATACTTTATGCCGTTTGCATAAAGTATTTCTTTAGCAGAGTTTTTGTAAAGTTCAACATATTTCTTATAAATGCTTCTCTGCCTTGGCTTTAAAGTAAGATAATTGAAACCGAGTTCAATTATCTTTTGCTTATTCTTTTCGCTGTTTCCTCCACAATCAAAAATAATCATGCTATCTTTTTCAAAAACTTTACCCGCAATTTTAAGCATAAACTTAAAATGCTTTTTATCGCAAACATTTCCTCTTTGTATTGTGAATGAAGATGGAATACCATTCATTCCTGTTGAAACTCCAAAAGTTAGCTGCTTCTTCCCTGGTTCATTATCCCTTGAATACCCCAATGCTCCAAGCTCTGCTTTTTCCCCTTCAAAATGACTCGAAGAAAAATCCAGAAACTGCTCTTTGTCAACAAGATTATATTTTTTTAATAATCTTTGATATTCTTCAATAACAAATTTGTAATTTAATCCTATCCTTTCAATATCTCTATAAAGAGTTCTTTTTTTAGGAGATCCTTTAAATCCTAAGCATTCAAATAATTCCTGAGGATAAGTTGCTATTAATTGATTCAGAGAAGTGCATTTATCTAATCTATTATTGATAAATACCTTAACAGATTCAATAAGATGTTTAGTTTTTCCTTTTATTTTTCCAAACAGGCTATCGAAAAGATTATATTCTTTGTCTATCTTATTCATTAGAATGAGCGTGCCTGCATTAAAGCTGATATTGGTTCTCATTTCGGGCTTTACCTCCTTATAATCTATTAATGAGGAAAGCCCGTTAATCTTTTAAAAATTAACTGGCGAAGTCAGGATATTAAATCTAGTGATTTTCCAGATTTAGAGGTATATGCAACTGGTGATTCTAAAATAATTGATAAGTTAGAAGAACTACTACAAGATAATCAAAAGACTTAGTTAGTGGAGCACAGATAATAATAAATATTAGTTATTACCTTTTTAAAGAATATGGAAGGGCAAAAGAGGATTGAAGACATTATTCCCTGGATAAACAAGGATTTATTAAAAGAGAGCAAAAAGGCTAATGATTTTAAGAAGATAATACCAGCTTTAGTCAATAAAGGAATAGATAATTTGGATTTAAGCATGTTTAGTTCTGATGTTAAATTAAGTATTATAGATGAGCTTGGACAAGAATATTTAAGGAGAGGAAATTTAAAGGATGCTACAAAGTGTTTTATGATAACAGAAACTAAAGATGGATTAAAAAGTATTGGCGCAGAATACGAGAGATTAAGCCAGTTTGGCAATGCTGTTGATACTTATCATTTGGCTGATGACAAAGATAATTTATTCAGGCTCGGGAATAAATGTTACAGTGATTTAAATTTGGCTGATGCTATAAAGGCTTTTAGATTAATAAATAATACTGATGGCTTAAGGAAGATTGGTGATTTGTGCATGGAGAAGGCTAAATGGGATTTTGCTTTAGAGGTGTTTATAGCTATTGATGATAAAAAGAAATTAATAGAATTAGGAGAAAGATGCATTGAAGACAAACAGTATACAATTTCCTTGGGTGCATTTAGCCAGGCTGATGATAAATTGATGTTGAATAAGCTTGGAGATGCTTGTTTAAAGGATAGCTTGCTGAATGCTGCTATACAGGCTTATACATTAGCAGGAAATACAATGATGGTTGAGTTTATTAAAGAGAATTTCTAAAACATAATAAAAATTAATTACTTTAGAGTAATTACAAATAGAAAGATTTATAAATACTAATTTATTCTAAAATCTTAGAAATAATTTATAGAATTAAAAATCAAGGAGAAAAAATGACAAAAGTGAATATTAATAAATTTGGTAATACAAATATCGCAGTTCAAGATGGTGACATAACTAAAATTCCTACTAATGCAATTTTAACTGCTATTAATTCAGGTGGATTGTGGTTTGGTGGAATAGATGGAGCAATCCAAAGAATTGCTGGAAATCACTATCATAATCAAGTTGCAACAGCAATACCCCTTTATGATTTACAAACAATTGTTGCTAAGGGTTAATAGGAATGAACATAAAGGATTATTTGATGATGTTATTTTTGTTGTTGATGATTTACAAAGCCCTTTAGATAAAGTACTTTATCAAGGTCTTGAAAGAGCACACAATGAGTCATATCCAAAAATTCTTGTTCCAACAATAAGGATGGGCGTTATGGCAGGAGTTAGAGAATCACCTGAAGAAGCTGTCCAAAAAATGGGAGAAGGATTACAAAGATTTATAGATACTTATGCTAATAAAACTAAATTAGAAGATGTAACTTTTGTTGTGTATAATGATAGACAGACACAAGAAAGATTAACTAATGGCTTAAGTAACCTAAAATAATTCTTTTCTTTTTTTTATTGAATAATAAAAGGACCCGAATACGACACTCTATTAAAAAGTTATAAAAAGTCCCTAATTTACGACAGAGAACTAAAACATTAAATATATAAATAAGTTTCTTTATTAATTTATTAAAAAGGAGGCGAAAAAGTGGCTAAATTAACTGCATGGCTTGTAACCATTATTGGTTTGTGGCTTGTTCTTGCAAAGCTTGGCGTGCTTGGCACATTAGTGCAATACCAAGACTGGATAATTGCTATATTAGTATTAATAATTGGTATTGGTAAGCTTGTAAGAAATTACAAAGAGAGAAAATAAGCTCTTTGATTTAATTATATAGAATTTTAAATTTCTTTATTTTGATTTATCTATGAGTAGAAACCTTTTTAAATGATTTTTAATCCTAAATTTTATATGAAAGCTGTAATTGTTAATTTTAGAGGAAGCAGAAGAACTAGAAATTTTAGCCAGATTATTTTAAAAATAAATAATATGAATAAGGATAAGGCTAAAGAGCTAATTAATAAGGATGTGATTTGGAAGACTAGTTCTGGAAAAGAGATAAAAGGAAAAATAACTAATGTTCATGGGAATAGCGGGGCTGTTAGAGCTAAATTTGAAAGGGGATTACCTGGACAGAGTTTGGGAACAGAGGTAGAAATAAAATGACAACGATTTATTGTTTAGATAGTTTACATATTGAACCTAATGAATTTTATATGTTGGATGTTGGTAATAATATTCATGAAGTTGCTATTGGAGAGAAAATATTAGAGAGGGCATCGAAAGAGGATGGGGATTCTAATTGGATAGTTGATGGTCCTTTATATGAAAATGATTTAATGGAAATTATTTATTCAGTAGGTGGAACTGCTTAAGATGGCAAAATTAAGAAAGTTTAGCTGTTATAGAAGCATAGAAAGGCCTTATACTAGAAAGAGTAAATATAAGAATAAGGGTTATATCAAGGCTGTTCCTGCTCCTAATATAAGCAGGTATAATATGGGAGATAGTAAAAAAAACTTTTTATATCAAGTTGATTTAATAAGCATTGTTGATTTACAAGTTAGGAGCAATGCTATTGAGAGTGCAAGGCAAGTTGGAAATAGAAGATTAGAGGTTAACTTAGGAAATAATTATTATTTTATTGTTAGAACTTTTCCACATCATGCTTTACGCGAGAATAAAATGTTGGTTGGAGCAGGAGCAGATAGAATGCAGACTGGAATGCAAAGGTCTTTTGGCAGTGTAATTGGGGTGGCTGCACAGGTAAGGAAGAATCAGCCAATCTTTAGTGTTTTTGTTGATAAAAATGGATTAGAAACAGCTAAAGAGGCTGTATAAATCTCTTTTGTTTATTATAAATGTGAATTAAAATGGAAACCTTTACAGCTATTATTAGAAAAAGTGAAAAACAATTTGTAGCTTTATGTCCTGAATTAGATGTTGTTAGTCAAGGATATACTATAGAAGAATCTATTAAAAACCTTAAAGAAGCTGTTGAATTATATATTGAAGAGATGGGTATCCCACATGGTACTTGCAAGGGAGAGACAATATTTGTAAGTTTTGATGTTAAAAATGCCAAAATTGCCAGTCCTATCAGGGCATAAACTTGTGAAGATTCTTAAGAAAATTGGTTTTGAAGAAAAACGTCAAAAAGGCAGCCATATATTCTTAGAAAAATTTATTGAAGGTGAAGGAAAAGGGTTAGTTGTCCCTAATCATAAAGAAATTGATAAAGGAACCTTGATTGAAATAATAAGACAAGCTGGACTAAAACGTGAAGAATTTTTTAAACTTTTATAATTTATTTAAAAACCATATTCGCCTTGTAATGGAACAAATATAAAATTTCCTAGATTTTTTATTTCTAATTTATTTTGCCTTTTAATAATTTTTAACATCTGCTGATTATATAATGGACCTATAGGAGCAACTAAAATTCCATCAATCTTTAATTGCTTTATTAAAATATTTGGGATTTTTGGGCATGCTGCTGTTACTATTATTTTATCATATGGTGATTTTTCTTTATGGCCTTTACTGCCATCTGTTTTTATAACTTCTATATTTTTAATTTTTAATCTTTCCAGATTTAATCTTGAGGATTCTGCAAGTTCTGGAATAATTTCTGTTGTGTAAAGTTTTCCTTGCTTTAATATATTTGAAATTAAAGCTGCGTTATAACCTGAGCCTGTTCCAACTTCCAAGACTTTATCTGTGCTTTTTAACTCCAATGCTTGGAGCATAATCATGATTGTTGTTGGCTGAGAAACTGTTTGATTATGGCCTATTGGCAATGGAAAATCATTATATGCTTGTTTTTTTAGCTCTTCTGGAAGAAAATTTTCTCTTGGTATTTTTTTAAATGCTGCTATAACTTTTTTGTCTGTTATTACTTTGTATTTCTGCCAATAATTTATTAGAGATTCCTTAGACATTAGTTTTAGTTTTTATTAATAAATCTATAAAGGTTTGTCTTAATTAAAGAATGGTTAAATATAGCTTTTTTTAATTCTAAAAATCATAGCAGATACACTCTTATTATTCCTAACATTTTTCCCTTTATGTATTAATTTATTTAATTCCTCAGCAATTAGTTTTCTATTAGCTTTTCCTTTAATATTATATTTTTGTTGAGATGCTATTTTAAGAAGTAAATTTTTTTCTTTATCAGTCCAAAAGATATATTCTCTATCTTGCATTGTTCTAATCCAATTATTATGATTATGAATTTTAATCAATCTTTCTAGTTCTTGTTCTTGTAATAAGTTTTTTATAGCATAAGAAACAGCTGATCTTGCAATTTCTTCATTAATAATATTATACCGTTCCATTATATTATATTTGACTACAATTTCTCTTAGAGTTAAGTTATGTCTGTAGTCGTTACTTATTTCTGGTATTTCTTCAGCTAATATTTTACCTAATGTTTTATATCTATCTATTGTAGAGTATTGTGTTGGGGTTAAATTTTTCATTTAATACTCCAGTTATAATCAGCGACATCACCATCCCTACTTTTTTTAGAATAAAATGTTTTGTCATAATCTAATTCAGCAACTAAAGCCCACAAGCCGATTTCTTTTTCTCCTCTATTTGGCTTTCTTAATTTGTCTTTTGGTTTTATAGATTCATCAAAGATTAATAGATTATTTTCAAATTTCAGATAATAATTAACTGTTTCTTGCGTTGGTATAGCAAAATGACACATTTGTATAGGAATAATATTTTTTTCTATATTCCAATAATATTCTATAGTTTTAAGATAAGCAGCAATTTCATGAGCACAAATGTTAATTACGCTTGAGCTTTCTTTATCATCTAAATATTTATATCTAATGTTAAATCTTTTTGATGGACATGAATGATCTGAATTAAAATTTAGTGATATTCTATATTTTTCAGGAGAATCAATAATTGGAACAGACATTAATTTGAATTCTAGATAATGATGATTTTTTGTTCTTGATGGAACTTTTGCAATTATTTCTGCACCATCTTTTTTTACACGGAATGCATCATCATAAGGCTTAATTAAAATTTCTTTACCAAATTGATGAGAAAATGCAAAAATCCTAGCTGCTTCTAGGCATTCTATCAAAGCGATTTTTCTTTTTCTTTCATCTTTTCCAAATGGCATAATTGAATAAGAGCAGTAATAAAGGTTTTGTATGTTGTTAAAAGCTTCTTCTCTTAGCTGAATAGGAGTTCTGCCATCTTCTGAAGCATGTCCTAAACTATAGAATCTTCTTGGTTTTACTTCTCTACCATGCTTCATGAATTTTCTTGCATTTTCAAAACCTCTTGGGATTAATATAGAGCTTGGCAGAACTCCGAATTGTGAATCTTCTAAATCTTTAACTTTTATAATTCTAGATAAATCTATTCTTTCTTTTTCTTTAATTTCAGTCTTAGTGCTTTCTGTAAAAAAAGATTTTTTCATAATTCTATTAAAATAGAAAATTATTAATATCTTTCTTATTTAATATTATTTTGGATGCAAAGTTGTTTTAAAATATTGTTTATTTTTATACAACATTTCAAGTTTAAATCCATCACCAAAATCTGAGTATAATAATATATTATGTACTGGGCATTGGATATTAAATGAGCCTTTCTCTATATCGTTTTTAAAAAATTTAATTAATTCTTTTAAATCGCTATCATTGGATATAATAATAACTGGAGTTTTATGCGCCAAGGTTAATGCTGCTGAAACTAACTTTTCATCTGTGTGAAAATTGCAATGCTCTCCACTTTTTAAAATATCATATCTAAATGAAAAATCTTTTAATAAATTAGGAT